>Ga0208692_1000180_pt1 | contig 59338 bp, 53 predicted proteins | sample June2015DPH_20_1_3_FD_184721 | JGI IMG/M metagenome (GOLD analysis project Ga0208692, IMG submission 184721) | Peatland microbial communities from SPRUCE experiment site at the Marcell Experimental Forest, Minnesota, USA - June2015DPH_20_100... | ecosystem: Environmental > Terrestrial > Soil >... | reverse complement strand
CCGGGCCTGTAGCTTAGCATGGACAAAGTCCTGGCCTTCTAAGCCAGTGAACTCGGGTTCAAAGGTCCCGGACGCCGGCCGTTCGGGGCGGAAACTCCCGACAGGCCCGCCCGTTCACCCCGGAGGGCCGACTTTGGCCGAGCAGTTCTCGCAGAGGATCTGCTTCGGGCCGGGAGGCAGAGGGGCTCCGCAGAGAGGACACGCGGCCCGAGCGTCCGCGGCGGCGATCAGCTCCTGCACGCTCGTGCGAAGCAGGGTGTCCGCGCGGCTCGCATCCGGCCCGGCGGACGTGGGCGTTTCGGCCCCGCTCGGCACGAACGCCTCGGTCCGCGGTCGGTAAATGCCCGTCCGGCGGTCGAACGTCACGAGCTGGCGGGCGACCAGTCCCTGGAGCGCAGAATCGACCAGCTCACGCACGCTGCCAAAGACATGGGCCAGCTCGACCGACGTCAACCCCTGGGACTCGCTCAGGACCTCGAGAGAGCGCGCGGCAAGGAGGGAAAGGTCGCCCCGACCGATGACGCGGTCGACCGCGAAGCCGAACCGCGAGGTCCGACGGACCCGTCGGCTCGGTGGGAGACGGCCCGAGCGCGGGTCGGGAAGCAAAGTCGTCTCGAGGAGGTCGAACTCGTAGCGGACCCGCTCCTCGGGGAGGTATAGGAGGATCGCGACGGAGAACGGAAGGAGGCCTTGCTCGCGGTAGACCACGAGTCCGCGGTCGAGGGTCGCGATCAGCGTGGCCAGGTTGACCCGGTTGCCCCCAGTCGCCCCGCGGTCCTCGTCCCCTCGGGACCGGGGTAGGTAATGCTCTCGGAGCAGGATGCGGGCGATCCCCCGCTCGGGCGGTCCGGGGACGAGCGGGTGGATGTCCGCCGAACTGTCGGGGCGAATGACGATGCGCTCGAAGGGTCGGAGAAAGCCCCATTCGCTCGCGGGCGGAGCGGGTTCGGGTCGGATCTCGAGCGTGGCGGAGCCGGCCTTGGTGTCGGCGAGGAGGCCGAAGATCGTGGGGTATTCCGTCCCGTTGCTGGAGAAGACCACCGGGGCCACCGGACGGCGCTGGCGGGAGACGTACTCTTCGTAGGCCCGGGCCAGGGCCCGTTCGCTGAACGCGTCGTGGCGCTCCCCGGCCAGCTGTCGGGCGAGGGCGTCGAGCTCCGGCAGCGTTACCGACGTCATCGGTGGACCTCCCTTCCCCCACCAACCGGAAGAGGGAGATAAAGCGAAGGGCCATCCCGTCGAGGGCCGCGGTTGCGCAGGCGGTAGGGGTCGGAAAGGAAGGCGACCTCCATCGGACGGTTCATCGGGGACGGGCTGGACCGCGGGGGTTCGTATTCTTATGGGTGGACCGGTCCTCCCTCGCGAAGGGGTACGGAGATGGCGAACGAGCTCAAGGGCCTCGACCAGATCGTCCGGCGGGGGATGGCCCGCGCGAAGACCCCCGGCGTCTCACTCGGCCTCCTGCGCCCGGGGCGGGCACCCTTCGCCCAAGGGTACGGGTTCCGGAACCGCGAGGCGAAACTTCCCGCCACCCCCCGGACCCTCTACGGGATCGCCTCGGTCACGAAGTCGTTCACGGCACTCGCGGTCCTGCGACTGGCCGAGCACGGTCTCCTGAAGGTCAGTGACCCGGTGGCCCGCCACCTGCCCGAGCTACGGATCCCGGGGGCGAGCTCCCGTCGACCGATCCGGATCCACCACTTCCTGACCCACAGTTCTGGCCTGCCGCCTCTCCCGTCCATCTACTACACGTCCATGCGCAGCGTCCGGCGCGACCCGCCGTACGACCCTCGGGTCGCCCGGCGCGTCGGAGTGGACCCCGACCACGTGCCGATCGACACCTACGAACAGCTCATGCGCTACCTTTCGGAGGAGAAGTACCGTCTTCTTGGACCTCCCGGCGCATGCTTCAGTTACTCGAACGAGGGGTTCGGGCTCCTCGGAGTGATCATCGAGCGGGCATCCGGGCGGACGTACGAGAGCTTCCTCGAGGAGGAGCTCCTCCGGCCGGCGGGAATGGCCTCGACCACCTTCGACACCGGGGTCCTGTTCCGCCAGCCCGAGGTCACGACGCTGTATTCTCCGCGCTGGACGGGTCAACGGCATTCGCTCGTTCCGAGCGAAGAATGGTGGGAGGACACGTGCCTGCGCGGCGCTGGGGCGCTGCGCACGAACGTGACCGACCTGCTGCAGTACCTCCAGATCTTTCTCACGGGAGGTCGGGTCGGCCGAGAGCGGATCGTCTCGGCGAGCTCGGTCGCCGAGATGGTCCGGCCGCACGTGCCGATCCGGCACGGCGTTCACTACGGCTACGGCCTCGCGGTGCGCCCCGATTACCACGGGACGCTCCTCGTCCACCACAGCGGGGGTCTCAAGGGCGTGAGTTCGTTCATCGCGGCCGTCCCCCGAAAGGGCATCGCCGGCGCGGCCCTCTCGAACGCCGACACCTCCCCGATGGAACCCGTGCTCACCGCCGCGATCAACCTCGCGCTCGGCCTGCCTCCCAGGACCCCGTTCGAGGAAATCCCCCAGCCGTTGCGCACGCCGGGGCCGACTCGGCCGTACGTAGGGTGGTACTGCTCCGGTGAGGGGATCTGGGCCGAGGTGCGCCCCCGCAAGGACCACTTGCGTCTGGACTTCCGAGGCATCGAAGCGATCACGAAGAACATTCGGTTGCGCGACGCGGGGGACGACGAGTTCGTCACCCGCATCCGCGGTCAACGCGGTTCGATCCGTTTCCTTCGGGACGCATCGGGCCGGGTCGAGGCGATGTTCGAGGGATGGCGGGTCGTACGACGGCGCCGACCGAGCGACCTCCCTCTCGCGGCGCGCGGCCGGCTCGTCTGGTGAAGGTCAGAGGACGCTTTCGAACGCCCGCTCGAGGCGACTCACGTCGCGGACGTCGAGGGCGCGCGGGTCGAACGAGACGAGGAGCGCGGACCCGGTCTCCTGCGCCTGCGTCACCAGCCAGTGGACGAACTTGACCGTCGTCTCGAGGCTGTGCTCGGTCGCCAGGAACTCGAGCGCGTCGACGTACACGAGGGCGCCGCCGGGCGCCTCTGTGGGGTCCCGCAGACGACCGCTGATCTCCCCCGGCGTAAGCGAGCCCTGGTTCGGGTCGGCCGGGGTCCCCGGGCCGCCCACCGTGAGGTCGAGGCGATGGTCCGCCGGGAGTCCCGGCACCTCGGGAGGTCGCATCGAAACGACCGCGAGCCGGGGAAAGGCGGCGGCGTTCGCGCGCAGGATCTCGACCGCACGGGCCGGCCGTTCCTCGCGCACGAGGAGCGAGTGCCCCGGGAGAAGCCGATACGCGGGGGCCGAAGCGGCGGTGACCGGCCCGGTCCAGGCCCGCGCCGGTGCCGGGGGCCGGAGGAGGGAGCCCCACGCAGGGCGTCGCGGGGGACCTAGGAGGCTCTTGCGCTTCAGGTCGACCTCTTCGGAGAGGCGGGCGAGTCGGCTCGCCGTCAGCATCCGGATCTCCTGGGGGGTGTGACCGTGGGTGATGTGTTCGAGGGTCTCTCGGAGCGCTCCCCGCACTCCTTCCTCGTAACCGGCGGCGTAGGCGCGCGCGTACTCCTCGTCCGCCGGGGGCTCTTCGGCGGGCGGGGGGACGGCGGCGGTTCGTCTCTCGGGAGCGCTCACGTCGAGGTCCGTTCCGGGCCGGGGGCGTCCTTCGCCGGCGCCGGAGCGGCCGGCCCTCGAGCGGAGGGAAGGATCCCGGATTCGTCGAGCGGGGTGAACTTGTACCCGTAGTGGATGACCCCGGAGGCGCCTTCCTCTCGGAGCTTTCGGAAGGTAGCCCGGACCTTGAGGCCGATCGCTACGGTCTCCGGCTCGATGTCCACGATCTGCCCGGTGAGGACCGGACCCTCGGGCGTCTTCACCAGGCCGAGCGCGTACGGGACCTGCATCTCGAACCCTTCGGCCGCGTCGTGGACGATGGTGTACGAGATCACCTCGCCTTCACCGGAGAGCTGGTACGGCACCATCTTCTCGATCGACTGCCGATGGCTCGTGCACTCCGGACAGACGGCGCGGGGCGGGAAGTAGACCGTCCCGCACATGGTGCACTTCGAGCCGCCGAGGTTGTACCGTCGAGGAGTTTCGCGCCAGAATCGTGCTACCGACATGGTTCCCTCCTAGTTGGCCCTCTCGAGGATGTGAACGACCGTGGTCGCCCCCGTGCCTCCCACGTCCTGGGCGAGACCGATGTTCGCGCCCGAGACCTGGCGTTCCTTCGCTTCGCCGCGTAGCTGGCGGACGAGCTCGACCACCTGGGCGACCCCGACCGCGCCGAACGGCCGACCCTGGGCCTTGAGCCCACCGGACGTGTTCACGACGGTCTTCCCTCCGGGACCGAAGCGGCCGGTCGCGAACTCCGGACCCGCGCGACCCTTGTCGACGAACCCGAGGTCCTCGAGCGAGACGAGGGCGCTGATGGTGTAGGCGTCGTGGATCTCGGCGACCTGAACATCCGACGGGATCCGGCGGGCCTGGTCGAACGCCCGTCGAGCGGCGACCACGGTCGACTCGAGGCGCGTGATCTCCCGACGGTGATGGAGGGCCATCGTGTCGCAAGCGACCTGGCTCGCGACGATGCGCACCGGCGTGTCCGTGTGCTTGCGGGCGAGCTCCATCGGGCCGAGCACGACCGCGGCCGCTCCGTCCGAGAGCGGAGCGCAGTCGAGCATCCCGAGAGGCTCGGCGACCGGACCGGCATCCATAACCTGGGCGAGGGTGAGCTTGTTGCGGTAGTGCGCGTTCGGGTTCTTCGAGCCCATCTCGTGGGCGTGCACCGCGACCCGGGCGAGCTCCTCGCGCGTCGTTCCGAAGTCGTGCATGTGGCGACGCGCCACGAGCGCCCAGAGGGCGGGCAGGGTGGCCCCGAAGACGACCTCCCATTCGTGGTCGGCCGCCGAGCTCGTGATCCGCGACGCTGTCTCGTCCGGGACGTCGGTGAGCTTCTCCGCACCCCCCACGACGACGTAGTCGTAGAGACCGCTCGCCACGGCCAGGTATCCTTGGTGGAGCGCGAGCGCCCCGGAGGCCCCTCCGCCCTCCACCCGCACGGCGGGAAGGTGGCGGTGTCCGAGGCCGGTGGCGTCGAGGATGAGGGGCGCGATGTGCTCCTGGTCGATGAGGGCGCCGGACGCCATGTTCCCGAGGAAGAGGCCGCCCAGGTCCTGCGACGAGAGCTTGGCGTCCACGAGCGCTTGAAGGCCCGCCTCGATCCCGATCTCGCGGAACGAGCGGTCCCAGAGCTCCCCGAACTTCGTTTGGCCGACCCCAAGGACGGCGACGTCGCGCATCGTTACTCCCCTCCCATGTGGATCTTGCCCCGGAACTTCGCGTACATCGCGTAGGAGAGCTCGACCCCGTTCTCGAGGTAGTACTCGACCGGTCGCCCGTAGCCCTTCTCGAAGGAGGCGATCGCGTCGGTCGTCTCGAGGTCGAACGCGTCCGACCCCGCCCCCGAACCGTAGCCGACCATGAGGATCCTCTCGCCGGGGTGGGCGTGGTCGAGGACGTTCGCGAGCCCGATGAGCGCCGCGGCCGAGTAGGTGTTGCCGATCGCGGGGGTCACGAGCCCGTAGCGCATCTGGGGGTCGGTGAAGCCGAGCTGCTTGCCCACGCGCTGGGGGAACTTCCCGTTGGGCTGGTGGAAGACGACGTGCTGGTAGTCCTTGGGGGTCGTCCCCGAGGCCTCCATGATCCGGTGAGCGCATTCGGTCACGTGCCGGAAGTACGCGGGCTCTCCCGTGAACCGGCCGCCGTGGCTAGGGTACCGCTGTCCCTCCCGTCGCCAGAAGTCCGGAGTGTCGGTCGTGTAGGAGGTCGTCCGCTCGACCCGGCAGATGACGCGTTCCTTCCCGATGACGAACGCCGCTCCACCCGCGCTCGCCGAGTACTCGAGCGCGTCCCCGGGGGCACCCTGGGACGTGTCGGCCCCGATGGCCACCCCGTAGCGGATCATCCCGGCGCCGACGAGCCCGAGGCAGGTCTGGATCGCCGCCGTCCCTGCTTTGCAGGCGAACTCGAAATCGGCCGCGGTCAGGTTGGGGGTGGCACCGACCGCCTGCGCGACGACGGTGGCGGACGGCTTGACCGCGTAGGGGTGCGACTCCGAGCCCACGTAGAGCGCGCCGATCTGTTGGGGGTCGATGGCGCCCCGCACGAGCGCGGTCCGCAGCGCCTCGGTGGAGATCGTGATCGTGTCCTCGTCCGGAGCGGGGACGCTCTTGCGTCGAACGTTGAGGCCGAGGCCCATGGCCTCGCCGTCCACTCCCCAGACCCGACCGATCTCCGTGGGGGTGATCCGATGCCGGGGGACGTACGCTCCGTAGCTCACGATGCCTGCTTCCATCGTTCGTTCCTTCCTGTTCTACAGTTCCTCGAGCCGTTCGAGCACCGCCGGCGCGCTGAGCGCCGTCGTGAGGAGGGGGATGTTCTCGACCTCGGAGAGGCGGATCGCGAGAGGGTCGACCCGGCCGGGGTTCGCGAAGAAGACGGCGGCGGGCTTCATCGGGTGGGCCCGGATCGCCACCATCGGCGAGCGTCCGTACTTGACGTTCGAGAAGATGAGCGCGCGTTGGGTCGTCCAGCCGTACACCTCGACGAAATGCGACGCGTCGATCGAGAGGATCGCGCGCGGGGCGTCGAGGACGGTGAACCCGTGGATGTCACGGTGCAGGTCGACACGGCTCACCGGCCGGGCGTCCAAGCGGTCGCCGAGAGTCTTCAAGGGGATGGCGACCGCGAACTCGCGCATCCCGAGGATCCCGTCCGAGTGCGGACGGACCCCGAGGCGTTCGCCGACCTTTCCCCCGCTGTCGGTGTCGAGCGCGATAAGGGCTTCCACGTACCGCCGAATGAACCCCGCTCCGGGGCTCTGGCGCCGTTCGGATTCGTAGTCACTGATGACCGAGGGAACGGTCACGAGGCGTCGAGCGAGGTCCCGCTGGGAGATCCCGAAACCCTCCCGCCACTTGCGGAGCGTCCGTCCGGGATGCGGCGACAGGACCACCTCGCCGGCGATCTTCTCCCGGAGGTCGGCCTCCACGGCCGTGAGCATCCGGCATCCGGTATAAATCGCTGTCCTTCGTGTCGGTGCCCAATGTCGACATCTGCCGAACGATAGGAGAGGAAAACCGGGAGTGGACCGGGCGAGATTCCCCGGCCGGGCCGTTCCTCGCGGCCCGACCCTTTGAACTCGCGACCTCTACCTTGCCAAGGTAGCGATCTTCCGCTGATCTACCGGCCCACGCCGGCGGGTCGAGGTTCGGGTCTGGATAAACCCTTCCTCCGACCCGTGGGCCGCCGGGGGCGCGCCGGGCCCGAATCCCCGTCGGGAGCGGGGGAAGGCCTCGGCTCGGGTCGATGGGCCAGCCAAACGCTTATCCCTCCGACCGGACTTTGCCGCCCGATGGCCGAGGACTCGTCCTCCGGTGGACCGATCGACGTGCTCCTGAAGAGCACGACCGACCTGCTTCGCCCCGAAGAGCTGGTCCGCGAGGCGACGCGCGACATCGTCAAGGACGAGATCCGTCGGCACCTCGAGAAGACCCTCCAAGAGGACCCGAAGCTCGCCCAGGACCTCAAGGACGCTGTGAAGGACCTCCTCGCGGCAAGGGCGACCGAGTACGCCGCGCTCATGCGCGTGGGCACGGCCACCGCCCGGCTCGGGCTTTCGGCGCTCCCGCCCGACGTGCGGCACGCGCTGACGAAGAACATCGTGGACCTGATCTCGAAAGAGCTCGGTCAGATCGTCGAGAGGTCGCTCTAGCCCCATGCCGATGGCGCCGGACCAGGTCCGGATCTACGAGATCAAGCGCGTCGACGTAGAGGGTGCGATCGTCATCGACGGGTTCCCCTCCGTCGGTCTCGTCAGCTCCATCGTCGCGAACTACCTCATTGATACCCTCGAGATGGAGCAGATCGGGATCGTGGAATCCCCCGCGTTCCCCACGGTCTCGCTCGTGCGGAACGGCATCCCGCAGCACCCCGTGCGGATCTACGCCGGTCACCCTCCCGCCGACCGCGCGGGACGGGGGGCGGACAAGATCGTGGCGTTCGTCTCCGAGTTCCACCCGGCACCGTCCGTCATCCATCCCCTTGCTACGGCCATCCTGGATTGGGTACAGGAGCAGCGCTGCTCCCTGCTCGTCTCGCCGGAAGGCCTGATCGTCGAAGCCGCTCCCACGCCCGGGCGTGGAAGCCGGCCTCCTCACATGAACGACGTGAAGGTCTACGGGGTCGCGAGCACCCGGAAGGCGCGCGAACTCTACATCGAACCGAACATGATCCCGTTCGCCGAGGGGGTCATCACCGGGATCGCGGGAGTTCTCCTGAACGAGGGTCGACGCCGCGGGTTTGACGTCCTCACGTTCCTCGCCGAAGCGCAGGCCGACTACCCGGACGCCCGGGCCGCGGCCAAGGTGATCGAAACGATCAACCAGATCCTGCTCCGGACGCCCCTCGACCCCGTCCCGCTCTATGCCGAGGCCGAGCGGATCGAGCAGCAGCTCCTCTCGATCCAGAAGCACGCGGCCGACCGGAGCCGGACCGACTCGTCGACGCGACCGTCCGAGCCGATGTACCGCTAACCCCTGCGCCGGGCAGCTTTTCCAGGAGCTCGCGGAGGCCGCCGATCAATCGGTCCGCGTCCGTGCGGTCGTTGTAGAGGTAGAACGAGGCCCGTACGTTCCCCGGAAGGCCTCGACGCGAGTAGTAGGAGTGGGCACAGTGCATGCCCGAGCGGACCAGCACCTCGTGACCCTCATCCAGGAAGACCGCGGCGTCGTGCGGGTCGACGCCGTCGACCGTGAACGCGAAGACGCTCGAGCGGGCCCGGGGGTCCGCGGGGCCCAGCAGGTGCACCCGGGGCTCGTCGGCGAACGCGCTCGTCACGCGGGCGTTGACGGCGTACTGCTGGGCCTGGACCGCATCGAACCCGATGCGAGCAAGGTAGTCGAGGCCGGCATGCGCGCCGATCACCCCCGCGTAGTTCTGGAGGCCCGCCTCGAACCGGTGGGGGGGAGGCCGCAGAGCGTGGGTCTCGAGCGTCGACCATTCCACGGTCTCGCCTCCGATGAGCAGCGGTCGGAGGCGTCCGAGCGGTTCGGTCGCGGCCGCCAGCACGCCCGTTCCGGTCGGGCCGAGCATCTTGTGCGCCGAGACCGCGTAGAAGTCGACCCCGAGGCGGTCGAGCTCGACCTTCTCGTGGGGGGCGGCCTGGCAACCGTCGAACAGGACGAGCGCGCCGCGGTCGTGGGCTCGCTCGGTGATCTCCCGGATCGGCAATGTGTGCCCGTCCAGGTTGGAGGTGTGGAATAGGCTCACGAGCCGCACCCCTCGGGCGAGGCGCTCCTCGAGCGCGCCCGCATCGAACCCGCCGTCGTCGGGTAGCGGAAGGATCTCGATCCGGATCCCCCGCTCCGCCGCAAGCCGTTGCCAGACGATGAGGTTCGAGTTGTGCTCGCGGTCGGAGACGAGGACCCGGTCCCCGGACTTCCACGGAAGGCCCTGCCCGACGAGATTGATCGCTTCGGTCGCGTTCCTCAGAAAGACGACCCCGGCCGGGTCCGAGCGGCCCAGGAACCGGGCGAACGCGGCTCGGGCGGATTCGTACCTACGCCCCACCTCCTCCGAGTACCGATGCAGGCTCCGGCCCGCGCAACCGGGGAACTCCCGGTAGTACTGCTCCATCGCCTCCAGGACGGCGGACGGGACGAGCGACATGCACGCCGAGTCGAGGTACGTCGGGGGCCGGATCCCGTCGCGCGGTCGGAGCGCCGGGAAGTCCGCACGAACCTGCGCGACGTTCATGGCGGGGACCGCTGAAGGCTCTCCGCGGCGACCACGAGGGCGGTCGCCCCCACGACGAGCGCCCTCTCGTCCGGCGCGAACGTGGCGCTGTGGAGGCTCGCCGGCCGGTCCGCCACGCCGACACCGAGACGCAGGAAGGTCCCGGGGACGCGTTCGAGGTACCGCGAGAAGTCCTCGGCTCCCATGAGCGGGTGCTCGACCTCGACCACGTTCTTTCGGCCAAGCTCGACCGAAAGACCTTCGGCGACCACCCGGGTCGGCCCCGGAGGGTTCACCAACGTTGGGTAGCCGCGACGGTACACGACACGGACCCGGGCGCCGTGGCTCGCGGCGATCGCACGGACCCGCCGCTTCAAGCTCCGCTCGATCAGGTCCCGAGTGCTCGACCGGAACGTGCGCACCGTCCCTTCGAGCACGACCTCGCTCGGGAGGATGTTGTTCCGGGTTCCGCCGTGGAACGACCCGACGCTCACTACTACCGGGTCGAACGGCTCGCGGACCCGGCTCACCAGCGTCTGGAGGCCGGTCACGATCTCGCTCGCGACGAGGATCGCATCGGGTCCCTGCTGGGGAGTGGACGCGTGACCCCCCTTTCCGATGACCGTGAGGGTGAAGTCATCGGCCGCGGCCATCGTCGGTCCGATGCGCCAGCCGACCGTGCCGAGAGCGAGCGCCGGGTCGACGTGCTGCCCCACCACGTAGTCGACCTTCGGGTCGGCAAGGCAGCCCCGATCGATGAGGGCCTGCGCCCCGCCCTCGTGGCCTTCCTCCTCGGCCGGTTGGAAGATGAGCTTCACCGGCCCACCCGTGGAGTGCGAGCTGCGTACGAGCATCGCCGCGGCGCCGAGGAGCGCGGCCATGTGGACGTCGTGGCCACAGGCATGCATCTTTCCGGGATAGCGCGACCGGAACGGCAGGTCGGTGCATTCGGTCACAGGGAGGGCGTCCATATCCGCCCGAAGCGCGACCACCGGGCCGGAGCGCTCGGCCCCGATCACTCCCACGACCCCGTGGAAGTCGTCGAAGGTCCGGAACGGGATGCCGAGCTCGTTCAGCGCGGCAACGACCTTCTCTTGGGTCTTCTCTTCCTCGAGGGAAAGCTCCGGCTCCAGATGGAAGCCCATTCGCCAGGCCCGCATCGCCGGAAGGGTTCTGCGGGCCGCGGCGAGCCACGACTCGCGGTCTCCGCCCATCGCCCGCGCAACGGACCGTCCGATATAATGCGCTCGGAGGCGGTCTTACCGTGGGGAGGAGCGCTCCGTCACGTCCCCCGCCAGCACGGCCTCTGTGTGCACCGGGGACCGGAACGAATCGAGCTCGCGGACCGGCCACGGGTCGGGCGGTGACAGGTGGAACCGATTGAACCACACCGGGCGGATTCCCACGTTCCGAGCCCCGGTCACGTCGCTCCTCCAGGAGTCCCCGATCATCACGGTCTCCTCCGGAAGGGCATCCGCTTTCTCGAGCGCGAGAAGGAATATCCCCGGGTCGGGCTTTGCGACTCCCACCCCCTCGGAAACGATCATGAAGTCGATGAGGGGGCGAAGGTGCAGGTGGTCGAGCTTGCGCTCCTGCTCTGCGACCTCGTTGTTGGTGACGACCCCGATCACCGTCCGACCGCGGAGCCGCCGGAGAACCTCACGAACGCCCGGGATGGTCCGGCGCAGTTTCTGGTAGTGGACACGGTACCGACGGGAGAGGTCGGCCGCATCGGCGGGAGATACCTCTCTGCCGCAGAATTGGGCTAGCTGCCGGAACCGTTCCACGCGGGCGTCCTGGATCGTGATCCGGCCCGCGAGCACGTCAGGCTGCACGATATCGAGAAGGCGCGCGTATTCGTGCCACACGGCGTCGAGGGTCTGCCCGCGGAGCGGGGCTTCGGTCCTCCGCAGGCGGGCGAGCGCCCTTCGGCAGGTCAACGAATGGTCGAAGATCGTATCGTCCATGTCGAAGAAGACCGCCTTCGGGAGGGCGTGGGCACTTCGCGGGGCGGTCCGGCGGGGGCTGGTCACAGACTGCGACTAGAACCAGTCTACAAAGCGCTGCGCGTTCAATTCCCACTCATCCTCCACGATGGACGATCGGGGATCAGCGGCGTGAGGCGCCGCTCCGGGCAGCCGGTTCCCCCTTCGGCTCGCGCGCTCGACACTCGTTGCACCGCAGGTCGGCGTCCTCGAACTGAGAGGATAGGGCACAATCGACACACAGAGTTCGGTTGCAGCCGGAGCAGCGCTCCTCGGACGGGCCGCTCGGTAGTCCGCGACCGCAATCGGCGCAGGAATGGGGTTCGGTGGGTACGGTCTTCGGCATGCGTCGGGGGGAGGGCTTGAACTCGCTGTCGGCCAGCGCCTCCAGCTCCGCGAGAGTCTCATTCAATTCGCTCAGCGAGGCTCGGCGGGGAGCGAGGGGTTCTGGGCCTCGGGTCGGGACCGCAGGGGGGGGGGGGGGGGGTGCGGGACCCATGCCGCCGGCCGGTGCCCTCCGAGCTGGCGGAGGGGCGGGTTGCCCGCGCGGGGCCATTCTGGGTGGCGGGACCGACCGATCGGCGACACGAGGGATCGCCGCGCGGGTCGGGCGCTCACGGGAAGGTTCGGGGTAGACCTCGGGTCCTTCCCACCAAGGCGGGTCAAGCATCGGTGGCGTGGAGCGGCCGTCCACCCGTCGACCGGGCCGAGACGCCTCCCATTCAGCTTCAGGGACCAGGACAAAGCCCTCCGGGACGACCCGCGCGGCCGGCGCCGAGGGATTCAAAAACACGGAATAGACGCCCGCACCGGCGATCACCGCTCCTACCGTCCCGATAAGAGCCCACAGGGGAAAGTGAGCGCCCGAGGCCGACACCGACTGATTACGGAGGATGGCGCAATACACCAGCAGTGCGCTCCCGATGAGGAGAAGCGGGAACGCTCCTTCGAAGTTCTTCGAGCTACGCTTCGATTTTCGGCTCCTGCTACCGCGCGAAACGACAGCAGACTGCTTCGGCAGCGGCGCTCCGGAGCCACTCGTTCTGGGGGGTCGGTCCCGAGCAGGGCGCTCCGAGGAAGCATACATCGGGTCCCCTCCCCGACCGGTCAAAGCCGCTAGTCCTCTTGTCATCGCCCCCACCTCCCGGCAGCGGCGTGCGATCAACCTCTTCCCCGGGGTCGGGGAGGAGCGTTGTTGCGGGCGGGATTGAAGCAGCCCTCTCGGCCCTAGGTGGTTGCTACCACGCTGACCGACGACACCGCTCCGGGTCCGGTTACCGTGGTCCCGATGTCGAAGAAGAGCACGATGTTCTCGGGCGCGAGGGGGGCGGTCGGTGTGGTTCCCGTTTCGGTGAAGTAGGAGGTGGGTCCAACGTACGTCCCTTCGGTGCCCCCCGGGGGCGTGCCGGTGACGTACACGGTCAGTGCCACGGTGTGGGTGGGAAATGCGGTCAAGGTGTTGACCGCAATGGTCACGTTCTCGACAAAGTCACTCGCGCTGCAGGCCAGGCCCGGGAAGCTTCCCGCACAGACCGTAAAGCCGGACGTTGTGGCATCGCACACGTCGACCACGGTGCACGGGTCGCTGACGGTAGCGGCGCCGAGAATCTCGGTCATGGTCGTATTGACCCAGGTGAGCCCAGGCACGTCGGAAACGGTGGTGGTTTGCGACCCCTGGTAACTGGCATTGGTTCCGCCGAGCTGCATCTGAGCGATGGCGAATCCTCCGACCATCGCAGCGACGATCGCAGCGGTCACCAGATAGACGGTCCTTTGAGGCGTCCGCGAGCTCATCGAATTACCTCCTGGAAATCTCCTGTCCTCGGGTAATGTACAGGGTCGCCGATACGTATATACCCCTATTGGTCCGAAACGGACGACGAATAACACGTGGGCCGACCCGCCAGCTGCGGAAACACGGAAGAACCGCATCATTCGCTGGAACATTCTCATTCCCGGCTGACACCGCCGGACCTACACGGTCAATCGCCGTGGGTTGGGCGCTTCTCAGGTGGAATGAGTCCCCAGGGGGACGAACTCCGGCTTCAGTCGCTCCCGCGTTCGATAGTAGGCGTAGGCAAACATGAGGCTCGGGATGGCGTTCATCAGGGAATAGAGCAGGATCCGGGTTTGAAGAGCGGTGACCGGACCCAGGTCGATCGTGGAACCGCTCGTGGCCTGTTGGACAGCTCCCGATACGCTCGGATAGACGATGATGACGAGGAACGTGCTGATCACGACCTGGGCGGCGACCGCCACCCAGAGCACCCTCCGGGCGACGGGGTCGGCCAAGGCGTAGACGATCAGGACCTCGGCGAACAGTATCAGAATCGCCGCCACCACATCTCCGACGAGCAAGGTAAGAAGGTCCCCGGTGAAAATCGACCCGACCTGGGAGGAGGTCTGCCCCGACGTGTTGGCCGCTCCGACTATGGCCGCAGCGAACCAGATCGTCAGTCCGACAGTGAGGAGGAAGGCCACGACGAACAGTACCCCGCCAGCCACGACGTTCCGGGGGTGCGGATACCGATAGTCCTCTCGGCCGAACCACATGAAGCCGATGCCGACCAGGGTGAACAAGCCCCCCAGAATGCTGACGTACGGGATCCATCCCAGCCCGAACCCGACGATCATGAGGAGAAGTCCCGTGATGGTCCGATCATGCCCTTCGTCGGGAACGCGCGCGGCGGGAGCCAGCGGATTCGGAGTGCGTCCCGCGGGAGGGGCCGGAGGGACTGCCGACATAGTTGGGGTGCGTGCTCCGCAGTTCGAGCAGAATGGCGCGGTCGACGGAGTCCTCGTACCGCAAGAGGGGCACAACGTCTCCGCCGGGAGCGGGGCCGGCAAGAGACTCGCGCAGTTGAAACACCGAGTGTGGGTCAGCGGATTCTTCGCTCCGCAGCGCGGGCATTCAATCGTTCGCGAAGCGATGGGGGCCGTCCCGTCCGAAGCCACGAACGTGAACCTGGAATCAGGGCACGGACACGGGTTCCAGTATTTACTGAGTTTCCGCGAGGGGCGCATGCGCCAACCCAGACACGAGCCGGGGCGCGGGTTCAGGCCTGTCCAGTGCCCCTCTTCGGCGGAAGCCACCAATCCTGGTTGTGCAATTGTCGTTGCACCCCGGGTCCGGTCGTTCGCGCGGGGTGTTCGGTCAGCGACCGTGTCGGCCCCGTGACTTGGGGTCCACACCCACATGCCGTAGGAGACGCAGATACTCGGCCCTCTTGACCCAAGGCACGTGCAGGTACTTCCGAAGGTAGCTGTCGGGAACCCCTAGCCGACGCGCTTCCGCGACCGAGAAGGAGTACGCCTCGATTTCGGTGGGTCGGTCCACGTAGGGAACCCTTCGGTCGGGCCAGATCTGTCGCCCTTGTTTTCGTTGTAGAATGTGCAGGAATTCGTGGATGATATCGAGGTAGACATCCATTCGCGGGCCATTTGCGAGGAAGGAGCGAGCCACCACGATCACATCCTCCGAACTCTCCACCATCCGAAAGCCGGCGTCGCGGATTTCTGGAGGGGTTCTCACGGGAGCGACGTACATCCACCCAGGTCCATCGAAAACATGGGCCCAAGTGTTGTCGGCGGTCTCTAGGATTGCCGCGTCGTCGCCCGGGTATTTCCTGAAGGGGACTGTCTCTTCGAAGCCGGCGAAGACCTTGAGCAGGGGGAGCCTTCCTGCCGGCGAGTCCTGGATCGGGCGGAACACGCGAGGAACCGAATAGAGCTCCCGGCCGTTTCCCGCTCGAACCGCCGGCAGAACAACACGACGCCGTTTCGCCCGTGCCGCCACGCTCTGGGGGCTCGTCGCCGGGTTATAGCGATTTGTGGGTGTAATGGTGGTCACACACAATTGATGACTACTTTCCCTCGGGCGTGTCCGGCTTCCAGATACCCAAGAGCTTCCGGCACCTGGGTCAAGGCGTACCTTCGGTCAATGACCGGAACGACCTTGCCGGCTTCGATCAGCTCCTTCAGGTCTGCCAGGTCAGCCCCGCTCTGGCGGGCCCCCATCATGCCCACCTTGCGGCTCGCGGTCTTGGAGGTCAACTTTCCACGGATCGCAAGTCGCATCAATCGGAACATGCCCGAGAAGCCGACGACGACACCGTTCCCCTGCGGGTTCAGAATGCGCTTGCCAGCGGACACCGAAAGGGTTCCCACCGCATCCAGGATCAGGTCGTAACACTGGGATCCCTGAGTGTAATCTTCCTTCGTGTAATCGATGACATGGTCTGCGCCGATCGATCGCACGAAGTCGAGATTCCTCGTGCTGCAGACGCCGGTAACCTCCGCGCCGAAGGATTTCGCGACTTGCACCGCAAACGTACCGACTCCGCCGGAGGCACCGTTGATGAGAACCTTCTTTCCGGACTTGATCTGTCCCTTGTCTCGAAGTCCCTGAAGCGCGGTGATGCCCGCTATGGGAACGGCGGCGGCGGCCTCGAACGACACGTTGGCCGGTTTCGATGCCAATCGATCTTCCTGCGCAACGGCATACTCGGCAAAACTGCCGTTGCAAAAACCGAACACCTCGTCTCCGGGCTTGAAAAGCGTCACGCTCTTGCCAACCGCTTCGACCCGCCCAGCCCCGTCGACGCCAATCCTCGGGTCCTTGGGCCTGAGAAGACCGACGGACATGCGGGCAAGGATGGGCGCCCCTCGTATGAGGTGCCAGTCGAGCGGATTCGCGGAAGCCGCTTGAACCCTCACGAGCACCTCATTGTCCTTGACGGTCGGTTTCTCGACCTCTTTGAGCCGAAGTGCCTCAGGCGGTCCGTACTTTTCGCAGAGGATTGCTTTCATAGGTGCCCTCAAAGTTGCCCTGGCCCGACGATTGCGACGCGCCGTTCAGCCTCTACGCTCGCGGAACTATCTAAGCCACAGGCTCGAGGCCCTGCGCGACGTCGGTGGTAACCCTGTTTGCCGGTGGGCCAGCATCACCGAGGTCCATCGGATTCCTCGTCCTCGTATCTTTCCTTACTCGAGGAGAGAGGGACGTAGGCGTGTTCGGACCCTTACCGCCCTCGAGCCGCCAGCTTGAAGGGATGTTGATCGGCTCGCAATTCTCGTGGGGACAACGATCGTCGTACCTCCACCCCCGCAACCGGATTACCCATACCGTCGCCTAGGGATGGGTCTGGTGTTCATCGGAATCTTTCTCACCAGCCTGGGGGCGTCGTTGGGCGCCGACTGCGGCGGGAGCTACCCCGAAACTTGCTCGGCCGCCACGTATTGGGCGGTAGCGGTCTGGGGCGTATGCCTAATGATCATTGGGTTCGCCGTGATGTCCGTCAAGAGCAGACCGTCGCCACCGCTTCTCATCCGAATGCCGAAGTCCTAGCCGACTCCCCCTTGCCAACTTGGAACCGGTATCTCTGCGATCCCGCCGAACGTTGCCCGATGCAGGTGCGCACAGGGTTGATGACATGTTGACTTCCGCCCGATGTCGGGCAAGAAACATGTGCGGCGCCTCTCTTCCTCGCCCTCGAGGCGCCGCATGGAGAGCGAGCTGTTCGTCGGGTTGGACGTGCACAAGAAATCGGTCGTCGCCACCGTTCTGGACCGAGAGGGGAATAGGGTCGATCAGTCGAGCTTCGGGTCCCGAGACTCCGAGCTGATCGGCTACTTGGATGGCTTCCCGGGCCGCAAGCACGTCGTGCTCGAGGCCTGTAACGTTTGGGAACACTTCTACGACGCCGCGACCTCCACGGACGCCGAAGTGACCCTCGCCCACCCCTACCGCGTGCGATTGATCTCCGAGGCGAGCTAGAAATCCGACAAGGTGGATTCGGAGAGTCTGGCGGAACTCCTCCGCCTCCGAGGAATCCCCATGGCCTATGCTCTGGACCCCGAGATCCGAGCCCTCCGCCAACTGGTGAGAGACCGCGCGTTCTACAAGCGCGAGGAGTCGGGGATCAAGAGCCACATCTACGCAGCTCTCCTCCGCAAGGGGATCGAATACGACGATGGACTCCTCGGGCAAAAGCGAAAGCGGGAGGAGCTGCGCTCCTACCAGCTCCCCGAGGTCGACCGGGGCCTGGACGTCCTCAACCGAGTCGACGAGCTCACCCAGACCCTCGACGAGGAAATCCACCAGGCGTTCCTGAAGTCGAAGGAAGCTCAACTCCTCGAGACGATCCCGGGGATCGGAGAGTTCACCGCGGTCGCTCTGGTGGCCGAGTTGTGCCCCATCGACCGGTTCCCGAACATCGAGAAGCTCTGCTCGTATGCGGGACTGGTCCCGACCAACCACCAGTCCGGAGAATCGTCGTATCAGGGCCACCTGAAGACGGACTCGAATCATCTCGTGAAGTGGCTCCTGGTCGAGGCTTCGTGGTCCCACCGCCAGTGGGCGGACAAGAGCAGTGACGTCACGAAGGTGGCGAGGCGGGTCGCCCGACGCGGTGGCAAGCAGAAGGGGAATGTCGCCGGGGCCCACAAGCTACTGAAGATCGTCTATGCGGTCCTCAAACGGGGGACCCCTTACACTCCTGATCGACCGAGCTTCGGAGTGGGTGCTGCGGAGTCGTGAGACGGCCGCGATCTGTTGAATGGGGTCAGTCGATCGGGAGCGGGCGGCTGCGATTGTCATCGTGCGCAGCAGGCGCGGATAAGTGGATGCGGAGCCCGCACACGCTCAACAGGAGAACCATGTAGTCAGCGATCCAACGCGGGCGGAAGTCACGTAAGTGCACCCATTGCCGCCTGGGTTGTGATTCCCACACAAACTCCGTGTCTTTCGGCGAAAGTTACCCCACTGACGGACCCGGACCCGCCTCGAGAATCCACCCACGAGTGGTGGTCAGCGGTACAAACCCGAGTCGTTCCAAGATAGGGCGGCTCGTTTCCAGCGCGTCCGCGGTCAGATAGTGGTAGCCCGCGTTCCGGGCCAGTACCGCGCGCTCGTGCACGAGCCCGCGGTAGACCCCTCGATGCCGGTAGGCGGGGGCGGTCCCTCCCCCCCAAAGTCCGGCGAATGACCGGCCCGGGGGCAGGTCGACCCGTCCTGAGGCTATGGGTGCCCCTTCGGCGTACGCCACGACGACCGCCTGATTCGGCGCTCTCAATCGCTGCTCATAGGCCATAGCCCGGTCCTGGGCTTCCGGTCCGAATGCGGCTACATTGGCCGCGACGGCGTCGTGTATCCCGGCATCGTCCGTGACTCGCCGGAAATCGATTCCGACCGTGACCATTCCTTCCGGAAGCCCTTCCCGAAGGTCGAAGGCTATGAGAGTCTCCGGGGGGTCAGGGACGAAACCCGCGGCGGAAAGGATGGTTTCCAGGTTGCCGGGTTGGTCGTGACCGAATACCTTCCATTCGACGGAGCCACCGCTCCTACGGAAGTACTCGACCTGCTCAGTGACGACCTCCCGGGCCTTCCGGTCATCCAGGTCCGAGAAAATGATGTAGTTCTCCCGGCCGACGACCCGAACGATCGGCCCAAGCTTTTCCGCCCGGAACCCCGGGTCGACGACCGGGTCCTGGCGCATCTCCGTGTCGTAGAGTCGGAGGACCTCTTGGGCGCGTAGCATCTCGGGACGGGAACCGAGTGCGAAGATAATGTCGCAGTACTCGAACGGGAGATCTCGCCGATGTATCTCTACCGCGTCTCAATGCGAGCGTCCCGGCGGAAGGCGGGCGGCGCCCACATCCTGCGGACTAGGGTGGCGCGGGGGGGCCCGCTCAGCGGGTGCGCTTCTGGAGCTCGGCCTGGCTCCGAAGGAGCTCTTGAATGCGCGGGTCGCTCCGGGCCGATTCGAAGAGCGGCGAGTACATCAATTCCATCAGCGGCAAGGAATGGCGCCGGAAGGCCTCCTTCATGCCGGCGACGAACGCTCCTCCCCCACCCACCGCCAGCAGCGCAACTTCGGCTGCGCCTGCCTTCAGCCAGAGTAGAATAACCATTCTTGGCCGCACATGCACCGGAGTTAGATAGCTTGACAGAAGCCTCGTTTCAGGGTCCCGCTGCCGACAGAACGGCAGTGCGAACTATCTCGCTACGTTCCCGCGAACCCGGCGTCGAAGTCGCATTACAAGGCGCAACGTTTCGAGGCCCTGTTGGACGGCCATGACCGCGTCCGGAGGCGTGTGCTCCACGAAGTACCGCTCCACTTCCTCCTCTTGGTCAACGCCGAACCCGGCCAGGCACGCGCGCAGGAACAGGCTCAGAAGGGGCGTTCCCGCCCACATCTCGGAGAGGGCCTTCGAGCGGCTCCGGTACCAGTCGAACAGCTCCCGCCCGCCGATTGGATTGGTGGATACGGTGATCAGCAGGTCGAGGGCCCCGGAGGGGGTCACCCCCGGGCTCGGGATCAGGTCGAGCGCCTGACGAATGACGTGCGGGTCGCGGAAAGCGCCCAGCGCCTGGAGCATCTGGACTCGTTCGCTGTCCCGTGTGGTGGACCTCAACCGTGTCACCAGCGGTTGGAACGCGGCCGCTCCTTGGGCGCTCGCGAACGCGATCGCCACAGGCCCCCGGAGCTCCCCGGGCAGACGGTCGAACTCGGCGAATCGGGGCGAGAGTTCCCGAGAAAAATCAGGGTCCGAGAGCGCGAGGCAGGTAGCGAGCTGTTCGCGCAGGAACCCTCGCGAGTCGGGCTCGTCAGGGCGTGCCTCCAGGCCGACGGTCTGAAGTTGGGCTCGCAAGAATCGTCGCGAGGTCGTCAGAAACTCCGGAACGTCGTAGAGGGGGCGGTAGAGGTCGGAGAGGGCCCTCACAAGAGAGCGCACCGGGAGGCCTTCGGTGAGGGATGTTCCGGCGCGGACGATCTGCAAGAAACGCGCCAACGGGGTGAGGTCCGCATACACCAGCGCGTGGGTATCCACCACGAACCCCCACTGGTCGATGGGAGCCATGGAACCGAACTCCGCGACCATCGTGTCGAAGAGGGAGGCGTCGTAGTGCACGCGGAGGAACGCCGTCCGACCCGGGTCGACCCGAAGTCCTTTCGGGGAACCCATCGCGACCGTCATCTCGGGCGCCTCAAAGAGGGTCGTGCTTTCGCCCTCGGCCGAAACGACCCGCAAGGGGATCGGCCAGACCCCGGGCGAGGGCACTCCATCCGCACGGAATCGCTCTTGGCGGAGAGTGAGCTTGCCGTTCTCCCAGTGCGCGTGGACGATGGGATGTCCGGGACGCGTGATCCACTCCGTCATGACCCGCCCTACGGGTCGGTCCGAGACAGCACCCAGCGCGCTCCAGAGGTCCTCGGCCCGCGCGTTCGAAAACCGATACTTCGCGAGATACTGGGAAACGCCCTTCCGGAACGTCTCCTCCCCGAGGTAGGCTTCGACCATCCGAAGCACCGCCGCCCCCTTGCCGTACGTGATCTCGTCGGAGATCTCGCCGAGCGCCTCAGCCGAATCCACCGCCACCTTGATCGGATGAGTGGAGGTGAGGGAGTCCTGCTCGAGCGCCAGCCAGAAGTACCGGATGAGGAAGGTCGACCACGGGTCCTCCTGCGGGTACCGTCGGCCCACGATACGGTGGCCGACGAACGTCGCGAAGCTCTCGTTGAGCCAGAAGTCGTCCCACCAGACCGGGGTGACGAGGTTCCCGAACCATTGGTGGGCGATCTCGTGCGCGAGCACCAACAGGACGGCCCGACGCTCGCGGACGCTCGTCGCAGGGTCGACCAGGACCAGGCTCTCGCGAAACGCGATCGCGCCCCAGTTCTCCATGGCTCCGGCCCAGAAGTTCTCGAGCGCGACCAGGTCGAGCTTGGGGAGAGGGTAGGGCGCGGCGAAGTACTCTTCGTAGGCGGCCAGGAGCTCCGTGGCTCGTTCGGCGCAGAATCGTCCCGACGCGGCCCGGCCGGGGGACGCGGCGACGGTGACCGACCAGCGGTCCCCGGGAACCGTGATCGTATCGAAGGGGCCGACTCCGAGGTAGAGCAGGTAGGCGGACATCGGAGGGGTCGGTTCGAAGGTTAACTCCCGCCGACCCGCGGTGGTTCGCTCGGAGCGGAGGCCGGTGTTGAAGATCGCCGTCACATCCGCATCGACGGTCAGAACGAGCCGATAGACCGTCTTCACCGCCGGATTCTCGAAGGACGGGAGGAGCCGTCGACTCCCCGTCGGGAACATCATCGTGGTCAGGTTGTAGCCCGAACCCGAAGGGGAGACGTAGAGTCCCACGAGGGAATTCGCATCCGCAACCCCCCGGTAAGCGATCTCGAGCCGGTGCGGCTGGGGGGAGACCCCGGCGAACTCGAGGATTCCTTTCGCGGCGTCCTCGCGATACCGGGCGGGCCGACCGTCCACGGTGGCCGAGTCGATCGTGAGGTGAGCCGCGTCGATCACCAACGGGTCGCTGGCGCACTCCACCTCTATGGATACCTTTCCCGTGAACGACTTCTCGCGGTATCGCAGGTCGAGCCGCCAGTCGACACCGATGATGCGCATCGGGGTCTCTCACCGTCACGGTGGTCATATCGATTGGGTTGGTACCTGCGAGCACCCTCGAGTCTCGCGACTCGGAGCGCGCGCGACCGACGTCCGACATCGCCGAGAAGCGCCTGGGGGGCGGCCCAAGTGCCCGACGGATCGAGGTCGAGACCCCTTAGGCAACGAGGCATCTTCCCAGCTCTGAACGAGCCGCAGGGTCGGCGTGTTACACTCTCGCATGGGCCATCCCGATCGAGACCCAGGCCATCCGGCGGCCACGGTTCCGGAAGCGCTACTTTTATTCGATGGGTCGTAGCAGTTACAGCTCGGTAAATGCTGGGCACTCTTCGCCGACGGAGTCACCGGGATGCTCATCAGCGAGGCCCAAGCGCAGGGTTCGTCTGCGACGGGACGGTCATCGGCAGATAGGTGCGGGATGAAGTCGCACCCCCAGCCGCCGCGGAACCGTCTCGTAGGGCTCGCCGTCGCCGTATCTCTCATCATGCTCGGCGCCGCGGCGCTCGCCTCCGTCGTGCCCGCGGCCGTCCCCGGGTCATCGTCCGTGGTCGCGAACGGCCCCTCGACAATAACGATCCTCACCGTGGGCTCCGCGGTCTCGCTCGGATCGCCGCAGACGATTTCCCTCGGGTCTATCGACGGTACCCCTTCCACGAACCTCTCTCCTTCTTCGCTAACCCCCTCGGTCGCGGCCGTGGTTTCTATCGGCCCGACGCTACCCGCCCCTCTTGAACCAGCGGCCTCCTCTGCGATCGCCTCGGCCCCTTCCCACGGAAGCGGGTCGGTTCCCTCACGCTCCCCGACGCCGGAATCGGGGGACCCGCCGACGGCGGGAGCTGTAACTCCCACCAACCCGCTGGTCGACTCTGACCAGTTGCCGATCACTCTGACGGCCAACCCATCCGGGGGGACCGCGCCGTACACCTTCCAATGGTTTTGGGACACCGCTACCGGGGTGGTCACGAACGGCGACCTGTGCGAAGAAGGCACGAGCATGGCGTTGGGTGTCGGGTCGACCCAGGCCACGGGGTCCGAGATCACCGGCCCCGGGGCGTACTACTACTGCTACAACGTGACGGACAGCGCGTCCCAGTCCGCGTCCTCGTCCTGGGACCTCGTGACGGTGAACTCGGCAATGACGGCGCCTGCCGCGCCTTCGCCGAGCGCGACGGCGCTGGACTTTGACCAGGCCTTGACGGTTTCAGGCACCCTTCCGACGACCGGAACGCCCACCTACTCCTGGCAATGGTGGGTTTCGGTCAATTCCGGTACGTACACCGCCGCGACCCACTGCTCGCAGAACAGCGGCACTGGGGCGAGCGGTGGCACCCCGGTAACATGCGTAATCGCGGGGAACACGCTGACCATCACCGACAGCTACACCTTTGAGCTGAAGGCCACGGACAGCGCCTCGACACCGGACACTCAGACCTCCCTCCCGTCCAGCTCGGTGATAGTGAGCTCGGCCCTGACGACATCGGCCGCGCCGACAGTAAGCGCGGCGAAACTGGACGTCAACCAAACGTTGACCGTCACGGCGATCACCCCGGGCACTGGAACCCAGCCGTATTCGTGGCAGTGGTGGATCTCGGTCAACAGTAGCGCCTACGTGGTCGCGACCCAATGCGCCACCAACGCCGGGAGCGGGGCGACCGGAACCACGCAAGAGACGTGTTCTATCGCCGCCGGGACGCTAGCGGCCGGTGGCACGTACGCCTTCAAGTTCCAAGTGACGGACAGCGCCTCGTCGGCCGAATCCACCACCACTGGGGCCTCTTCTACGGTGGCGGTGAAGTCGGCGTTGACGGCGCCGGCCGCGCCGACGCCAAGCCCCCCTTCACCGAACGCCGGTTCGGTGCTGACCGTCACCGGAACTGTTCCGTCGACGGGGACGTCTACCTACTCCTACCAGTGGCTTATCTCCATCAAAGGCGGGCCGTACGGGCCGGCCACTCAGTGCGGCTCTTCCGGCGCCGGCAGCGGTGCTGCCGCTGGCAGCAAGACCTGCACGATTCCAGGGAACACCCTGACCGCCAACACTTCCTACAATTTCGAGCTCGAGGTAACCGACAGTGCATCCAGCCCGGAAACGATGACCTCGCCCCCTTCCGTCACCGTGACGACCACGACCGCGCTGACAGCGGGGACACCGACCCCGACGACCACGATTCTCGATAATGGGCAGTCCGTCACGCTCAACGCGAACCCCTCGGGGGGGACGGCCCCATACACCTTCCAGTGGTATTCGGGGACCACGGCGGCCGGCTGCACGGGGCTGGCCTCCCCGATCACGGGGGCGATATTCTCGAGCTACCTGGCCTCTCCGACCAGCTCGAAATACTACTGTTACACGGTGACGGACACGACCTCAACCACCGCCCCCTCGGCGACCGCGCTCGTGACCGTGAACTCAGCGCTTCAGGCGCCGGGCCAACCGGTGGTGAGCGCGACGGTGCTCGACTCAGACCAGGGGCTGACCGTGACCGGAACGATCCCGTCGACAGGATCGCCCAATTACCAGTACGAGTGGCTCTACTCGGTCGGATCGGGCTACAACAAGGCCACGATGTGCGCTAAGCCGAGCAATAGCGGCGTGGCGGGCGGAACTCCAGAGACGTGTACCATTGCCGTCAACGTGCTGACGGCCGGGGACACCTACACCTTCGAACTCTTGGTGAACGACAGCGCGTCCACCCCGGAAACGATGACGTCGCAGACCTCATCGGGGGTGGCGGTCAGCTTGGCGCTCACGGCGCCCAATGCGCCGACCCCAACGAGCCCGAAGCTAGACGTCAACCAAACGTTGACCGTGACGGGAAAGATTCCGTCCACGGGCACTCCGACCTACACGTGGCAGTGGTTGGTCGAGGTGAACGGAGCCGGCGGCTTCGTGTCGGCGACCCAGTGCGGTTCGTCGGCGAGCGGTAGCGGGGCTCCTTCCGGCGCCACGGAGACGTGCACCATCCCCGCGAGCACGCTGATCGTGGGTGACTCCTATACATTCAAGCTCAGGGTGACGGACAGCGCGACCTCGCCGGAAACTGCGACCTCGGCGGTCTCCGCGGCGGTGGCCGTGAAGTCGGCGCTGACGGCGCCGGCCGCACCGACGGCGAACGCGGCCCTGTTGGATGCCAACCAGGCCTTGTCGGTGACGGGAACGATCCCGAGCACGGGCACGACGACCTATCAGTACGAGTGGCTCTACTCGACCGGCTCGGGCTACAGCAAGGCGACGATGTGCGCCAAGCCGAGCAACAGCGGCGTGGCGGGCGGTACGTTGGAGACCTGCGCTATCGCTGTGAACGTGCTGACGGTGGGAGACACCTACACCTTCGAGCTACGGGTGAACGACAGCGCGACCACCCCCGAGTCGATGACGTCGTTGGCCTCGTCCGGAGTGGCCGTGAGCTTGGCATTGACGGTGCCGACGACCCCGGCACCCACCAGCCCGAAGCTGGACGTGAACCAAACGTTGACGGTAACGGGCACGATCCCGACGACGGGCTCTCCTACCTACACCTGGCAGTGGATGGTTCAAGTGAACGGGACTGGCGGGTACGTGGCCGCAGCGCAGTGCGGCTCGTCCGCGAGCGGCAGCGGGGCGCTCCCCGGCGCCCTGGAAACGTGCACCATTCCCGCGAGCACGCTGATCGTCGGAGACTTCTACAACTTCAAGCTGAAGGTGACGGACAGCGCGACCAACCCCGAATTCGCTACTTCGTTGGCGTCTGCCCCGGCCACGGTGAAATCGGCGTTGACGGCGGCGGCCGCACCGACGACGAACGCGGCCCTGTTGGACGTCGACCAGGGATTGACCGTGACGGGAACGATCCCGTTGACAGGATCGCCCAACTATCAGTACGAGTGGCTCTACTCGGTCGGCTCGGGGTACAGCAAGGCGACCATGTGCGGAACGCCGAGCAATACGAGCGTCGCTGCTAACACCACGGAGACGTGCACCATCGCGGACAACCTGCTCACCGCGGGGGACACGTACACCTTCGAACTGCTGGTAAATGACAGCGCAACCACGCCGGAATCGGTCGCGTCGGTCGGCTCCTCGCCGGTGACGGTGAGCTTGGCGTTGACCCCGCCCGGGACCCCGACCCCCAGCGCAACTTGGTTGGATTCCGACCAGACGATGACGGTGACCGGAGCGATCCCGGCCACCGGGACCCCGAGCTATTCCTGGCAGTGGCTGGTCGAGGTGAACGGAGCGGGTGGTTACGCGGTCGCGACGCAGTGCGGCTCTTCGGCGAGCGGCAGTGGGGCGAGCGTAGGCGCCCTCGAAACGTGCACGATCCTGGGCGGCAATCTGACCGCCGGCGACTCCTACACTTTCGCGCTGGAGGTCACGGATGGCGCCCAGGCACCGGAGACGGCCACGTCGTTAGCTTCCTCCAGCATGACGGTGAGCTCTCCCCTGACAACGCCCATCGCGCCGACGCCGAGCGTCACGACGCTGGATGCCGACCAGCCCTTGACGGTCACGGGTACGATCCCGACCACGGGCTCTCCGACCTACTCCTGGCAGTGGTTGATTGAGGTGAACGGGGTCGGCGGTTACGCGGCGGCCACGCAGTGCGGCTCGTCGGCCACTGGTAGCGGCGCGGTCGCGGGAGCCCTGGTGACATGCACGGTCAGCGCGAACACGCTGACCGCGAGCACCTCCTACACGTTCGAGCTGGAAGTGATGGACGGCGCGACGACGCCAGAGGTTCAGGTGTCGACTTCATCCGTGACCGTCGCGACCAGCTCGACCCTTACGGCGGGGGCTCCGACCCCGACGTCTCCTACGCTCGACGACGGGCAGTCCCTGCTGCTGATGGCGAACCCCTCCGGAGGGTCGGGCGAGAACACCTTCCAGTGGTATTGGGGTAGCAGCGCCGCTGCGTGCCTGGCATATGACAACTCAATCCCGGGGGCGACGTCCTTGACGTACCTCGCCTCCCCGGCGAGCAACACGTACTACTGCTACGTGGTCACGGACAGCAACTTCGACGCGGCGGACTCGGCGGCGGAGCTCGTTGCCGTTAACGTGGCATTGAGCGCACCGGCCCTGCCGACGGTAATCCCGACGTTACTGGATGCCGACCAGGCGGCGACCACGTCGGTGACCGTGACGGGGACGATCCCCTCAACCGGAACCCCGACGTACTCCTGGCAATGGCTCGTGTCGGTCAACGGCGGAACCTACGTGCCCGCGACGCAATGTGCGCTGAGCAGCGGCGGGGGGGCGAGCGAAGGCGTCACGGAGACGTGCCTCATCGCAGCGGGCGAGCTGATCACGGGCGACTCGTACACGTTTGAGTTCCAGGTCACGGACAGCGCCACTGCGTCGGAGACGACCACGTCGGTGGCCTCTTCGGCAGTGACGGTGAGCCCAAGGCTGACGGCGCCCGGGGCGCCTGCTTCGGGAGCGACCGCCTTGGATGCCGACCAGACGCTCACGGTCACGGGAACGATCCCGACAACGGGTACGCCGAACTACTCGTGGCAATGGCTGATATCGATCCAAGGAGCCCCCTACATCAACGCGACGCAGTGCGCGGTGAACAGCGGCAGTGGGGCGAGCGCCGGCGCCACCGAGACGTGCCGGATCGCGGCCAGCGCCTGGACGGTCGGGGATAACTACACGTTCGAGCTGACGGTCACGGACAGTGCCTCCACGCCGGAGATTGCCACGTCGTCCCCCTCGTCGACGGTCACGGCCAGCTCAACGCTGACCGCGCCCACCGCACTGGCGCTGAGCGCGACGGTGCTGGACGCCGACCAGGTGTTGACGGTAACCGGGGCGACCCCCTCCACGGGGACCTCCCCCTACTCATGGCAGTGGCTGGTCTCAGTCAACGGAGGCCCCTACGGCCCCACGACGCTGTGCGTTGTGAGCAGCGGCGGCGGGGCGAGTGGGGGCGCCCCCGAGACGTGTTCGATCTCGGGGGCCACGCTCACGGCCAGCGACTCCTACTTGTTCGAGCTCAAGGTGACGGACAGCGCCTCGTCGCCGGAGGCGCTGGTCTCATCGGCCTCTTCGGCCGTATCGGTAAGCTCGGCGCTGGCGGCGGGGACTCTGAGTCCGACGTCTCCCTCCATCGACAGCGGACAGACGGTCACTCTGACGGCGGGCCCGTCCGGCGGCTCGGGCGCTTACACGTACCAATGGTATTCGGGGAGTACCGCGAGCACGTGCACGTCGTTGGGCTCCCTAATCTCGGGAGCGACGTTGGCCACGTACCCGGCTTCCCCCACGAGCACGACGTACTACTGTTACGTGGTCACGGACAGCGCGACCTTCCCCGAGAGTGAAACCTCCTCGTCCTCCCCCGTGGTCGTGAGCCCGGCTCTGACCGCGCCCGCCGCGCCTACCCTGAGCACGACAGCGCTGGACGCGGACCAGGTGCTTACCGTAACGGCAACGACCCCGTCCTCCGGGACATCAACCTATTCCTGGCAGTGGCTGGTCGAGGTGAACGGAGCGGGTGGCTTCGTTCCGGCGACCCAGTGCGGTGCGGCGGCGAGCGGCACCGAGGCGACCGGAGGCATCCTCGAGACCTGCACAATCCCCGAGAGTACGCTGTCGCCCGGCAATGCGTACGCGTTCGAGCTCCAGGTGACGGACAGTGCGACGACCCCCGAGACGCAGAGTTCGGCGGCGTCCTCCACCGTGACGGTGAGCTCGGCGTTGACGGCGCCTACCGCGCCCGCGGTGAGCGCCACGTCCGTGAGCGCCGGCCAGGCGTTGACCGTGACGGGGACGATCCCATCCACCGGAACCCCGCCCTACTCGTGGCAATGGCTGATCTCGATCAATGGCGGGGCGTTCGCGCCAGCGACGCAGTGCGCCGTGAACAGCGGCACCGGCGCGAGCGGAGGCGCCGCGGAGACGTGTTCCGTCGCAGTGAGCGTCCTCACCGTCGGAACTACCTACGCGTTCGAGCTTCAAGTGACGGACAGTGTCGCGTCGCCCGAGACCCAGACGTCGACAGCGACCTCGCCGGTGGCCGTGACCGCTTCGACACCGTCCTCGAGCTCTTCGGGATTCTGGACCTACGCGGGAATCGGCCTCGGTGCGCTCGTTGTGGTCATCCTCGCCTCCCTCGTCCTCCTAGCTCGCCGGCGCAGGTCCCACCCCGGGGCCGCCCCACCGGTCCCCCCGGAGGAGGCCGAACCGACGCCCGCGACCGGCGTCGGCCCCAGCGTATCCCCGCCCGCCCCCGTGGCACGGGCCGAGGTCGTTCCGTACGCCTCGCCTGCCATCTCCCCGATGCGGGTCCCTACGTCCTCTGAGCCGGAGGTCGCCGCGCTCGCCGCGGCTCTGGTCGCCGTCCCGATGACGCATCCGCCCTCTCCCTCCGAGCCGACCCCGATCACCGCCCCCGCTATCGAACCGAAGGCGGGAGACGAGGAGGATCTCGACATCGATTCGGTCTTGGCGGAACTGGATGCGATCAGCGGGCAGATCCTCAAACCGGAGCCCAAGAAGGGCGCCGGTACACCACCCCCCGAAGTAACGGAAGGCAACGCTCAGGAAGGCGCGGACCGATAATCGTACCTCGGTCGGTTCCGATTCGAGGGCAGCTGTGCCCCCGACGCTCCCGCGCCGGCGGGCTCACTCGTACGAGACGTCCGAGCGCATGTACGCTCGGGTGGCCACGAACAGGATGGCCGCCATCTCGGCAAGGAGCACGAGCATTTGGTAGACGTCCATGGCGGTGAGGGTCCCGGAATACGCACCCCGGACCGCGTCGGCCACGTAGGTGAGCGGATTCACCTGGAAGAGGACACGGAGGACGATCGGAAGGCTGCTGCTCAGGGGGTAGAACACGGTGCTCGCGAAGTTCACGACGAAGAGGAGGAGGATCTGGATGCTGTTGTAGGCGGTGTTCGACTTCACGAGCGCCGAGATGTAGAGCATCAGCCCACCGAAGAAGATCGACCCGGCCGTGATCGACCCGAAGATTATGCCGAGGGCTAGGGGTTGGACAGGGATAGTGCCCAAGAGGGCGTACGCGACGCCGAGCATGACCGCTGCTCCGCCGAGACCGAAAAGGATCGACGTGAGCATGATCCCGAACAGGTACTGGAGGCGGGTGAACGGGCCCATGAGCAGCTGGGACAGCATTCCCCAGCGCCGGTCCGCCCAGAGCATGCTACCGCCGACCGTGCCCGCCATGACCACCTGGAAGGACATGATCCCCGGCGTCAGGTACGTGAGGTAGCTGTTCCCGGCGCCTCCCGCCGAGGCGACGGCCTGGAACCCGAAGCCGAAGAACACGAGATAGAGCGCCGGCAGCCCGATGAGGATGACCAGGCTCCCCGGGTCGGTGTTGACCAGGATGTTCCGGTAGACAAGCCGGATCAGGTTAGGCGTCCGCAAGCGACTCGCCTCCGTGCCCGACCGAGTGCAGGAAGACGTCCTCGAGGGTGTTCTTCCTCACGTTCAGCCACTCGAGCTGAGCTCCCAGGGTCTGGGAGAGCTCGGCGATCTTCGAGAGCGCCTCCTTGGGGTCTTGGGTGAGGATCACCGCGGAGTTGCCGCTGGTCGTGACCGTCGCACCGGACCCAAGCTTCTCGGCGAGGACCGAAAAGAACCGCGCCGAGTCGCCGTTGCCCACCGTCAGGTCGATCGTCTTCTTGCCGCCGTAGAGCCGCTTCAGGTTCTCGATCGAGTCGAGGACGAGGATCTTGCCCTCGTCGATGACCGCGGCGCGGTCGCAGAGGTAGTCAGCCTCCTCGAGGTTGTGGGTCGTGAAGACCACGGTGAGGCCTCGTCGCACCTCCTCGCGGACCGAGTCGAGGAGCGTCCGGCGCATGATCACATCGAGACCGACGGTCGGTTCGTCCAGGAAGAGAACCTCCATGTCGTGCATGAACTCCCGGGCGACCTGCACACGACGTTTCTGGCCCCCCGAGATGTCGAACGCTCGGCGCTTACGGATGTCCGTGAGGCCGAACTTGGTCAGGAGGAGCTCGCGTCGCCGCCGGCTCTCGGCCCTCGGGATCCCCCACAGCATCCCGTAGACGTCGAGGTTCCGTTGGACGGTGGTGAAATCGAACGACTCCCCTTGCTGGACCACGCCAATCCGCCGGCGGATCTTCTGGCCATCTCGGGCGGGGTCCATGCCGAGGACGCGCAACGTTCCCGAGGTGGGCTGGATCAACGTGGTCATCGCCTTGATGAGGGTCGACTTGCCCGCCCCGTTCCTTCCGAGGAGGCCGAAGACCTCCCCCCGGCGGACCGTGAAGCTGACCCCGTCCAAGGCGAAGCGACGGCGGTCGTACGAGTGTCGGAGGTTCTCGGCAAAGACGACGGGCTCGGACCCGCTCGCCGATACCGAGCTGAGGGGCTTGCCGATCACGGGTGGACACTCAGCATGGGCTGCCAATAAGGGATGCTCACATCAAATGAGCAACACCGGAGTGCGTCGCGGTCCGTCGCGGCGGGGCCGTTCGTGCGGCGAACAGAGTGTCGAACGGCGTTCCGAAGGGTTCCGTTCGGGCGAGAGGCCGCCCGTTCCCGGCGACCCGACCCGTCCTCAGACCGGGGACTCGATGTCCGAGTGGAGCCGGTAGACGAACAACCGTTCCGCCACCTCCTCGGGCAGCGCTCCGGTGGTCAGGTACAACCTCACCGCCGGGGAGTTGGTGGGGTCGACGGAGACGAGTACCTCCTCAAACCCTAGTTCTCGGCATTCCCGGAGCAACGAGGTGACAAGCGCCTTGCCAACCCCGCGGCGACGGAACCTCTCGTCCACGGCGATCTCGTGAATGAACATCTGCTTCCGCTTCGACCGGAGCTGGGTGAGCTCGGTTCCCCGGAGCAGCCCGACCGTTTCGCTCCCTTCATAGGCGGCCAGGAGAACATTCCGCTCGTCCGCGAGGAAGGCGCGCGCCGCCGACAATTCGGGCGTCTCTTGCAACAGGTGAGCCCCCCGCAGGACATCCAGCTCCGTACCGGGACCGAGGCGTCGGACACGCATCGCGGCCCCCACGAACCATCGATACTTGGGCTCTGGGGGCCGGGGGCCGTAGCACCCCTTCGTGATTCAGGGTGCGATGGGGCTCAACGAACGCGTCCCGCTCCTCACACCAACACGTGTGCCGGCGTTCGAACGGCCGGAGGTCGTCGGGTCCGGCGGTCCGTACCGCGATACGTACTTTACCCGGGCTTGTCTCCTGCTCTCGAGCCGAGCCCAATCCTTTGAGCTGGGAAGAAGACCAGAGATGAATTCGTCCAGAGCACTCCCGAAGGCCGTGCGCTTCCGAAGCAAAGCCCGGGGAACGTGGTCGATGTGGCGACGCTGCCAACGTGGCCGCGACCGACCCCGGTCGTCGCCCGAGGATTGAGGATCAGCATGACGGAAGGAAGCAAACTCCCCGGGATAGACTTCGTCGGCGGCTCGTTCGGCACTCGACCCCTCGCATCAATCCAGCAAGAGTTCCGGGACCCCTCCCTCGAGGGACGCCGTCTCTTCGCGGAGGGCTTCGGGACCTTCTTCCTGGTCCTGGTCGCGGCGGGAGGGCCGGTCGTCAACGCCGTCAGCGGAGGGAAGATCAGCCTCGCCGCCCAGGTCGCCGCCCCCGGTCTCATGGTGATGGCGATCATCCTGTTCATGGGCGCCACCTCGGGGGCGCACCTGAACCCGGCCGTCAGCATCGCCTTCGCCGCTCGGGGGGACTTTCCCTGGCGGCGGGTCCCCGGGTACATCGTCGCCCAGCTCATCGGCGCGGGGCTCGCTTGCCTGTTGCTTTCGGCGCTGTTTGGGCACGTGGGTTCGCTCGGCGCGACCAACCCCGCCCCCGGAATCACTCAGCTCCAAGCGCTCGTTATCGAAGTGTTCCTTACCATAGGACTGGTGAGCACGATCCTCGGCACGGCCTCCCGCGCTCAGAACATCGGCCCGCTCGCGGCACTCGCGGTCGGGGCCTACATCGTCCTGGCGGGGTTCTGGGCGGCTCCCATCAGCGGTGCGTCGATGAACCCCGCGCGCTCTCTCGGCCCGGACCTCGTCCTGGGTAATCTCGGGAACGCGTGGATCTACGTGGTAGGTCCGATCCTCGGAGGTCTCTCGGCCGTGGGGATCGCGTACGTTCTCCGCGGACCCGGCGGGGACGAGCCGGCGATCCTGGCAGCCCAGGGAAGGTTGCCGGAGATACTCGGCCAGAACACGCACGGGGTCCGCCGAAGAGCGTCGGAGGGGTCGGAAGAGTCGAAGCCCCGGCCGGATTCGCGGAGGGATAGGAAGAGTTGACCGACACGTTCGACCGGTTGAAGATTCCCGCCGGCGAGAAGCCCGACCTCGCCAAGGCGGACGCGGCCGACACATCGGGTTGGCCCGGTGGCAAGCGAAAGGGCGAAGCCGCGCTCCCCGCGCTCCGGGAGGAGCTCGACCGCCTCCAGGAGCTCTTCTACGCGGACGCGCGGCGGGGTCTCCTGGTGATCCTCCAGGGAATAGACACCAGCGGGAAGGACGGCGTTATCCGTCACGTCTTCGAGGGGGTCAATCCCCAAGGGGTCCGGGTCTGCTCCTTCAAGAAACCAACCCCGGAAGAGTCGGCCCACGACTTCCTCTGGAGGATCCACCGGTCCGCGCCGGCCAAGGGCGAGATCGTGATCTTCAATCGCAGCCACTACGAGGATGTCCTCGTCACGCGGGTCCACCAGCTGGTGCCTCAGAAGGTCTGGTCGAAGCGCTTCGACTCCATCAACGCGTTCGAGCGGGAGCTCGTCGAGGAGGGCGTTTCGATCCTGAAGTTCTTCCTCCACATCAGCCGCGAGGAGCAGCGGCGGCGCCTCCGGGACCGGATCGAGGATCCCACCAAGCGGTGGAAGCTGACCGACGCCGACTTCCAGGAGCGCATGTACTGGGCCGAGTACCAATCGGCCTACGAGGACATGCTCCATCGGACGAACACCTCCTGGGCCTCCTGGTACATCCTCCCGTCGGACCGCAAGTGGTTCCGGAACCTGGCGGTTTCCACCATCCTGGTGGAGCAGCTGAGGGCGATGAAGCTCCGATTCCCGCGGCCGACCGTCGCCGTCTCCGCGTTGAAGCTCGACTAGGAGCCCGAGGGTCGCACCCTGGGCTTGTTCCCTGGGCGGAATCCTTTCCCATTCCCTTAGCGCCTAATCTACCTCCCAAAGTCGGCCGCGCATGGCCCAGCCATGACCCGGCAGGGCTCGGATTCTACGGCGTTCAGCTTGTGGGACAAGACTTCGAGAAGGCCGGACGCTTCTATCGCGAACGACTCGGGCTTACCCCCGTGAACGGGCACGGGGAGCCGCCCGACGGCGAATTCGAGTGGAACGGTCAAGCGCGGCTTGCCGTCTTCGACCGGAAGCTCATGGCCTCCGCCGGCACCGAGGGGAGGGAATCGACCCTCCCATCTCTTCTCCCGCGGGCTTTCAGGCGACGACGCAAGAAGATGAGCTGGGTTCATCCTTCCAAGATGTCGCCCCACCCCCGCGCGCGACGGGGAACCCGCCTCGATCCGAGCCGTCCTTCCACCAGGCGGCGGAATAGCGTAGGCCTCGCCCGGTGCGGACGGACCCCGGGAAGCAGGGAGGGTCCGCGCTACGGGAACGAAGCGAACCGTAGGACCGGGTGCCCTGGTCGTCCAGTACCGTGGCGAGAGTCTCGGCAAGCCCGCGATGCAGCTCTGAGAAATCGCTGACGACCAACGCCGAATCTGGGGTTTCGAGAGTTTGGACCATCTCCAGAGCCTCGAAAAGGAAGCGACGAATGCACCCCGTCGAGCAGAAGACCTGGCCTCGGAATAGTCCTCGAGCGGAGACCGGCAATGGCGTGATGTCGAACACGGCACCATGGGGAGGGATCACGGTGCCGCAGGGGCACTCGCGCGCAACGGAGGTTCGCGACCAGAAGATCATGGGGGCACAGAAGGGCGGTCGGAACGTCCAGGTGCTGGCCGACTCGCCCAGCAGCCGGACCGTTGTCGCGCCCGAGGGGTCTCCCATCGGCTGCGCCACGTCTAGGACGAGGGCTGCTTTGGCCTCCAGGGCGGGCCATACGCGTCGGGTCACGACGATGAAGTGGACGCCCGGAGACTCCTCGAACGATCGGAGAAGGCTCTGCTCAAAATCGCCCTCGGTCGGTGTGGGGGTCCCGGAAAGAGGGTGGGCCCCTTGACGGAATGAGAGGATGTCATCCCAGCCGTCCAGCGCAATGGTGGGAACCGAACAGTTGGGCCGCGAAGAATACACCTGGAGGACGGGTGGCGGGAGCCAGAGCGGAAGAACGGTGGGCTGGATGTTCGTTTGGAGCACGATGGACGAGATGACACGAACGACGGCCGAGGCGGCCGCGATCGACGCGACCTCGTCGTCTGCGGAGAGCACCTTCACCCACAGTTCCGGTCGCGTCTGCGCGGATGCGCTGTGAGCGTCCATGAGGGGTTCCTGGGGGGCCGCTAGGGTCACTCCCGGTCCCGGTCGGTCCTGGATGATGCAATTGAGGATGGTCGACCCGGCGGCATGATGGGGGGAACGGATCACGAGGATGCGCGAGGTGCCCGAATCCATGAGCGGGCGCAGACGGTCGAGGAGCTCGCTCGGGACGGCTTGGCTCTGTTTCGGCGTTCCTTCTGGTCGCGACATGGACAGATTTCAGGTCCATCAACGCGTGACGGCTCAGTGTCTCTCTACGAACACGTTCGAGGGTCGAACCGGTTCGCTCGGCTGCTTAAGCACCCGCCACACTCGCGAACTCGGCCAGCCTCCGCTCGACGGTGGCGAGCGTCTTGGAAACCGAGGACTTGTTCCGCGAGACCTTCTCGGCGAGCCGGGTGAGTGTGATCCGGCGCGGCACATCGAAATACCCCAGTGCGAGAGCTTGGCGGAAGAGGGCACGCTGGATCGGGGTCAGGATCATGTGAACGGAGCGGAGCGAATCGCGGCGGAGCGAGACAAGTCGGGGTTCGTGACCGGTGTCTGCGAGGGCGTCCACGAGGTGACGTATCTTAGACCGCCAAGCAATGACTTCACATTCCATGAACCCGCCCTTGATCGTCAGAGGGTAGCGAACGAGCACCTCGTCCTCCATGGTAACAGCGACGAAGGGCGATCTGCGGTACCGGATCCGATATCTCCCCGGATTGGGCAGCGTACCGAGAGCATGAACTTCCAACACGTTGGGATACTCGGCAATCTCGTCCGTCCAATCCACCGACGGACCGTAGATTTCGTACTCCCCGACGGTTTCGTCACAAGGGAGGCCCATGATGTTGATCGCATCGATCACCAACTCGGGATGACGGTGGGAAAAACTCCCGACCCAGACCTCAAGAGGGATCTTGAGTTCGAGTTTCATGACGGCGACACGATCGGGAGAGCCGGGAGCCGGGGCGCTGGACCGACCGCTGCCGAGTCCCTTGAACCCTTTCCGGGAAGGTCTCGAAAGGCCGGATTCTGGTGCCATCAGATTCCCGAAGGAGCGACCCTTGGGGTGATCGGGTCGTCCAGAGGAGAACGGAATCCCGTCTGTTAAACCTTGGCAGGGGTTCTTTGCGATACACCACCCTACCGACGTTTGGCGACCGAACAGTCTCGCGCTCCGCGGGAGGACTGGACGGCAACCGCACCCTTCTCTTGGCCAGCTGTAGCGCGGTTAGTGAATTCTGAACCGACGGACCGACCGATCGCGAACTCAGGGCGCGCGACACTTTCCCATCGTTCGACCCCTTGACAAAGCCCATCGTACAGCTGCCTTTTTATATGAGCGCTTTCTTACTTATCGCGAAGGAAGCCTAGGACCCGACCGTCCCACGATGGTGGTCCCGGGAGAACAACCATGTCTAAAATCATAGGGATCGACCTAGGAACCAGCAACTCCGCGGCGGCCGTGCTCGAGGGCGGACGCCCGGTGATCATCCCGAGCTCGGAAGGAACGACGGTCGGGGGGGGAAAGGCGTTCCCCTCGTACGTGGCGTTCACGAAGGACGGTCAGCTGATCGTCGGGGAGCCCGCCCGTCGGCAGGCGATCTCGAACCCGGAAGGGACCGTCACCGCGTTCAAGCGCAAGATGGGTACGGACTACCAGTACACCCTTCACGGAAAGAAGTACACGCCGCAGCAGCTCTCGGCGTTCCTGCTGCAGAAGATCAAGCGGGACTCGGAGGCGTTCCTCGGCGACAAGGTCGAGAGGGCCGTCATCACCGTCCCCGCCTACTTCAACGACAACCAGCGCCAGGCGACGAAGGACGCCGGTGCGATCGCCGGCCTCGAGGTCATCCGCATCATCAACGAACCGACCGCCGCGTCGCTGGCCTACGGCCTCGACAAGGCCGCCAAGAGCCAGAAGATCCTCGTCTTCGACCTGGGCGGGGGAACGCTCGACGTGACCCTCATGGACTTCGGAGAAGGGGTCTTCGAGGTCATGTCCACGAGCGGAGACACCCAGCTCGGCGGGACGGACATGGACAACGCGGTGACCGAATGGATCGCCGCAGAGTTCCAGCGGGAGTCAGGGGTCAACGTCCGCTCCGACAAGATGGCGATGCAGCGCGTCCGCGACGCGGCCGAGAAGGCGAAGATCGAGCTTTCCTCGACCATGGAGACCCAGATCAACCTCCCGTTCCTCACGGCGACCAACGAGGGTCCGAAGCACCTTGCGCTCCCCCTGAACCGGGCGAAGCTCGAGGAGCTCGTGCGTCCGATCGTCGACCGCTGCCGAAAGCCGGTCGAGCAGGCGATCGCGGACGCGAAGGTCTCGAGGGACCAGATCGCCCGGGTCGTGCTGGTCGGCGGCCCGACCCGAATGCCGATCGTCCAGAAGTTCCTCGAACAGTCCGTCGGTCGACCGATCGAGCACGGCGTCGACCCGATGGAGTGCGTCGCGATGGGCGCGGCCGTCCAGGGCGGCGTGCTCGCCGGCGAGGTCAAGGACGTAGTGCTGCTCGACGTCACGCCGCTCTCGCTCGGGCTCGAGACCCTGGGCGGGGTCTCCACGCACCTCATCGACCGGAACACGACGATCCCGACCCGGAAGAGCCAGATCTTCACGACCGCCGCCGATAGCCAGTCAACGGTCGAGATCAAGGTCTACCAGGGAGAGCGCCCGATCGCGGCGGACAACGTGGCGCTCGGGAGCTTCCTCCTGAGCGGCATCCCGCCCGCGCCACGCGGCATCCCGCAGATCGAGGTATCGTTCGACATCGACGCGAACGGCATCCTCAACGTCTCCGCGAAGGACCTGGCCACGGGCCGCAAGCAGGGGATCACGATCACCGCGTCCAACAAGCTCTCGAAGGACGAGGTCTCGAAGATGGTCCATCAGGCGGAGGAGTTCGCCGAGAAGGACCGCGTACGGGCCGAGTCCATCCAGGTGCGCAACACCGCCGAATCGCTCGCCTACGAGGCCGAGCGGGTCCTCGCCGACGCTAAGGAGAAGATCTCCGGCAGCGAGGCCGACACGGTCCGAGAGAAGGTCAAGGCCCTCCGGGAGGTCGTCGAGAAGAAGGACGCCACGGTCCAGGAGATCCGGGACCGCACGGACGAGCTGACGAAGGCGCTGCACGCGGTGGCCCAGAAGCTCTACCAGTCCTCGGCCGCCCCGCCGCCCGGAACGGGCGGGACCGAAGCTCCCCCGAGCGGGGGCGGGTCCGAGAGCCCGCCCTCGGGCGGGTCGGGCCCCGTCGACGCCGACTTCAAGGTCGTCGACTCCGATACCAACGGGGAGAAGAGCCCACCGTAACGGGCTGCCTCGTCACGCGCCGGCGAACGGCCGGGGCCACGCCCGGCCCTTCGCGTGCCCGACGTACTCGACCTCGGGCCGGATCAGCCGGTTGTCCGCGGCCTGCTCGAGTGCGTGCGCGGTCCAGCCGGCCGTCCGGGCCACCGCGAAGGTCGGCGTGAACAACTCGCGGGGGAGCCCGACGGCCTCGAGCACCACGGCGCTGTAGAACTCGACGTTCGTGAACAGCCGGGCCTCGGGCCGTGCCCGTCGGAGCGCGGCGAGCCCGGCCCGCTCGACCGCCTCGGCGAGCTCGAAGCGGGCCGGGTCGGCGACCGAGCGCGCGATCTCGTGTAGGACCAGGCCCCTCGGGTCCTCGGTCTTGTACGCCCGATGGCCGAACCCGAAGAGGAGCTCGCGGCGGCCCAAGCGTTCGGCGACCCATTCCTCCGCGCGTTCGGGCGTCCCGACCGCGTCCAGCATGTCGGAGACGCGGCTCGGCGCGCCTCCGTGGAGCGGGCCCTTGAGCGTGGCCAGGGCCGCGGTGGCAGCGCTGGCGAGGTCCGACTGGGTCGAGATCGCAACGCGCAGCGCGAACGTCGAAGCGTTCATCCCGTGGTCGGCGAGCAGGCACAGGTATCCTTCGAGCGCCCGGACCCGATCGGGAGGAGGGACGGTCCCGGTGAGCATCCACAGGTAGTTCGCGGCGTGCGAAAGCTCCGCGCGCGGCGGGAGGGGCTTCTCCCCGTGCGAACGACGCACGAACCGGGCGAGGAGCACAGGGGTCTGACCCATGAGACGAAAGCCCTCGGCGAGGGTCGGGGGGTAGCCGAAGCTCCCGTCGCCGAGCGACGACAGGATCGTGCGCAGCGCTTCCAGCGGGGGCAGCTGCGCCGGCAGGGCGTCCACGAGCCGTCCCGCGGCCGCCGACACTTTCCGGGCCGCCTTCAGAGCGAGGGCGACCTCGTGCGACGGGTCCGCGGCGGGAGGTTCACCGTAGAGGAGCAAGTGGACGACCGACTCGTACGGTATGCCGGGGACCAGCCGACGCACATCGAACCCGCGGTAAGTGAGTTCGCCGGTCGCGCCTCCGACCCAGGAGACCCGAGACTTTCCCACCACGACGTCGTCCAACCCTTTCGAGACGTGCGCCGGGGACACGGGCGGGCGAACACGGTCCCTATGATATCCTTCACCCTGCCCGGGCTTTGAAATCATATCGCCCCGGGGAGCCGTTGTGAAAACGGTTAGCCTACCTTGAAAACGGATTGGCTCGCCTACCAGACGCTTACGGGCTCGAATGGAACCCTCTCTTACTTCCCTCGAGAGCGGTGAATAAGGTTAATTTCTCGTTAAGGTAACATATGCTGGCGGACGCGGCGACAACCGCGCCCACCAGCGCCCTAGGGCACCGACCCCGCGCGTACCAAAGCCGGGAGGGCTGCTCAAGACCCTAGGGCGTCCGCGATACCATCGGCCTCCAGTCCTCCGCTAGCCCTAGGACTCGGTGGACAGTGAACGATCTCACCTGCGAGGGCTGGTGTGGGTCCCGGGGTGACGGCATCTCGGTCTCCTGGGCCTCATACTCAGTACCCCCATATAACCTAGCGGATGGCTCTACCGGAAGTTGAGCCACCAGCGAGCCACGTAGATTATTCTGGACGAAACACTTCCAGAAGTACGATAGCATTTATACCGGAACGTATTGTGGGGAATTGCCATGCCGCGTATGGGTGCGATGGGAATCCCGGAAATTACGTTCTCCGAGGCGGTTAAAATTGCCCGATCGGTGAAGGGGAAGAACATCAAGACGTGGAGTACGTTCACATCTGAACTGGGCTACTCGCCTAAGTCTCATGGTGGGAGTTTGTTTTACAAGTGGCTAGCACTTTCCAAACTCTACGGGCTGCTGGAATCGTCTCGTAAGAGCATCGCTCTTTCCCGCCTCGGCGAACGAATCATCTCCCCACTCAACGACAAGGACGCAGCCGAGGCGATGGCCGAAGCTATCCGAAGAGTTCCTGTCCTGAACTCACTTTACGAGGGGCTGGGCACGGCGTATCACGAGCAGGACTTCAAGCCGGTCCTTAGCAAAGTGACGAATACCACTCCCACAGAAGTCGCCGAGTTCGCAAAGCGAACGGAGGAGATCTATCAGGATGCACTGAAGTACTTCAGGCCCTCGGAGGGAGCTCCTACTGGTCGTGGTCGTGCTCCCGGCCGCCAGAGTGGCGACGGTGACAAGGGGGGGGCAGGCGGGGATAGGGACCAGATCAGACCGAATGTACTTCCAGACTTCAATGGGCCTACCAAGACCCTGTTCCAAGAGAACGAGTACTATCTCCAGGTTGCCTTGAGTACCGAAGCAATCGAGGCCGCTGTTGACCACCTAGAGATTCTGAAGAAGCGCATAGGAGCGAAGCCCGTCGGCGAGCCGCCGAAGGGCCCTTAGCGAGTCTTGCGCATATGCACGGGCTCAGGGCTTTCTGCAGCCCGGGCCGAACTAACAAGCATCCCGGCACCCGCTCACGCCCGGAGGCAGTAGTACAGATGCCCTTCAGGCTGTCAACTTCGTTTGGACGACTTTGAGTCTATTCGGGGGTCTGCTTCTTCCGCCGAGGCTTGTTCCAGTAGGGCGACTTACACTTTGGACAGATCGTGGGATCGCCCTCAGTCTGCGACCGAGGCACCCACTCATGGCCGCACCGCTCGCATCGGAACCCGGAGAGTCGTACGCGAGCCATACGTCCTGGGTATAACCCAATGGGTAGATAAGCTCGCCGCTGATTGGGAGTCAGAGAGAACACATTATATACCTTATAGACTATACCTATTACGTAAGGTGCTGACGGCGATGGAGACAAACACCATGCCACAGACATCGAGCGAGAGGCGGATGGTTCGAGGGCAGGAAATCGCCTCGCACCCGGAGGGGATTGAGAAGATCGGTGCGAATGAATGGTCAGTTCCGTCCCAGACCGGTTTTGGGCGCCATCTGGTTTCTAACAAAGATGGAGAGTTCCGGTGCGGGTGCAAGGACTTCGCCAATCGGCGGGGGGAGCCCTGCAAGCATATCTTTGCCATCATGGACCTCCATCTATGCGAGGCCGGGGGGAACCTTCCCGTACCGCAGCGGAAGGTCCGCAAGCAATACGCTCAGCACTCGACGTACACGAAGGGGCAGACCGAGGAAATGCGTCTCCTCGACTCACTCCTACGTGAACTAGTCGAAGAGGCCTACGACTTCCCCCGGGCACCGGGCCTGCCCGGGCCCGCCCCAACCTCGATACAGGACGACCTGTATTGCGCGATCCTCAAGGTCTATTCCGGGCTCTCCGGCCGCCGAGCTTGCGGGGTTTATGCAAATGTAGCTGACCGGGGACTCCTTTCCCGAGCCCCGAGCTTCGCGGTAGCTTCCAACCTGCTTACGCGGCCCGAAGTCACCGCGATTCTGTACCGCCTCCTCAGCCTAAGCGCCCTCCCGGTTGCCGGTTTGGAGCGTGGCGGAGCAGTCGCCCCGGATTCGACCGGGGTGCAGACGACTTCGTTTGGGGGCTGGCGCGAGGAGAAGCATGGTGAGAAGCGGCAAAGGCGATGGCTCAAGGTCCACGCGATGATCGGGACCAAGACCCACATAATAATCCGGGCGTTTGTTGGCGAGGCGAACTCGGCGGACTCCCCCCAGTTCGAGTCCCTGCTTCGCGGGAGCTTGGAGGATGGGTTTCACCCGACGGTGGTGGTGGCCGACAAGGGGTATCTATCGAGGGATAGCTACCAACTCGCCAGCGATCTGGGGATGCAGGCGTACATCCCGTTCAAGTCGAATTCGCGTAGCCGGATTCGGGGCGCGAACTCTTCATCAGCCTGGCGAAAGGCGTTCTACCTTTTCCAGGCGAATCGAGAGGAATTCGACCGGAATTACCACAAGCGGTCAAATGTGGAGTCGGTATTCTCGGCGTTCAAGCGAAAGTTCGGAGAGAACATCCGGTCCCGGAAGCCGGTCGCCCAGGTGAACGAAATCCTCTGCAAGCTCATCGCGTACAACCTCACGGTGGTCGTACACGAGATGTTTGAGAACGGCATCGCGCCCAGCTTCACGGGACATGGCCTGGATGGCGATACCTAATCTGTGATTCGTCCCTTCGCCGCTTGGTCGACGGGTTGAGGTCTCGATTGGACGAGTTACGTTGGCTGAGTTCTAGCCTGTCACGGGGTCCAGGTTGACTCCGGATGCCCTCAATTTCTCAGCGTAACCATCCTCGCTTAGGGTGCATGTGACGAGATCAATAAAGTCCCCCTTGCTGAGCTTCGTTTGTTGGGCCATCGCGTGAATCAACCCGTCACTAATCTCCCGCGATCCGTGGCTCACCTTAGTACGCACTTCGGTCTTTCGTCCCTCGAAATAAAAGATGAGACGACGGTGATCACCGTCCGCCTCCCGAAATCCTTTGTTCATCAGGCCAGTCGCAACAAGCCGCGTTTTGATCTGGGTCACCGCGCCTCCCCGAGAACCAACTCCGTGAGCGAACGCTTTAGGTTTCGAGCCCCGACGGTAAGTTGCGAGTCTTCGGCACGCCCGTACTCCTCCCATGCAAAGAAGAACTCATCTTGGAAATCCTGAAGGCAAACGTCGTAGTCCTCGTTTGCCGCCACAATACCTAGGTCATCATTCTCCGCAATCCATAGGTCATCATTGTAATCTATCGCCACGCTTACTGGCTGTCTCAGGACGAGTTCGGTATCCCCCTTGAACAACCGCTGAAGCGTGAGCTCGCGAAATGGCTCGAATCGATCCACCGCAGTTATCTCCCGAACGTTACCCGCACTATCGAACTCAGCCTGCCCATACACAATCGTCGGCTTGCCGAGGAGCCTTCCGGCACTCTCTTGCTGTTCCTTTGTGATGCGACAGGTAATCCGTCCATCCGGGCCCGTTATCCGAAAGAAGGCTTCTCCCGGCGTGACATGAGCAGTCCCAAGAACCCCCTTCACCGAAATTTGTTCAGCATCTCTCTGCCTCGATAGGAGCCCTTCTAGTACTAACCTACCCGTCGGGGTCAGTGGAGCGGCCACCTCTCCGGGGAAAGAGACTTCGACGGCGAGTCGGTCTCGCTCCTCTGGCCAAAGGTCCGTTAGGTCCTTGATGATACGAGTTCGATGTCGGGGGTTGGTAACGGATAGGTCGACCCTTGACTCGATCTCTTGTTCACTCTCCACTAGCGAGACAATCTCCTGAAGTTTGGCGACCGCTTCCTCGCCGAGACCGAGCTCACCCGAAGTTACGGAGGGAGCTGGCTCAAGTTCAAGGGTTGCGCTGAAGCTCCCGATGCTTACATTTGAGACAAACAGAGTACACTTTCGACGCACGAGTTCGGTTGAGCCGCCCCGTGCTCTGAAGTCGCTCCCGGTGAGGTAGTCACCTATGTGGAGAAGAGCTGTCTGGAGGCGGCTCAACTTATCGGCCACCGTCCGAACTTGGACCTTCTGCCCGGGGTCGCTGGTTCGGATGACTAGGTCAAGGCTACGCGTAGGCATACGCTTGTCAGCCTCCACCACGAAGGCCGGTACCACCCATTGTCAAACACCACCGATTGAAATCGGTGGCTTGTAGCTGAGGTCGGAAACATGTCCCCACGCTCCTTCACTCCCCGCTACGATAGGCCGTTCGACTCCGGCCCTCGCCGCGATGTTCGTCGCGGCGATGCGGTCGGCCAGCCCAGCGAGGCCGCACGACACGCATCGAAACTCGTCCCTCGTCGTTCGATTCTTCTTGTCGATCATCCCGCACGAGGGACACATGCGGGACGTGTTCCGTGGGTCCACCAGGATCACCGGAACTCCCTTCGCCGCCGCCTTGTACTCCACGAAGGAGCGGAGCTGGGCGAAGCTCCAAGAGAGGTGTCGTCGCCGCTGGGAGCGCCGAACCGTGGTCCGCGAGCGGATCCCCCCGAGGTCTTCGAGGGCTACCGCTCGCGCCGTGCCTTCGGCCCGCGCGACGATCTCCTTGGAAATGTAGTGGTTGATCTGGCGCCGGAAGTTCCCTTCCCGGCGGCCGAGGCGTTTCAGGTGGCGCTTGGCGCTCTTGGTGCCCGCCGACTGGAGGTGGCCCCGCAGTCGGTCGATCCGCCGCCGAACTCGATCCACCCCATCGGCCTTGTAGAATGTACCATCGGAGTCCACGGCGATGTTCACTACGCCCAGATCCACGCCCAACGCACCCCTTGGCTCGTAGGGAGGTGCGTCCTTCGACTCGACGATCAGCGCGAGGTAGAACGCACGGTCGCGGTAGACCAGATCGGACTCTCCTCTGAGTTTGCCACCAGCCACCGCTTGCCGCCCGTACTCCGACCACCGGATCCGGAACTCGCGGCGACCATCGAGGGTAAGCAAGGACACCCGTTCCCTGCGCTCGCCCTTCCAAGACAGGATGCGCGGGTCGTAGGGAACGGCCCCGCGTCGGTGGAAAGTGGGGTTGCGCGAGGGATCCCGAATGTAGGCACCCCCCACTTTCCCGATCACTCGGGCCGCCATCTGCGCCGAGAGCCCGAACTGATCCCGGGCCATACGGTAGGTCAGGTGGTGGAGCGGGGTCCGGCGACGGCACTTCTCCCGGAACGCGACCTCCCCGACCGCATCGCACGCGCGGTTCATCGCCTCCATGGTGCGGATCAGCGAGTCCCGCTGCTCGGACGGCACCTCCAGCCGCACCAGGATCGTCCGCATCAGAAGCTATATGCCCTTGAGGGGGGTATTAACCTTCCGTGGAGACCCGGAGTGCGAGTTCCGCCGTCTACGAGTTGGCCTACCACATCGTCTGGTGTCCCAAGTACCGGAAGAACCTCCCCGAGCCGGTCCAGCGTGGGCTCAAGACCTGTATTCGATCCGTCGCCGAGGCACGGGGGTGGGAGGTCAAGGAGTTGGAGGTTATGCCGGACCACATCCACCTGTTCATCGGCGCGCCCCCCTCCGAGTCGCCCACCGGGATCGTAAAGGTGCTGAAGGGAACGACGAGCGTGGTTATGTTCCGCGAGCATCCCACACTCCGATTCACCTTCCGCCATGGGCACTTGTGGAGCCCGAGTTACTACGTAGGATCCGTGGGCCACGTCTCCGAGGAGACGGTAGCTCGGTACGTCCGCGAGCAGAAACTCCGAGTCGCAGGAAGGCCCAAGGGGCGGGCTTCCTCCCCCCAATAAATTGGGGGGTCTCCGCCCGCCGAGGATTATGACACGTTCGCCGTACTGGGAGCCGTTCGCGGTGGCGGCACACCGCATAGAAAGGTATAGGGGGATGGAAGACATACGTCCCGCCCCCGAGTCGAACGTGAAGTTTCAAATCGATGGGGCCGGGTTCAGCCGGCCCCCTGCCCCGCTCCCCCGAGTAGGACGATGAACAGTACCGTTTCACCCCATAAAACCCTTTCCACTCCGCTTGATTATGACCTTGATGGCGGCTCGATACCGGGAGATGTTTTACCGGCCAATTTGTACCCCGAATTGGACCGGTTCGCCGGGCTCCCATGTCCTCGTTGCCGAGAACTGATGCATGTCCTGCCGACACACCGACCGAGAATCGTTCAATTACCAAACGGCGTGGCCGCGGTCCGGACGTACGACACCGACAACAACCCCCACGCTCCAACACTCGACCATGTAGTCCCTAAAGCGCGCGGAGGCGCCTTCGCGTTCGACAATGAGCGGGTGATTTGCCGGCGCTGCAATAGCTCCAAGGGAACACGTGCCGGCCCCCGACCTCTGAAGTGGGCATCTTGCCCCGCGTGCGGCCACCCGGCATCGTGGCACTACCCGATGGACGGCGGTGACCTCTTGGTTTGCCAAGTGGAAAGCGCCCAAAAGGGAAGGGAGTGGTTCTGCTTCCCATGAACGAGGAAGACGTCCGTTTCACCTACCGGTTCCTCGGGCACGAGCGCGAGACAGAGGTGCGGTTGATTGACCCGCGAGGCGTGAGCCCACCGAGGTCCATCTTCGTCCACTCCGAGGACGAGTTCGTCCACGCGTGCCGGGAGAACGAGGGCCGGTACAACGTCTACGCCGGCATCAACGAACGGCGCGCGGGGGGCACGAAGCGCGAGGACGTCCTCCGGGTCGGCGCGATCGTGATAGACGCCGACCCGGTCCGGCCGGACCCGAAGCAGGCATCCACCGACGAGGAGATGGCGAGGGCCTTGGCCCACGCCCGGGCAATCCAGGCCCGTCAGGCGGAACTGGGGCTTGTCTCCCTACTCGCCGAGTCCGGTAACGGCGCCCAACTCTGGCTCAGGGCCGACCTCCGGGACCGGCTCGACCGCGCCGAAGCCGGGATCCAAGAGTACGAACGCATGTTAGCCGTAGACTCGCCGCCTGGCGTCCATGTGGACAACATCGGGGACCTCCCGCGAATCATCAAGGTCATTGGGACGCTCAGCGTGAAGGGGGATGGCCTACCGCCGCGGCCGCACCGGCTCTCGCGGTGGGCAGACCCGAAGACCGTCCCGCCCGTCAACGAGGAGTTCATGGAGGCGCTGTGGACCGCGGCGCCGGCCGTTCCGGTCCCCACGAGCCTCGTCTCCGCAGACCTATCCACTGATCGGCTGAGGGACATAGTCGAGGGGCTCGGACCGAAGGCCGTCCTCCTATTCGACGGCCGGTACTCCGAGCTCACCAACCGGCGGGGTGAGCCGTACAAGTCACGCAACGAGGCGGAGTCGGCACTCGCGTCCCTTTGCGCCTCCCGCGGCGTCGCCCAGGAGGTCACGGTCGCCGTCCTTGCGGCCTCCAAGATCGGGAAGTGGAACGAGCGGTCGGACTCTTACCGACGCTCCATCCTCCGGTCGGCGTACGGCCTCGCGGCCGCCCCGGCCCATGCACCGACGCCCTCAAGCTCCGCCCGTACGGACTCCGACGGAGTGCCCGGAGAAGGTAGACGTTACCCGGAACCCGGGACCAGTGATTCGGGGACGGAACGTCGTCCCCCGACGTCGGCCGTAGTACGGGCGGAACCACCGCCGGACCTGTTCATCACGAACCAGAAGACGGGAGCCGTACGCCCTGACCCGGCGGCTTTCGTAGGATGGTTCCGACGAGAAGAACGGTTCGTGGTTCCCATCGAGCGGGGGACATTCTCCACCGGCGGCAGCTTCGAGCTCCTGCATTACGGCGAGGGGTACTACAACGGGATGGCACGGCCGTTCGTTCGCGGTCAAGTCGAGGACGCTTTCCGGGCCGCGGGTATGACGTCAACAGACTCTTTCCGGGAGGAGGTTGTGCGCGGTATAGCCGCGACGTCGGAGTTCCACCGCGCACGGTCCACCTTCAACCCGGCGGACCAACTCTGCCTTCAGAATGGCGTCCTCGATACGGCGTCGGGCGCGTTGACCGCGCATACCCCCGAGACGGTCTTCACCTGGCGCCTCCCGGTGAAACACATCCCCGGGGCGGAGTGCCCTACGTTCGAGGCGTTCCTCGAGCGGGTCATGCCCGACCCGAAACGCCGCGAGCTGCTCGTAGACCTCATGGGGTACTGCCTGTGGCGGCGCAACCCGTTTCAGTCGTTCTTCGTCAACGTGGGCGACGGCGCCAACGGGAAGACCACGTGGCTCCGAGTGATGGAGGAGCTCCTCGGCCCGGACGCGATCGCGGCCGAGAGCCTTCAGAACCTATCGACCCATCGGTTCGCGCCCGCCGAACTCGAGGGGAAGCTCGCTAACCTATGCGACGACTTACCCTACGACCGGCCCCTCGCGGCGACCGGGGTCCTCAAAATCCTCACAGGGGAAGGGGAGTTCACCGGCGAGCGGAAGTTCCAACCCAAGTTCAAGTTCCGGTTCGACGGGAAGCTGATCGCCAACGCCAACCGAACCCCAGAGGTCCACGACGACACCTACGCGTTCTGGCGCCGGTTGGTGGCAATCCCCTGGGACGTCACTATCCCGGAGGGCGAGCGGGACCCGCGGCTCATCGACAAACTTAGGGCCGAACTCCCCGGCATACTGAACCTCGCGCTCCGCGGGCTCGATCGATGCCGAAGCCGTAATGAGTTCGACCCGGACGGAGTGTTCGCTGGAAGCCGGGAGGAGTGGCACTCGCGCTCCGACACCATCCGGGCGGAACTACTCGAGGATTACGAGGAGGACCCGAACGGATTCGTGCCCAACAACGACCTCTACAAGTGGCACGTCGACCGGTCGCGGTTGGCGGACCGGGAACCCCTGGGAACCAACGCTTTCGGGATACGCGTCACGCGGGCTTTCCCGCTGTCGCGACCCGAACGAAAACTGGTCGCCGGAAGGCGCATTTGGGTACGCCCCGGAATGCGTCACCGGGATGTCCGGCCGGAGTTGGACGAGGATGTGGGGGCCGACGCCCAGAAAAGACTCGACGAGGCCACAAATGCCACGGAAACCCATCCAACTCCGGCCGGGACTATTTCACGTCAGGAGGTCACACTCATCCGGCCGGAGTGTCCGGACGACCTCCATCCGGGCATGAAAACCGAAAACGAGAGTACTGAGGTAGTAGAAAGTACTCCGGCCAACTCCGGCCGGATGGCCCCTCAGGAGGCCCATGTCGGACCCCTGATTTCGGCCTCACCGGTAACCTGTAGTAAGACGAACGACGAGACACCCCGGGAGCGGCACCGGAACTGTCCCCATTGCCTCGCCCTCGAACACCACGTCTGTTACGCGTGCCCGGCCTGTCGGTGGCAGGAGAACCACGCGGGGGAGACGCTGTGATCCCGGCAGACCTCGCCCCCGAAACTGTAACCCCGCGCCTCCGCCTCCCCGTGGTTACACTTGACGCATGGGCCTAACCCAATAAGTACCGCCGAAAGTTACGGTATGCCGGGATACCGTAACCCATGAGCGACGGCGTACGAGAGGTCTCGGGCGCGCCCCGCCCCGTTCGGGTCCCGCCCGGCGCCCTCATGTCCCCGCCCTGGGACGATGACGCCGTCCGCCTCGCGTTCCTGGAGGACCGGGTACGGGTCCTCGAGGTGGCGCGCCGGGATCACGAGTTGCGGTTTCGCGCGATCGGCGCGGGGCCCCGGGGCAGGAAGTGACCGGGGACGGCGACCAGGGGGCCGCCACGACCGTCGACCCGCTCACCCACGAAGAACAGGAGGCCCTACTCGGCGCGGCGGCCGTGTTTGAGCGCCGTAAAGGGCCGCGGCCGGGCGAGTACTCCGAGTTCAGGGCCTCCGAGGTCGTAGCGTTCATCATAGGGACGGGTGTCCACCCTGAGGTCCTCTGGATGCCGGCCAAGCACCGCCTCCGCGTGGAGGAGAGCCACGGCGACCTCTACGTAAGGTGGAACCGGCCAAAGAAAACGGGCGTCCGGGCCGGTTGCTCCGTGCGCCTCGGTACAGCGGGCGATCCGAAGATCGCGTGGATTCCGCGGTTCGTCGCCCGGGTCATTAAACTCAACCGGTCCCGGAAGTACTGGTACTGGTTCGTGCGGACCATCTGGGAGACAACGGGCCTCCCGGGCAAGTGCTCCCCGCGCACCCTCCGTCACACGAGCCTCGCGAACGTGGCGGAGGCGACGGCCGACCCCTACGCCGTGGCGACGCACGGGAACGTGGACCTCGAGACCGGATGGAACTACGTCCGCGGCGCCGGGGCCCGCCGCACCGCCTCCATCCCGTCCGTCATGCCGAAGGTGAGGTCGGAATGAGTGCCGCCTACCCCGCAGCGCTGAACCGGCTCACCAGCGCCGAATCGTTCGACCCGGCAGCCATATCCAACGTGACGGGGCGGCACCTGCGCCAGATCATCGGTTCCGACTTGAAGGAGGCAACGCCCGTCGACGATGAGGACGAGATAAACTACCAAGCCGGATTTCTCGTCGACCGGGTGATGAACAAGGAGGACACGGTCGTAATCGTAACGGGAGAACCGGGCGTAGGGAAGTCGATGTTCACAATGATGTTGGGGTCAATCGTGAAGCGGCGCCTGGGTCTTGAGACCGGAACCTCCCGTACGCTCGACCTCGAGCTGGACATAGTCTCGCGCCTCACCACCTTCTCCCGCAGAGTGTACCAATCGTCACGAAAGAATCCCTTGGTCGTGATTGGCGACGAGGGAGTGTTGGTGGGCGCTCAGTCAGGATCGGGGCTGACCGGACCCGGAAGGATTTTGGACCGGGTGCTGTCGGTGAGCCGAATCAAGGCGTGCACAATCTTCATTCTCCACCCCTCGATCTGGGGTGTGGCCGCTTTCGTCAGAAACCGACGGGCGAAGGTCTGGTATCACGTTGAACGCCGCGGGCTCACGACCGCCTTCATCCTGAAAGATGCTCTCGACTTTACTCCCCCGCATCTGCTTCCCTTCAAGAAGATGCGGCATCCTTGGAACCGAATCCACTGGGAGTCCATAGAGAACAAACCCATGTGGGCGGCCTACGAACCGGCCAAGCTGGAAACGGTGAATCAGACGTTGGTGGACGCTGAGATTCAGGCTGCGGAGTTCGAGAAGAAGGAAGGGATGCGACCCCCCAGCGCCGCCTTCATGGACTACTGGGAACCGAGCTCCTTGCCCCGTGCACCAGGGGAAACAGACGAGGAGCTCGAACGTCGCCGGGACCGAGTCAGGAAACAGCGGGACCGGAGGTCACAGCGTGTCGGACAGGAAAGGGACGAACTCGAATCATCTCCGAACGCGCGCGCGTACGCGCGCGCGTAGCAAAGAGGGTAGAACCCGGACAAACGATCATGCAGAACCAAGAGATTTCAGAACCACAAGTAATCGCGCCATGTACGACCACTCGTAGTTCCAAGGTGAACGGGCCTACCGATGAGGCACGCGAACGGAAGCGCGAGAACAGTCGACGATGGAGACTTCGTCACCGCGAGCAAGCTCGAACCGAATCCCGCGAGAGGGCCCGCCTGTGGAGGGCGGCCCATCCCAAAGAGACACTGGCGTTGGCCCGGGAGTCGATGCGCCTATGGAGGGTGCGGCACCAGGTGGAGTCCCGTGCCAAGGCCAGGCGGTGGCGAATCGCCCATCCCCAATTGACTCGGGTTATTGCCCGTCGGACATACCTGAGAAACAAAGAACGAGTGGCAGAACAGACACGTCGGTGGAGGGTGGCAAATCGAACGAAGTGGCTCGAGCAGAAGCATCTCCGATACATGAAGGTGGGTCATGCATCGAGTGTCCGTTGGCTCCGGCGTATGCGTCCCGACCTTCCCTTTGTCTGCGCCATAGGCGGCGGCCCCGCTGATCATGCCGACCACTTGTGGCCCGTTTCACTGGGTGGTCCGGCTGACGACCCTATGAATCTCAGATATCTCTGTGCTCGGCACAACACTATGCGCGGAGCGGCCCGGAGAACCGATCGCGAGCTGAGGGAGATTCCTTGCTCAGAAGCTGGAAGCTATCACCGACCGGGACGACCACGGAGTGCGCAACCATGAACCGCCCCATCCGTATTTTGAAGACACGTCCCATCCTGCTGATGGTGCTGCTGACGACAGCATCCATCGGGGCCCCCGTACTCGCGGTTTCAGGCACGGCCGAGGCCATCACGATCCCTGGCATTACGGGGTTCATCACTAACGACGGCCTGTTCTTCGTCCAGGTCGGCTACGCCCAGTTCGGGTACGCCACCTTCGTGGGCAACGGGAGCCAAATCTACGCCTCCGCCGTGATTGTCAACCTCACCGGGATAACGGAGACGCAACAAGTCGCGCACATAGCCGTCTACTCATACACCGAGGGCCGCGTCCTGTCCAACCTGAACATCGTGGTGCCCGGCTACACCAGTCTCGCCGTCTCGGTCACCCTCCCACAGAACCACTCATGGGCGGAGTACAAGGTCACGGTCGACCAGACGCCCTGGTGGTTCTACGCCTTCACGCCCTACTCGTTCCTGGGGTTCACCGGCCTCGCCGATGGCGGCGTCGACCTCGCCACGTTCATCGCCGTCGGGCTATTCTTCGTCTACGCGGTCCCCCTGATGGTCAAGGGCGAGCGCATGACCAAGAAGGCCATATTCTCGCCCAAGTGGAACGCGACCCTATGGCTCCACGGGATATTCTTCGGGATGGTCGCTTGGTACTTCGTCAGTTTTCAGTCCATCAACTCGTTCTTCCTCGGTTGGGAGTTCGTCATCATCCCCATACCCGAGGCCATCTTCCTGTTCTTCTGGTCGGCGGGTCGGCACAGCCAGAACCAGCGGGCGCTGTTCGTCCAGGTCGTCCCGCGCATGGGGCAACGCCTCGCCGTGATCCTGCGTGACTTCTTTGTCGGAAAGGACGCGGACGGGGACCTCGTCATCATGCGGTCCCGATCGCCGATTCAGTGGTGGTACCGGTCCCGCGGCCACCACGTCAAGGTGTTCCGGCGCAGCGAGAAAGGCGCCCTCGAGCCCTTCCCCCTGGACGTCCTCGAGCAGACGCGCCTCACCGAGGAGCAGGTGCGGGACCCCGCCCGGTTCCCCCGGGGCGCCAAGTACGACGCTCACGACGACTTCCCCGTGGTCAGCAGCGACGAGAACGAGGACTTCCCGTTTGAGCGAATGTACTTCGTCCCCCGCGTCAGCGCGTTCCGCGTCACCTGGCCCCGCATGGTCATCCACAAGGACGTGGTCGCCCCCGCGCACCACGACCTGCTAACGGGGACCGACGTCCCCGAGTCAACGGTGTCCAAGCTGTGCTGGCCCTACATCAAGGACGGCCACGCCGAGGTGGCGCTCTGCTCCTGGCACTACATGGACGTCCTCGCGCAGGCGATGGGATTTATGACGGCAGAAGACCTCGCAAACGAGTGCGACAACCTCGCCATCCAGCTCTGGACCGAGCGCGGGTTCCGGCACACCGAGACATCGCGGAAGGCTGACGAGCGGCTTCTCGCCGAGGAAGACATCCGCAATCGGCCCGACAGTGATCTGCCCGAGGAGGAACTCGAGAAGTACGTCGTGCCTTTGCCGACTGGTCGACGTGACCGGAAGAGTCAGACCGCTGAGAGGGAGGGAGCTTGATGTTCGCCACCGGCACGAAAGAACGTCGCGCCGAGACAGCGCGCCTACGGAGGAAGGCCAATCCCGAACGCGCCCGGGCAGCAGAGCGTCGATGGAGAGAAACACACACCGAAGCAGTGCGAGCAAAGAGCCTTCGAAGAAAGGCGGAACATCCCGGCGAGAGTACGGCCTCTTGGGCGCGGTGGCAAAGGTCACACCCCGAAGCCGTCCGGACCGTGCATGGCCGCAGGCCGAATGGTCCATCCCTCCGGTGGCTCCTCTACAAGCGACCTGATCTCTTGCCAATCTGTGCTATTGGAGGTGGCGTGGCGACGCAGGCCGATCATCTTTGGCCGGTGAGCCTCGGCGGCCCAAACAAGGACCTGAAGAATCTCCGGCCCATCTGTACACGGCACAACCTCATGCGAGGTCCTGCCCGTAAGACCGACCGGCAGCTTCAGGAGGTACCTTGCTCGTGAGCGACGTCGAATCCCCCTTCGGCGAGGAAGTGAAGATTGGGTCGATGGTCGCCAGCGATAAGCGTGGCACCGTAGGCGTCGGCCGTCTCTACCCGCTCCCGGTGTACTTCGTCCAGGTCAAGAGCATCACCCTCTCGAAGACCCGCCTGTTTATCGGGTGGAGACGCGCGGTACTATGGGCCAACTCGGCGTGGAATATTCTCGCGCCGACGGAGGACGGTTGGTGATTTGGAATCCGGATGACCGCTGTGCGAGACCGTTCTGTAGTCATCCCAGATCGAGCCACGGTGTCACCCAGAACGACACCATCTGCCGAGAGGGCGCACGGATTCACCACGCGACACGACAGTCCGCTCGGATCTCGTTCGGTTGCGGCTGCCCGGAGTTCAAAGAGGAACCTACCGATGAGCATTATTGAGGTCCCGGACGAACTCCGCCCCGCTTTCGAGGACGCGCTGAACCGTCGTTGCGTCGTGTGCAGGGACCCCGTTCGGGAGCATGTGTCGACGGCAAAGTGCCCGTGCTGCGTTAGGGGGACGCGGCTGCCATCCGAGGTCATGGAGGAGGCGGTCGAGGCGGTTGAGGCCGTTCACGCCTCCATGAAGGGGAGACGGTGACCGCCAACGCGTCCCGCCGAAAGAGGCCGGCGTTGGCCGAGGGCCTCGCCGCTGGAATCGACCAGGCCGACGTCCCCGGGATGGCCGCCGCGATCGGCGAGGGCCTGGTCCGCGTCAGCGAGGCATGGCTCCCCAAGCAGAAACTCGCCGTTCCGCAGCGGTGCCCGGTCGCGGAGTGCGCCGGCGGGCCGTACTCGTCCCTGGTGTCACTCCGCACGCACATGAGCTCGGCCCACGCGTACATGACCGACCGTGAGCGGAGCTTCGCGCTTGACCGTGCGCGCAGGACTGCGGTGCGTCAGGCGATGAACGGGGCGCCGAGGCCACCGTGACCGTCGCTCCGAGGATGGCGCTACTTGCTACCGGTTTCGGTACCGTCCCCCTGTCGCTCGTGCTCGGTTCGTGGTGGCCGTGGCTGGCGGGTCCCATTCCGCTCGCCGCCATTGTCGGGACCTTCTACCTCGCCCATCGCTGGGGCCTCCTTGCGGATCACCGTTTCCTCGCCCTATGGGTCGGGGGTTCGGCCATCCTCGCCGTGGCCTCCGTGGTCACCGGCCTCGGCAACGGGCTCACCGACGAACCGAACGCCATGCCCGCGCTCATCGGGTTCTGGCCGAACCTCTATGGGCACACGGTCACGGTATCGTTCTCACAGGTCGGTCCGTGGCCGGGGCAGGCGACCCCCGAGACGCAGACATGGTCGTATGTCTACCTGCCCCTCCTCGTTCTGTTTCAGGCCCCGAACGTTGGCTATCGGTACGTCTCGCTCCTCGCGTGGGCTATCCTGGTCTTTCTCTTTCGGAACAGCGGGGCCGGCCTCGTGCTCATGGGCGCGCCCTGGGTCGCGCTCCTGGCCGCTAACGGATTCACCGATTTTATCCCCCTCGTTTTTCTCACGCTCGCGATGGTCACGCTCCGTGGCCCGTACGCGAAGGGTGCCGAGGTGGTGGCCCTCGCCCTCAAGCAGTTCGCAAACGTGCTCCTCGTGGGATATTACATCGCCACACGCCGGTGGCTCCGAGCGGCGGTGGCCTGTGCCGTTACCGCGGCGGTCATCCTGCCGTTCGTCGCGATGGACCCCGGCGGGTTCTGGTGTAACGCCGTGGCCGGCTGTAGCCCGGCGTCGAGAGTCGACACCGGGCTGGGCGTTCTGACTCACGCGAACTATTGTGTTTGGCCCGCCTTCGCATTGGTTATCGCCGGCCCGGGATTTTCGCGCAGTCTCAGGGCGAGGTGGCGAAGGTGACCAGGGAGGCCGACCCGCCCCGAGAACCGGGGCGTATTCGACGTTGGCTGGGCCGTTCCTGGCGTCACGAGGCGGAGTTCTGGTCCCGCCGATCGCGGCCCCCGTCACCGTCGCCGAAACCGCCACGGGTCCTGACCGAGGAGGAGTGGGACAAAGGCCCGGACAACCCCGTCCCGGCGCCCCCCCCGGTGAAACCCCGGCGCCCCTACGCCCTGGACCGGGACCCCGAGGGGACCGTGGCGCGGGCCCGGGGAGTCTACCTCCGCATGCTCGGCAAGGACCCGGAGGACGCGAGCGGGGCCGTGGCGCGAGCCCGGGAGATCGCGCTGGTCGTGGCCCGGGAGGCGGAGCGGCGGCGCCTCGAGCGCGACACGGCGGCGACCCGGAAACGGTGGGAGGCCATCGCCGCCGCGAAGCACGGGCGTCTCTACGACGTCGCAAAATCTGTCTGGTACGGAATCCCGTTCACGGGAGCCCCCGAACTGCTCTACCCCGAGCTCTCCGAGGAGGACGCATTGACGAAGGGGGAGTGGTTCGAGTGGGCCCAAGGTCACCGGCAGGCGGGCGCGGACGCGATGATAGACCACCTCGCGAGCATAATCCCCCCCGGTGAGGGCGAGTCGTTCGACGACTGGCGCGAGCGCCTCAAGGCTCGGCGGCGGTACTGGGCGGAGGAGACCGACGAAGTCGCGGTCAACAAACCGCTTTTTCCGCGGGCCCGTGGCGAATCGTACTCGGCCTGGATTCACCGCATAAGGGGGGGCGGTCGGCCCGTCAGCCAAAGCCCTTCCGCTCGGCCTCGACCGGCTGGACCTCAGTCTCCTGCGAGATCCCGAACAGGTGTGGGACCGAGGGCGCGAAGGCCACATCCTCGATGACACCCAGGAGCGCGGATCGGGTTGCCTCCCCGATTACGTCGGGGCGAAGCAGCTTCCCCGCCCGGTTCCGAATCCACATCTTGAGCCGGTGCCGATCGCGGACGAGGACCGTGTTGTAGGACCCCACGACGATGATAGCATCGACCATCTTCGCGACCTCGTTCCGAACGTAGGCACGCGCCAGCCGGAACCCCAGGGGGGGCGCCTCGGGGTGTCCCTCCGGTCGGAGGCCCGGGACATTGGGGAGGTCGTTGACGAGCTTCAGAATCTCCCCCATGTTCTTGTCGCGGAGGATGATGACGCCAGGGCGGCCCCCCACGCCCTCCACGTCGGCGGGCCCCTGGTACCGCTCCTCGAAGTCCCGCTCCCGTTCCCGGAACACTCGGTTCTCGCGTTCGAGCCGCTTGGCCTTGACCTTCAGGGGTTCCCGATCGCGCGCCATCGCACCGGAATAGGTCCCCCTCCCTAAATTGGTGGCGGACGAACGTATGACCTATGTGGCAAATAGTCGGACACCTGTCCGACGTACCGATGGTTGGTTCTTGGGGGCCCTGATGGGATCACCGAAGGGTAGTCTCCGTTCGGGGCCTGCCTTGGCGGTTATGGCCGCCGGTTTGACGGTCCTCGCCGCCCTTACGGGGGCCTCTGCGTTGGTCGCCTCGAGTCATCTGCCCGCCACGGCGGCGCATCCCGGCGGCCTCAGGACGGCGCTGTACTCGGGCCCGACCGTGCGGACGTACGACGTCGCCCGCTCGACCACCACGCTCGCGCTCATCACAACGACCGGCGACCTGGTCGTTTTCGGGGTAATCGGCGGCAACGACCCCGGCTCGCCAACGGCGTCACTCTCCGACTCCCAGGGCACGTTCTCCTCCGCGGCGCCGAGCCTCGGGGGCGTGTCCGACGGGAACGGCTGGTACTACGCGGCCTGGACCGGAACGTCGGCGGCGACCGGGAACGACACATTCACAATCACCATGAGCGCGTGTCCCTACACTTGCGACCTTTTCGCGGCCGACGTGGCGGGCGCGTCACTCGAGCCCGGATTCGTCAACGGCAGCAACGGCCAGATCGTCTACCTGGGCGGCGCCACGTCGCTCACGGTGGTCACAGCGGCGCCCATAGCCGCAAACTCCCTCGTCCTCGTCGCCGGCGTCAACGGCGCCGACGACGTCACATCCTCAGACAACGGCTCGCTCCTCCAAGAGTCGAACCAGGGCGTGACGGCGTTCCTGTGGGCCGACTCGAACGCGCCCGGTGGAAGGATAACGGAGACGCTCACCACGGGTTCCGTCGAGCCGTATGGGGCCTTCATCGTCCCCATCGAGAACACGCCGGCCCCGCCGACGGTCCCGGGCGCCCCGACCCGGCTCGTCGCCGCCTCCGTTTCGGCGACCGCGGTGGGCCTCGCGTGGACCAACCCGGCGGGTCCGCTGACGGACAACCATGTCTATTGGTCCCACGGGTACACCTGCTCGATGCTTTCGTCCACGGACCTCGGGTCCGTCGCCATGACGTACTCGGCGACCGGTCTGACGCCCGGGTCGGCGTACAGCTTTGAGGTGACCGCCAACAACTCCACCGGCGAGGGAGCCCCATCCGCCTGCTTACCAGTGACGACGCTCGTAACGGGCATGGCCCCGCCTGCCCCGACAGGCCTCACGGCGACACCAGTCTCCCCAACGGAGATAGACCTCGCCTGGGCGAACACTCCGTTTCAGCTCGAGGTGACGAACACGGTCGGGCCGATCGGGGCGCCCAACGCCATTTCGTACGACCCGGCGCGGAACGCCGTCTACGTGTCCGAATCCACACTCGACCGGGTCGTGAGCTTTTCCGACTCGACGTCCCTCATCCTGTCGAACACCTCGGTCGGGCTCATACCGAGCGCCCTCGCGTACGACAGCGGAAAGGGCGAGACGTTCGTCGCCAACTACGGGACGACCACCGTCAGCGTAATCTCGGACGCGACCAACACCGTGACCGCTACCGTCACCGTCGGAACGATCCCGCGCTGGGTGGCGTACGACAGCGGGACGGGAACCGTCTACGTAGCCAACCAGGGCGACGACACGGTCAGCGTGATTTCGGACGTGACCAACACCGTGACCGCAACGGTCAGCGTGGGGTCCCTCCCTTCGGGGCTCGCCTACGACAGCGCCGACCACACGGTTTTCGCGGCGAACTACGGCTCGAACAGCCTCAGCGTAATCTCGGACGCGACCAACACCGTGGTCCACACCGTCAATATGCCCGGTGCGGGTCCGTACT
>Ga0208692_1000177_pt1 | contig 59983 bp, 37 predicted proteins | sample June2015DPH_20_1_3_FD_184721 | JGI IMG/M metagenome (GOLD analysis project Ga0208692, IMG submission 184721) | Peatland microbial communities from SPRUCE experiment site at the Marcell Experimental Forest, Minnesota, USA - June2015DPH_20_100... | ecosystem: Environmental > Terrestrial > Soil >... | reverse complement strand
GTATCGACCTAACGCCACGCGAATTTGCCTTGCTCGAATATCTCATGCGTAATGCGGGACGGTGTGTGACGCGCGCCATGATTATCGAGCATGTCTGGAATTTTTCCTTCGACACCATGACGAATGTTGTGGATGTTTACATCAACTACTTGCGAAAGAAAATCGACCAGGATTTTGAAAGCAAACTCATTCACACGGTTCGGAGCGTTGGCTATGAGTTGGGGGAAAGACTGATAACGGGATGAAAAGCGTCGAACCACCAACGGAACCTCCCGAGGAGGAGATGAGGCCTTCCCAAGTTGTGGATGCATTTCCTGTCTCATCGGCCCGTGGACCGATCCCTCGGCAAAGCGTCGAAAGCGATTCGCTGAGCAACTCGCTACCATACAAAGATCAGAGGCGCGTCTTTCTCCATCAATTAAGCCAGACCTTGACGTCTTTTCGCGGAATCCTTGAATTGGCTCTCCTCGTTGACTCCGAAGCGCAAGAGTACCGGAGGGGCATCCAGCAGTCACTTGCCCAGGCTGAGGGCTTAGTCCGATTGTTTAAGTCGTACCGGGCATTGGCCGAGGGGGGGAGAAGCGACCTTGTGAATGACGAGGTTGGGGTCGGCGAGCTGGTCCGGGTGGCGCTAGAGCAATTGCGTCCACTAGCGGATTCTCGTCGGCTCGCTGTCCATGTCGAGTGCGGGGACATCTGCCTCGTCCAAACCGATCCGGCGCGGTTACTCGTGGCTCTGCGTCGGGGATTGCTGCGCGCTATCCAGCAGAGCCCAACAGGAGGAAAGTTGGAAGTGAGCCTATCAACCAAGGAGGGCAGCGCTTGTCTCACTATCTCGGCGACTGCGCAACGGGCCGAGGTGTATTCACCGCCGGAGTGCGCCGAAATCCCTGAACGTGAATCCCAGAAGGGTATTAGCCCCGGACAGTGTAGAGGGGCATTGGACCCCGGTGCGCAGAGCGGTCGAGGCGCTCGGAGGCAGCGTCCTGATTATATCTGCTGAGAATTCCCCCCTCATCTGCAAGATTTGCCTCCCACTTTCACCGCACGAAGGGTAATGAACTGGCTTCTTAGCAGGCTGTGGCCATTGTGAAGCGTGGCAAGGTGGTTTCTTTTTTCCCGCAGGCCCCCTACCCCACTCGCTTTTTCATCTTAGAAAAGTCTAATACGAGGTTAATGAATCTCTAACGATGCTATCTCTATAATAAGTATCATTGGAGAGTAAGATGAGCCCATCGGATTTCAAGCCGGCGTGCGCGGGTCGCAGCGCCGCTATTGTCGCGAGCGCAAGCAAAGAGTTTCGGGAGCGCATTCTCACACGGTTGGGGGCTCGCAGTTGGACCGTTGAAGAGGCGCGGGGCGGAGCCGAGGCGTTATCCCTGGTAGAGGACGGAGCGTTCAAAGCACTCTTACTTGATCGTTGGTTGCCGGACCTTGACGTGCCGGAGTTGGTTGACATTATCAAGGCCCGCCATCCTCAGGTGCAGGTCCTGGTGGTTAGCTCCGAAGTTGAGGAACGCCACCTGGTTGAGAGGCTTTCCCCACGAAAGGACCTGCCACTGGATTTCCCCCACGCGCAGGACTCGGTGGAGTGCGGAGTGGAAGCTGAGGGGTTGGAGGAGCACCCGACTGGCGCGGCTGGGATAGTGTCGGAGGTGAAAGGGGAAGAGCCATTGCCCGGGATGATGGGATCGAGCGGGGCGATGCAACGGACCTATCATCTGGCGAGATTGGTGATCCCTCGTGATACGACGGTTCTCATCATGGGGGAGACGGGGACGGGAAAAGAACTGATGGCGCGAGCCATCCACAATCTCGGCCCGCGTGCCCGGCAGCCTTTGGTCATTGTCAACTGTGCAGCGATTCCCGAAACTCTCCTGGAGTCTGAATTGTTTGGCTATAGTCGGGGGGCTTTCACGGGAGCCTTCCAGTCACGGTTGGGAAGGATCCATTCTGCGCATGGTGGCACGCTTTTCCTGGACGAAGTGGGAGGACTGCCCCTGGGCATGCAGGGCAAGTTACTGCGCTTCCTGCAAGAGGGGGAAGTCCAGCGGTTGGGGAGCCCGGACGTATTCCGGGTGGATGTGCGGGTGATCGCAGCCACGAACGTCGATCTGGCGCGTACCATGGCCGAAGGGCGGTTCAACGACGCGCTCTACTATCGGCTATGCGTTTTTCCGATCGAACTTGCGCCGCTCCGAGACAGGAGAGAAGACATTCTCCCCTTGGCGGCTCACTTTCTGGACTCATTCTGTCGCGAGGCTGGGGTTCCGTGCAAGTCAATAGCCTTCGAGGTGGCCAGGATTTTGGAGGCCTACTCGTGGCCTGGGAACGTTCGCGAGCTAGAACACGTCATCGAGCGGGCATTCATCTTGTCGGAAAATATGCCAGTACTTCGCTCTGAATACGTGAGCCTCCCAACTTGAAAGACGGCGCGAACCTCCCTGAACTTCACTTGGCAACTCTTCGATCCGACGCCGGGAGCGCCGGACATCCCGCAGATGGCCAGTATAATCGACAACCGGCAATCGGCAATGATAACTTGGTCTTTGGGTTGCAACTAAGGGCCGCGCTGTGAAATAAGACCGGGGGGCCGGTTTTGCAGAGCGTAATTTATTGAATAATTGTCCTCGGCATATGGCCTTCCTCAATTATTTCATACTTTGTTGCCCACTCTTTGCGAATCATCCGCAAAGGGTGGGTCCTGCCTGGGTTCTAAGAATCACTCCATTAGTTTTTCCTAATTGAATCGCGAGGAGGGCACGAGGGCTTGGGCGGAATCCTCCGAGTCCAAACCCAACAATCCCTGAATAGACAATCACTTCCGGCTGCCGCTCGCACGGTGCGCATCTTTATGAGCAGTCCTAACGCGTTTGGCTCTCCACTTGCTTTTTAGCGTATTCGCCCGTGGATAAGGGGCGGCTAATTATGGCAAAGGTGCAAGCAAACGGGCCCGGTAAGAACGATGGAACCCAACCAATCGCAGAACTCGATTGATCGCGGCCCTGGCGAGAAAGCAGCGTGGGAGCATGTTAAGGGGCTGCCGCTCCAGAGAGACCATAGCGGCCAGGCGCTCCGGGACGTGAGACTTGGTTATGCCACCTTTGGCAATCTGAACCAAGCCGAGCGCGATCACCTGTTAGTCGAACAGCTACCACAGGTCAAATACATCGCCAAGCGAATTCATGGTCGGCTTCCAGCGCATGTTCTTCTTGAAGACTTGATCCATACGGGCATTCTTGGGCTGATCGAGGCCATGCAAAGGTTTGACCCCGCGCGCCATGTTGAACTCAAGTCGTATGCCAAATACCGCATACACGGGGCGATGTTGGATAGCTTGCGCGATCTTGACTGGAGTCCTCGCCCCCTGCGCAGGAAGGCCCGCCGAATCGAGGAGGCCCATCAAAAATTAAGAGCCCGCTTGGGATACTCCCCGTCGGAGTCTCAACTGGCTGAAGAACTGGGCATGAGTCTCGATAAATTCCAGCACTTACTGGGAGAACTACGGGGCCTCGACTTGAGAAGCCTGCAGTCGGAAACCCTCGCAGAAGGTTCGGAGCGCGGGGTCAGTAACGTCACCCCATCCAGGGCCGCCGAAGATCCCTTCTCGCTTTGTTTACGCTCCGAAATGACGGGATTGCTGGCACGGGCCACCGGGGAACTCCCTGAGCGGGAGCGTCAACTGCTGACGCTTTACTATGATGTGGAACTCACTATGAAGGAAGTGGGGGCTGTTCTGGGGATTGGAGAGGCCCGTGTCTCACAGTTGCACTCCGCCGCGATTATCCGCCTGCGAGCGCGCATGGCGGAACTGCTGAACGCACAGGGGCCGACGCGTGCGCACACGGAGAAGACGCCTGAGCTTGCGGGCGAGGAATAGTGGAACAGTAGCCAGTAGCCAGTAGGCAGTAAGCAGTAGAGAGTGAGTAATTCAATTCAGAATTCATAATTTAGAATTACCCCCGCCCCCAGTCCCGACTCCCTAGCACCTGTCTCTCTGCCCCCACCTACCATCTACCACCTACGACCTGCCATTGGGTCACCACCTAAAGACCTGCTCTTGCGTGCCGATGGAGTTATCGGAGAGAGACAAGGCATGCTAGCACAACTCAACCGGCCGGGTGGAGTGGGTGGGGATAGCGCAAGTTCGGATGAATCAGAGCGTTTGGAAAAAGAACAGAGCCAAGAAGCCAAGGTCAGGGCTCTCCTCGTGGACGGCATCCCCACACTCCCAGCTTATGTTTTTGAGCTTAGTGCCTTATTAAGCTCCATGCCCGTGGATTTGAGGCGCGTCTGTCGGGTGATTCGAACTGACCCCAGCCTTACCGCGCAGGTCATTCGACTGGGCAACTCGGCTATAGTGGGTTTGCGGGAAAGAGTTTCCGACATCGAACACGCGGTGATCCTCTTGGGGACGGAACGGCTGAGGACATTGGTACTGACCTGTTCGCTAGTGGAGTGCGTCGGGAACTGTTTGTCTCCCAGCGAATTGCACTCCTTCTGGCAGCACAGTCTGTTAACCGCGACCTTGAGTGAGCGCAGCGCCCTTTGTCTCCACTATCCAGAGGCGAAGCAGGCATATTTGGCAGGACTTCTGCACGATGTGGGGGTTCTTCCTCTTCTCATACTTGCCCTGCGGTCAAAGGAACCCAATGTTACGCCCGGCTCCATCCTCTGGGGAGAGTCACTTGAATCGGAGCAGAAACAATTTGGAGTTGACCACTGTTCGGTCGGCAAATGCATTGGCCTCAGTTGGAACTTTTCCGCCGAGCTCATTGACGTCCTGGAACACCACCACCGACCTCAGGAAGCACGCCAAAACGTAGTTTTGGTGGAGATCGTCCGCGCCGCGGATCTTGTTTGCCAGATGCACGGGGTGAGAGTTGGAGGAGAGCCTCCCCGCATCGAGCTTGGTGATCAAAACAAGTACAAGGACCTGCTCGATAGCTGCGCTCCCAGTCTAACCGAAGCCGAGAGAATCAGCTTGGCGAAGACTCTGGAAGTCGAATTCCCCAACATTATCCAGTCACTTGAACTGCGAGTCTCCACCGGACGAGGGGGCGCGGTCCTCCGCTGGGCGGACTTATGGGGGTAAGACAGGTCAACGGAGAGAAGGTTCTGCAGCTTCTTCGTGGTTGGAGGCTTAAGGGTGGCCAGGTAGCCCGTGCGGTCGGACAGCTTCAAGACATCCCAGCTTGCGGGAATTTGACGGGGTCACTGAAGAATGCGAAGTGATCGGGATCAGCTTGGGAGCCCGATACGGCCAAGCAGGTCACGAAAGCGAGCAGAGCGCGAGAGGGGTTCAAACCTCGGATCGCACTTGAGGAAAACCAGAAGCGGGTCGTGCTGCTCGTATGCCTTCTCGAGCCACTCCAAGGTCTCCTTGTCCTTTCTCAGGCTGACTGAGGCCTGTGCCAAGAACATGTACCGCACATATTGTTGTTTTTCCGCAGCGACCATCTCGTCAAGAAGACGTTCTGCCGAATCTCGTTGACCCGCCATCGCATAGACATTACAGAGCACTGCTGCGTGCAACAGGCCCCTGCCGATCTTTCTGGCCTTCTCGCAATGGGTAATGGCGCGCGCGTTATCGCCCTGCCGTGCGTAGCAGAGCCCGAGGAGGAGGTGTGCGAGCGCCGAGGAGGGGTCACTTCGAAGTATCTCCTGGCAACGTTGCGAGGCAATACCGTAGCACCGGGCAACTAGTCCGAAGATTGCGAGCGCCATACCCACCGTTGGAGAGTGCGGATCGAGCCGGTGGCCTTGCTCCAAATCCTCAACTGCCTCATCAAGTCGCCCCATGACCAAATGGCACGCGCACCGGATGACATACCCCCGGCTGTTGCTGGGGTTGAGCTCGATAGTCCGACGGCTGCTGGCCTCGGCTTCGGACCACCTCCAGGCACCGTACAGGTTGTAAACCGCCAGCGCAGCGTGGGTGACGCACAGCCCCGGATTCAAGGTCGAGGCCTTCAAGGCGAGCTCTTTGGTCCTCCTGAACGTCACAACGGGCGGGTAGTCGTACAAGAGGCCGAAGCGAAAATGCGCCAGGGCGAGTTCCGCGTACCCCAGGGCGCAATCTGGGTCTCGCTCGACCGCCAGGGTGAAATGCTCGATACACTTTTTGATTTCCACCTCGGACCACCCCAAATGGAGGGTTCCTGCAAGGTAGGCACCGTGAGCCGAAGTGATGCACCTGGTTTGTCGAGGGGGCCTTTCTGCGGGGATTACCTGGAGCTTAGCGGACAGGGCGCCAACTAGTTGCCGGGCCAGGCCCTGCTGGAGCGAGAAAAACGGGGGTAGCTGGATTTCATAACTTTCCCCCAAAACTCGGGCCTGATCACGGGCCGAAGTGACCCGTGCTGTCACGCGCAAACGCAGCCCGTACCGGCGCACCCCTCCTTCCAGCAAATAATCCGCGCCCAATTCGTGGCCGATTTGCTCGATGTTCTTTGCCGGTTGGTTGTGCTGCGCCACCGAGGCGAAGGGGATCACCTGAAGGCGTCCCGGATTGAATTGGCCGAGCTCCATGATGATCTCATCGGTCAGAGCAGCCGAGAAGCGCTCCTGAGCAGGATCGCTACTGAGATTCCTGAGCGGGAGGACGGCGATCATGATCGGTCGCCCTGGCGGAGCCTTTTGGCCTGAGTCTCTGGCAGGCCCTGGCGAATCGCCTGAGGCGGAAGACCCCGGCCCAAGCGCCGCGCTCACCGCCATCCCGCGGCCCTCGAGCCAAGCATCAACCTCGACCGAGAAGGCATAAACCGTTCCTCCCTTGCGATGCAGGTGACGGTGGACGGGCAACCCCTCCTCCCGCTCCCAGCGGCGGACCGTCCGCGAGCTGTGGTTCAGATGGGTCGCGATTTCCTTCCAGGAATCCAGTCGGAGGCCGGGGGCTGGAGTGACGGTGCTTTGCGTCGGGAGCGTTCCCGCACTTGACATTTAGACACTCCAAGCTCTGGATGTATTGAAACTCTATTACATTCGAGAGTAACAGTCAAGGCAAATATATCAAGCGGGCCGTGGCAGGAGTTATTGCCAAATTCGGCCAAAGGCAGCCAAGAATACCACGGGGCACTTTGTCCATTGCGGCCCCATGCGTTTATCTGGGAGATTAGGGCAAGGGCTTATGTATTAACGTTGTAGTTAGGATGAGGACGAGATGAATCTATGCCGGAGGCTATAGCGTTGTTTTTGCTTCTGGCCGGAACGTTGAGCGCCCGCACGATCGAAGATGCGATGAAGACTGAAACGCGGGAAAGCCTGGCGCTTACCCCCCCGCCCCAAAGGTCGAAATGGCTCATCCGCGCTTGGCGAGCAAGCGTCCGGTATTACTTCTCGATTTCGCCCAGGCGGGTACAGCGGCTTGGGACGTTGAGATGACCCAGCACAGATGCTAGGCGGGCCTGGCGCGTGTGGTGGATTCCGCAGGTCGATGTCGTGATCCTCGACACGAGCATGCCCGAGCTGAACGACCTCGCCCAGGATCACCCTGATGAGAAAGAATGATTGCAAGCAAGTTAGAGTCATCCTTCGTTGAACGAGAGAGGGTTCATATCACGGGACCAGTTGACTTCACTGCGCGAGGAGTGACTGCCCATGCGGATATTCGGCCGAATTGACCCCCTAAATCTCAACCGACGTCGGTGGGAGCTGGCGCTGTTGGCTCTCACCGTCATTCTCATTTTGGTCGCGGGGATGGCCTTGCTGATGTTACTCACGGTTCTCTCCAACGACCTCATCGTGAGCGGCACGACAAAACGCATGATCTTCTTCGGCTTCTGCGCGCTCTCGGTCCTGCTGGTGGGCTACCTCCTGGAGAGGCGGGTCGCGACCAGTCAGCTTAGGAAGCGGCTTGCGGAGGAGCACCAGCGGGGGGAAGAAGCGTTAAGGGAAAGCGAGGCGGGTTTCCGGGCGATCTTCGAGAATGCCGCCATCGGTATCGCTCTGCTAGACCTGCACGGCCATCCCGTGGAGAGTAACCCGGCGCTCCAGAAGATGCTGGGCTACGCCAAACTTGAACTGGCGGACATGGCCTTCACCGAGTACACGCATCCCGATGATGTACGGGCGGATTGGGACCTGTTCACTGAGTTGGCAGAAGGAAAACGCGACCAATACCAGATCGAAAAGCGCCTCTTCCGGAAGGATGGGCAAGTGGTATGGGGGCGGTTGCACGTTTCTCTGGTCCGGAACCAAAAGGGCGGATTCAAATACTGCATCGGTATGGTGGAGGACATATCCGAGCGCAAGCGGACGGGGGAAGCCCTGCGGCAGTTGTCCGGCCGCCTCCTTCGCATGCAGGACCAGGAAAGGCGGCGCATCGCTCGCGAACTACACGACTCCACCGCGCAAAGCCTGGCGGCCTTGGCGATGAACCTGAACGTGGTGAAAGACTCGGCCCCGGACCTGAGCCCCAAAGCACGCACCTGCCTTTCCGAAAGCCTCGGATTGGCCGAGCAGTGCTCGCGTGAAATCCGTACCCTTTCCTACCTCATGCACCCGCCTCTGCTTGATGAGGCTGGACTGGGCTCAGCCTTGCGGGGGTTCGTAGGCGCGTATGCCCAAAGAACCGGAATACATGTCGATCTGGAAATGTCGCCCACGCCCACCCGATTGCCCGCCCATGTCGAGCTGGCACTGTACCGAGTCGTTCAGGAAGGGTTGACCAACATACACCGCCACGCGGGAAGCAAGAGGGCTCGTATTTGCCTGAGATTCCGCCCGGATCAGGCTGTGCTCACTGTTGCGGATGAAGGGCACGGGATCCCTCCGGCTGTCCTGGAAAGAGGGCGGCGACACGACGCGAAGCTTGGGGTAGGTATCTCAGGAATGCGGGAACGGATCAGGCAACTGGGAGGGCAGTTCGAGATCCTTACCAGCAGCAACGGGACGACGTTGACGGCGATCGTGAGGGTTAAAGAGGGTCAAGCGTGACCACGCTTCACGTCCTCATCGTCGATGATCACGAAGTGGTCCGCCGGGGTTTGCGTGTCTTGATTGAATCCCACCCTGGCTGGGAGGTCTGCGGGGAGGCAACGACCGGTCGCGAGGCCGTCGAGAAAGCCAGTAAATTGAAGCCGGATATGGTCGTCATGGACATCGCCATGCCGGAGTTGAATGGCTTAGAAGCAACCCGCCAAATCCTGAAAGCCCTTCCGCGAACCCCAGTGCTGATTCTCACCGTGCACGAGTCAGATCAGGTAGTCCACGAAGTCCTTGAGGCCGGCGCACAAGGCTATGTATTGAAATCCGACGCGGGTCGCGATTTGGTGGTCGCGATTGAAGCATTGGGCCAGCACAAGGTGTTTTTCAGCTCCAGCGTGGCGAAAATAATGCTCGAGGGTTATCGCAAAAAGGGTTCCCATGATGAGGCCTCAGGGAATCCGCCTTCGCTGCTCTCTCCGCGGGAACGGGAAATCATTCAACTGCTGGCGGAGGGCAAAAGCAACAACGAGGTTGCGGACATGCTCTATATCAGCGCCAAAACCGTGGAAACCCACCGGGCGCACATCATGGAAAAGCTCAACCTTCATTCCATCACCGAGTTGGTGCACTACGCGATCCGGAACAAGATTGTTGAGCCCTAGCAAGGGCCCTGAGACACCGTTTGAGAGTGGAAGGATACGGCCTAAGCCCCGCCGACCAAGCGCACGGAGAATATTTCTTTTGTGGTGACTGACCTGCCCTTGTGGGGGATTACAACCTTCCGCCATGGCGCAGAAAGATCTCATAAGCTCCTAGCTATTACCGGCCCGCCACTGACGACATCTCTACCGTGAAATCCTATTCACAAATACAGTATCTACCTGATTGTTAATATGGCCTCATCCAATTAGGCTTCGATTCTTATTGCTGAGCGGGGAGAGCGACGCCCTAAAGGCAAAACAGCAGAGAGAATTCTGATCCGCACAACTTGTGAGCGAAAGAATGGCGAGCGAGACAAGGAGCACAGCGTCGGAGACTCGCTATGGAGATGACTCTCAGGGTTTAGAACTCCCAGCGGCAGGAGGCGCTCTCCGGTGACTCCACAGTCGGAAGATGGTCAGCACGTGGACAAGCGCATATACGAGAGCATCCTCACATCACGGGCCGGCCTGTCTTTGCCCAGAACTCCACGGGCGCGTTCGGACGAACTGAGGCCTGCTGGGTGTTGCGGCCTTGCCGGTAATTCAGTTGAAATGCAGCGGGTTTACGACCTGGTCGAGAAAGTCGCGCCAAAACGTCACCCAGTACTGATTTATGGTGAGAGTGGTACGGGCAAAGGATTGGTGGCGCGCGCCATTCACAACCTTGCCCAGTGGTCTCAAGGTCCCTTCATCACCGTTGACTGTGGCGCGCTGACACCCACACTGATCGAAAGCGAACTGTTCGGCCAGATAAGGGGCGCATTCACGGGCGCCAGCGCAACCCGACAGGGACTGCTGGCGGCGGCGCGGGGTGGAACCGTCTTTATCGACGAGATCTCGGAACTGCCCGTGGAGCTTCAGTCCAAACTGCTGCACGTACTCCAAGAGCACGAATTTCGTGTCCTCGGGAGCAACGAATACACGCGCCTGAATGCCCGTGTCATTGCCGCGACGAATCAGGACCTTATGGTTGCCGTCAAGCGCGGCGCCTTCCGGCAGGACCTGTACTTCCGATTAAACGTGCTCTGCATCAACCTTCCCCCGCTTCGTGAGCGCAGAAGTGATATCCCCGCGCTGGTTCGTTACTTTATCGAACGCCAAGGCGGTGCGGAAGACGGTTTCCAGGGGGTGTCAGAGGGCACCATGTTCCAATTGCTCCAATACGACTGGCCCGGAAACGTCCGGGAGTTGGAGAATTGCATCACGAGAGCCTTGACCCTGGGTACCCCACCCCTGATTCAGAAGAAGGACCTGCCGCCGAGCCTTCTCAACGCTCCGGAGCCGACCACTGAGGTCGGACCACTTGCTACGTTGCGGGAGCTCGAGCGAAAGGCAATCGTCGACGCTGTTCAAGTCACCGGCGGGGACTGCCTCCGGGCCGCCAAATTGCTGGGAGTCGGAAAGACCACGATTTATCGAAAGCTCAAGCAGTATCGGCTCGCAGGTCACGGCCTCGAAGGAGAACCAGCCTCGGGAAGTGGACGGATCCACTGACAGCCTCCCTCGCATGCTCCCTTCTCACCTCCGCGTTCTGACCGCCGCCTTCTGCCTACTGCCCACTTCAAGACAGGGCGCGTCAGGTCGAGGGTGAGTTCAGAGGACGCATCGGAAGCGGACTTCATGTCTCTTGACATGCAGCACCAGATAGGCTAGGGTAGTATGTGGGGTTGTGCAAGAGACAGGATTCCGGATCCAGATGTCAGGTGACAGGGGCTGGAGCAATGCTGAATGCTGAATTCTGAATTGTGAATTATGGGTTGTGAGTTGCCTTCTTACTTCTGGCCACCGCCGATTGCCTTCTGCTTACTGCATTCGAGGAGGTGGCGAGACGCTTCGCCCGTTCCGCACCCAAGGACAACATGTCACCCCATGCATGGAGAAGAAATCGTAGTAAATTCAAAAAATGAACGAATGAGGCGGGAATGTTATTGAAAACAAAGGACCGGTGTGGAAAACCTGGGGGAGAATCGGGAATGTCTCTGAAAACAAGCTACTTATCCCCATAAAGCGGGAATGTCGTTGAAAGGAAAGGAGCTAGGTGGTAGTCGGTAGGTGGTATATCGTAGGTGGTAGGTGGGGAAAAGCCTCCCCCCCCCCCACATACCACCTACCACATACCACATACGGGCAGGCGGTAGGTGGGCAGTAAGTCATGAAAGCCTTAAGGTTCTGGCCATGGGGCCGATAGAGTAAAGATAGAGGGGAGAAGGGATAAAGATTGATGCTTCCTTAACGAGCAAGAGCATCACGTTGACATTTCGGTCTGAGCCATGAAGAGGTCACAAACTCGGCAGTACATTCAGCTTCTTAAGAGGCGAGTCGCAAGCTTGCGACTGATGGCCAAGGAACTTCGCGAATGCCGAGAGTCCTTCACGAGCATGGACTTGGGAGCGATTCGTGAGCATGTCTTGTTTCAGAAAAGCCTTTGTTCCGAAATCCGCGCCCTGGACGACGAGTTGAGGGTTCTGCGGCGGCAAATGGCTGTGGCATCCGGCCTGCAACCTGAGGGGATGAGCGTGGCAGCGTTCGACGGGCTGGTTGATGCTGACTCCTCATTGCAGTTGCGACAAGTCAGGGACGATCTCGCAGTGGTGCAGAAGAGTGTGCGGCGGCTGAGCCGAGTCTACGCCGGGCTGCTGAGGCGCTCGCGCCGCTCGATCAATGTTCTGATCAACGTGATGGCCAACTACATCGGAACTTACAGTCCATCGCCGGGCCGGAGTGCGTGGTCATTTCCATGGCAGGTAGGGATGTGAGCTGTGTCGAGTCTGTTCGGAAGCCTTTCGATTGCGGTGCGGTCTCTTCTTGCTCAGCAAGGCGCGCTTAACACGAATAACCTCTCCAACGTCAACGCGCTTGGTTACTCCCGGCAGCTCGCAATTCTGACAGAGTCATCCCCACGGCTTACAGGGCAGATTTCGATTGGCAATGGGGTAGATTTCGAGGGAGTCCAAAGCGTCCGCGATAAGATACTGGAACTTCGGATCGACGAAGAAACCCAGCAGCAGAACCGTCTCAAATCTTATGTGACCTGCATGAATCAGGTGCAGTCGCTTTTCAATGAAACGGAGGGCGCCGGGCTCAGCGACGCCATCAACCGGTTGTTCAACAGCTTCCAGGAGCTTTCTGCAAATCCCACCCATGTCCCTGCGCGTCAAGTCGTAATCTGCGCAGCACAAAACTTGGCTTCGGCGTTCCGCGAGACCGGGCAGCAACTGCGTACCATTCAGGAAAGGCTTGACCAAGAGGTGAGGCAGACGGTCGAAGAGATCAACTCGGACACGGCACAGTTGGCCAGCCTGAATCAGCCAGTCGCAGGTCTACAGGGCCACAGCGAGCAGGCCGGGAGGCTCGAGCATCAGCGGCACCCGGTGCTTAATCGTCTTTCGAAACTTGTGGACGTGGTGGTGACGCACTCGGGCGACGGAAGCCTTACAGTTACGACGAGCAACGGAGTGCCGCTGGTCGCCGCCGCCCAAAGTTTTGCCCTAAGCACGGCGGCGGACGCGGACACTGGATTCCTGCACATCTTCTCTCCAGGCACCGATGTGACTTCGAAGTTTACGGGTGGCCAACTGGCAGGACTGCTGGAAGCGCGGGACCAGGCGATGCCTTCCGCTATTTCTGATTCCGATAACCTTGCATATGGTATCATCCATTATGTCAATATGCAGAACCGGAAAGGCCGCGATTTGCAGGGCGACCAGGGGAGCAACTTCTTCCAACCGGTTGTGCAGCCTTCGCCGGGAGCGAAGGCCGGCGCGGCCGAGGGCTTTGCCATGGCCATCACCGACCCCTCCAGGATCGCCGCCAGCGCCGACGGCACACCAGGGGACAACGCTAATGCTCTGGCCATAGCGAACATTCGGAAGCAGGCGGTTGTAAATGGTGAGACAGCGACGCACTTTTACTCGAACCTTGTGTGGACGGTCGGCAATAAGGTAGCAAGCGCCACGGACGAGCAGGAAGCCGTGGGCCTGGTCCTCACGCAACTGCAAAACCAACGCGCGGATATCGCGGGTGTGTCTTTGGATGAAGAGGCTGCGAACCTGATCCGCTATCAGCGCGCTTACGAAGCCGCAGCGGAAGTTGTGGCCGCTATAAATGAAATGACAAACGAGGTAATCCCGACCTTGTAGAGGAATAGTGTCATCGCCTTTGGGCGCAAGATCGCGGACACGTTCGCACGTTCCCACCTATTTAAGATTGTGTTCCTTTCTGCCGAAAGACAGGTTGAGGTCCCGAATGTCGGAGCAAACTGCCAGAGCGTTGCTTGAGGAGTCTTGTGTTGAGACTTCCTCTTCCACGGTTCCAACTGGCGCTGAGGTTTGCCAGGTCAACGAATCAGTTGAGGCTTTGAAAGGGCCACAGCAGGCGTCTCCTCAGTCCGCAATCGACCTCAGTTTATTGAAGGGAGGGCTATTACAAAAAGGTGATGTTCTTCGCTCCCTTTTTGCCTGTGGAACCATCGGCGCCGCGCTGTGTACTGGAGAAGGGAAACTTGTCGCCATAAGTCCCGCCTTCGCACGCATGCTGGATTACCAGGCTGGGGAGCTTCTGGGCACTGGGTACGCGAACTTGACCCACCCCCAAAATCGTGCCGACATTGGTCAGGTGGTTGGAGAAATTCAGAGCGGGGAGTTGCTGGTTCACAGCACAGAAAGGCTCTATGTGCAAAAGTCCGGTGCGCCGAAATGGTGCTTGGAGAATTTCTCTCTTATCCAAGACACTCCGGGCCTACCCGTCCAGGTGTTAGCCCTCATTCAGGACATTCAGCAGCGCAAGGACGCGGAGGAAGAGCGTGGCAGACTACAAGAAAGACTCTTCCAGGCACAGAAGATGGAAGCTCTTGGGACCTTGGCGGGGGGCATTGCGCATGACTTCAATAACCTGCTGGGTGTCATCCTGGGGTTTGCCTCCATCGTGCGGCTGCGCTTAGCCCCTTCCGACCCACTTCTTGAGTTTGTGAAGATGATTGAACAGTCTGCCGAGCGTGGCGCTGACCTCGCCCGGCAATTACTTGGCCTTGGCCGGCAAGGAAAGTGTGATTCAGTACGCATTCGAGTGGGCGATGTCATCGGTCGCGTGGTAAAGATCATCACCGGCACATTCGACCGGCGCATTCAGGTACAAACTCGCACCGAGTCCGGACCGTTATGGGTGGATGCGAACCCGGGCCAGCTTGAGCAGGCAATTCTAAACCTGTGCATTAACGCGCGAGATGCCATGCCCGAGGGGGGAGTTCTTGCGCTTGAAAGTTCACGGGTCACACTCGGTGAAGGCGATTCGTCTCGGCCCAGCCCTTGTCTCCCCGGTAATTATGCGCGCCTGACAGTTCGGGATACGGGCGTGGGTATTGCCCCGCAAGTGTTGGGCAGGATCTTCGATCCATTCTTCACCACCAAGGAACCAGGTGGAGGCTCAGGGCTTGGGCTCTCCATGGTTTATGGAATGGCGAGCGGTGCCGGCGGGTTTGTGCAGGTGGAAAGTGAAGTCGGGCTTGGGTCTGCCTTTTCAATCCATTTGCCGCTGAAGGGCCCAGCCATGGAGCGGAGGGTTGCAGCTAGAAGCTCTGTGCTCGAAGCGGGGACCGGGACAGTTCTTGTGGTGGACGACGAGCCCATGGTTCTGGCCTTTGTTGAGGAGGCGTTGAAGAAGCTCGGCTATCAGGTGCTCACGGCCGTGGATGGCCAGCAGGCCTGCGAGGTTTATTCCTCCCACCCCAACCAGATCGATAGGGTGTTGCTCGATATGGTGATGCCGGGCACTACAGGTCTGGAGGTTTGCCGCCGGCTGCGGGGTATCAATCCCAAGGTGAAGGTGATTCTTTCCTCAGGCTACAACTCAGGTGAGGTTGCACGTGAAGCGCGGTTGGCAGGCGCCATGGGCTTCATCGGCAAGCCGTACTCGCTCGAGGAACTCTCCCGTGCGTTGCATCGGCCTGAATCGTTGAGCGCCAGGTCAAGCACTGAAGATCCAGATCCTGGACTGTCCAGAGCCAAAGCCTGGGGTTAGTAGGCTGGTATGGAAGGAGCGACATGCGAATTCTGATTGCCGATGATGAGGCTACGTCGCGACACCTGATCCAGGCGACCCTGGGGGGTTGGGGATTTGAGGTTCAGGCCGCTGTGGATGGGTGCGAGGCCTTGCGTGTCTTGCAAGGGTCGAGGGGACCCGAGATCGCCATGCTGGATTGGATGATGCCGGGGATCGACGGCTTGGAGGTCTGCCGTCGGATGCGCGCCACGATGCCGAATGCGGCGACCTATATCATCCTTGTTACGGTTCGCGGGGGACTTGAAAACGTTGTCCGGGGGCTCGAGGCCGGGGCTGACGACTACATTACCAAACCGTTTGATCCCCGTGAGCTGCGCGCGCGTTTGCACGTGGGCGTGCGCATCGTCCAGCTACAGAGGGCCCTTATGGAACGCTTTCAAGAGCTTGAAGACGCTTTGAAGCGGGTGAAGCAACTTCAAGGACTCCTTCCCATCTGCTCCTACTGCAAGAAGATTCGTAACGACCGGAACTACTGGGAACAGGTTGACGCCTACATTACGAGCCACTCGGAAGCCCAATTCAGCCACGGAGTTTGTCCTGACTGCTACGAGATACATCTAAAGCCGCAGTTGGCGTGGCTGCCTAATCGCGTGGAAGAGGAACGATGAAGCCCACGGGGTCACTCATGGTGCTGGCAAGGGCGCTCCAGGTCAGCCGGGCCTTCCGGGCACAGGCCCTGTCGTTGGCTCCCATCAGCGGTTTGTGGGCGCTTTGCACACACGGGGGTCTGCGGCATAAAAGCGCGTTGGCCTTATTGTCCCCGAACCAAGATCTCTGGGTGATGGTCGTCATGGCTGCCATTCTGCTGGGGGGAATCGTATGGGTGGCGATTCTCAGGAACCGGCTGCGACAGCATACTGGAACCATGCGCGAATTCCTGCGGCGTGAAGCCGCGCTGAGGAAACAGTTTTTCGATCTCTTCGAGAATTCCACAGACGCGATTTATACGCAGGACCTGGACACTAGATTTACCTCGTGCAACCAGGCCGCCGAACTCCTCACCGGATACACACGCGGCGAAATGTTGACGAAAAACGTCTCGGACCTGCTTACTCCTGGGTCAGTTGAGCGGGCGACTGAGATGATGAGCCGGAAACTTCAGGGCCATGCGAGTACCCAGTATGAAATAGAACTGGTCGCCAAGGATGGTCGCCGGATTCCTATCGAAGTCAGCACGCGCTTGATCGAGAAGGAAGGCAAGGTCGTGGGAATACAAGGGGCGATCCGCGATATAAGTGAGAGGAAGAGAGCTCAAGAGGCGCTCCGTCGGCGTGACGCCATTCTGGAGGCGGTTAGTTTCGCCGCCCAGCGGCTGTTGCTGGCGGCGGACTGGAAGGAGGCCATCGAAAGCGTGCTAGCCAGGTTGGGGCAGGCAACGGGGGTTAGCCGAGTGCACATCTTCGAGAATCATCGCCGCAACGGCGAGTTGTTGACAAGCCAACGATTTGAATGGGTGGCGCCGGGAATCGCCTCGGATATCAACAACCCAAAACTCCAAGGATTTCACTGGGAAGCCGGAGGCTTAGGGAGCTGGGCGACGACTTTTCGCCAGGGGGAGGTGATTCAGCTCCGCGTTTCGGATCTGCCTCCACAACAACGTGCGCTGCTCCCGCAGGGCATACGTTCTTTAATCGAGGTCCCTCTCTTTGCAGGAAGCGAGTGGTGGGGAAGCATCGGATTCCACGATTGTATAGACGAACGCCAATGGTCTTCTCCCGAGATGGAAGCGCTGCGCGCGGCGGGGGGAACTCTAGGCGCCGCCATCCACCGGCAACTTTCACAGGAAGCTCTGCGACTTGATGAGGCACGTCTCGAGGCTCTCCTGAAGCTCAGCCACATGTCAGAATTTTCTCCCCAGCAAATCGCTGACTTTGCGCTCGAGCAGGGAATCTTGCTCACCAAAAGCAAGTACGGCTTACTGGCTCTCCTCAACGAAGATGGATCGGCGCTGACCGTGCGCTCCTGCTCCGGAGCGGCCATGGAGGAGTGCGCCCTGGACGGGAAGCAAAGAGCCTACTCCCTGGCAAGTGTCGGGTTATGGGGAGAGGTGGTACGGCAGCGCAGGCCGATCATCGTCAATGACTACTTGGCAGCGAACTCTCTCAAGAAGGGATATCCGGAAGGTCACATCGACATCCTCCGCTTCATGGGCATCCCGGCACTTGACCATGAGCGCGTTGTGGCCATTGCGGGTGTCGCCAACAAGGACGATGGGTACGACGAGCCGGACATACGGCAGTTGACGTTGCTGATGGATGGGGTGTGGAAACTGATCCGGCAGAAGCGGGCCGAGGAAGCTGTGCGCTCCAGTGAGCAACGCTACCGCTTGTTGTTTCAGCGGAACATGGCGGGAGTTTTCCGCACCTCGCTGGATGGCCGGTTCATCGACTGCAACGAATCATTTGCGCAGATTCTTGGCTACTCCTCCCCGGCGGAAGTGCTCCGCCTTCGGGTGCAGGACTGTTATGTGGACGTCGGAATGCACGAAATGCTCATTTCACGGCTGAAGGAGCACAAGGCCGTCGCTTCCTATGAGCTTTGCTTCCGTCGCAAAGACGGTGGTCACGCCTGGGTATTGGAAAACTCCAGCCTGGTAGAGGATGGCAACGGTGCGAGTCCTGAGATCGAAGGCACCGTGATCGACATAACGGAAAGGAAACGCGCAGAAGATGAATGGCGGCAGGCCAAAGAGGCCGCAGAAGCAGCCAGTCGCGCCAAAAGCGAGTTCGTTGCCAATATGAGCCACGAAATCCGCACCCCCTTGAATGGCGTGATGGGCATGACGGAACTCGCCCTCGATACTCCTCTGAGCCCTGAACAACGTGAATACCTGGAAGCCATCAACTTGTCGGCCGGTTCTTTGCTCAGCGTGATCGATGACATCCTCGACTTCTCCAAGATCGAGGCCCGAAAGCTTGCTTTGGATTCCGTCGAGTTTCGCTTGCTCGACACGCTGGGAGAGGCCCTTGAGCCGCTGGCGTTTCCTGCCCAGCAGAAGGGGCTGGAGCTCTGTGTGGAGATCTCTCCCGCCGTTCCGGGCATACTCCAAGGTGATCCCGGGCGATTGCGACAGGTCATCGTCAACCTTCTGGGTAATGCCATCAAGTTTACGGAACAGGGGGAGGTTGTATTAACAGTCGAAAGGCAAACCGAGGAGCTGGGAAATCTGTGTTTGCATTTCTCCATCCGAGACACTGGCATTGGGATTCCCCCTGAGAAGCACCAGGTGATATTTGAGCCCTTTGCCCAAGCCGATGGCTCGACCAAGCGGCGGTTCAGTGGGACGGGGTTGGGATTGACCATCTGCTCGAGACTGGTCGAGATGATGGGCGGGAAGATCTGGCTGGAGAGCGAAGTGGGCAAGGGAAGCACCTTTCACTTTACCGCCTGCTTTCTGTCTGCCGCGCCACGGCGGGAAGAAGCGCCGGCGCCCAACCTTCGTGGCCTGCAAGTACTTGTCGTGGACGACAACCCCACCTGCCTTCGAATCCTGGGAAGTCTGCTCCGGCAATGGAACGCCCAGCCGGCTCTATGCGGAAGCGGCGGGGAGGCGCTCATCAAACTGGACCAGGCAAAACAGCAGAAGAGACCTTTCGGCGTAGTCCTGCTGGATGCGCGCCTGCCCGACCCGGATGGCTTTAGCGTTGCCGAACGAATAAAGAACGACCCCGAGATGGCTAAGGCTTCAGTGTTGCTGTTGCGCGGCTCCACCCAGGGTGGAGACCTCGCGCTGTGGCAAGAATCGGGAATTGCGGCTTATCTGATAAAACCGGTACTCGCACAGGAACTTCTGAATGCAATCCTGCGCGCCTCCGGCACGGCACAGGGGCAGACGGCGGAGGCGACAGGACCTGACGGACCTCCGCAGGCGAAAGCAACCCGGAACTTGCGGATACTCCTCGTGGAGGATAACGAGGTCAACCGCAATCTTGTGACCCGCTTGCTCGGAAAGCAGGGACACAACGTGGTGGTGGCACGCAACGGCCGGGAAGCAGTGGCAGCGGTGCAGCACGGCCCTGGGGGTGTATTTGACCTGATCCTAATGGATGTGCAGATGCCGGACATGGATGGATTCGAGACTACGGCTGCCATCCGAGCGCGCGAATTGTTGACGGGCGGACATGTGCCGATCATTGCGGTCACTGCCCATGCGATGAAGGGCGACCGGGAACGCTGCCTTGCTGCCGGAATGGATGGGTACCTGTCAAAACCCATACGGGTGCGGGAACTGCTCGACCTCTTGCGCGAATATGGGGCGCTACCCGTCCAGACCTCAGAGCTCTCTCATCCACATGAGCAAGAGGAATGGCGGCAGGTGGGCGAAGATGGTGAACAAGTGGATAAGTGCGCCCTTTTGGATCGCCTCGATGGCGACTCGCAGCTTTTGGGCGAACTCATCGAGATTTACTTGAGCGAAAGCCCTTCCTTGCTCGCAGCGGCGCAACGAGCCCTTCAAGAGAAGAATGGGCATGATCTGGCGCGGGTGGCTCACACCATTAAGGGCGCAGCCGGGAATTTCATTGCCCAAGCCACCTTTGAGACTGCGGAGCGGCTCGAGGCATTTGCCCAGGAGGGAGATTTCTCGCGCGCCCAGGAAGCTATGAGTGCGTTGGAGCGGGAAATGGAGCGTCTTGGCCGTGCCCTCATTGCGTTACGTGGAGTAACTGTACCATGAAAATACTGGTTGTTGATGATGATGTCATCTGCCGAACGCTGATTGTCAAAGGCCTTGAAAAAGCCAACTACGACACCGTGGAAGCGCAGGATGCTGGCGAAGCGTTACGATTACTTCAGTCCGATGGGGCAATCTCCCTTCTAATCACCGATGTGATGATGCCCGAGGTCGATGGGTTCGATTTAGTGGATCGCATTCGGAAGGTCCCCTCGCTGGCGCGCCTTCCGGTTCTGATTTGTTCCGCGCTGGGTACACCGGACACCGTTCTTCGTGCTGCTCGTCTCAAAATCGCCGGCTACCTGCTCAAGCCTATTGACCTCCGAAGACTTCGCCAGGAGGTGGCGCGTATTCAAAAAAGGCGGATTGGAGCTTTCGCGGATTTTCCCGAGACTTTGTCAAGGCTCGATTTAGACGAAGCCGGCTACCTCAAAATGTTGACTCCGCTCCTGGAAAAGCTGTCTCGGGACTTACCGGAGATAGGCAGGTTATGCGATTGGGGCGACTCTCAAAAGCTTTCCACCCTGCTCGCCGGCCTTTCTGGGACTGCCAAGAGCTTGGGCGCCGAGGCGCTTACCGATGTCATCGGGACGATGGCGCGGGCCAACGCCGCTAACGACACCAGTTCCGTAGCTTCCTTGATCCCGGACATTGAGAGAGCAGCGGCTGAACTTAAGGAGGCCGTGCAGAGGCTCTGCCGACAATCTGAGCTTGCCAGCACCAAGACATGGACGGTTTCTCCAGAGGGAGAGACAAAGGCGGCAACGCGCGCGGAAAGGAGATAAGACAACGAGAATACTTGTTGCTGAGGATGACCCTGTTTCTCTCCGCCTCCTCCAGGCTTGCCTGCTCGAGTGGGGGTACAAATGCCTTATTTCACTCGACCGGCGTCAGAAGCTTTTCTGCGGAACACGGGCTTGCACACCGATGAAAGCCCCCGGCACGTTATGGCGCCCCGTGCTCCGAGGGGCGAGGCTGCTCCTCGGGCTTGGGGCGACCCTCAATTGAGTCGATCTGAAAGGTCCACGTTTTGTAGGGGCCATAGTCCGCCTGCTGGGGGTGCACTGCCGGCTCAGGCATCGCTATCTGCTGTTGAAGCAGCCTCGTCGTTATGAAATTCCAACTGCCGGCATTTGACCCCACACAAGAATCCGGCTGGGGGGAAACCGCAAAAAGGCCAAATCCATCGAGGTTGGTACCAACGTATTTGCCGCCCAAAACCCCAGCCAAGCGGCCAGGAATTCCGGTCTCGAAGGCCGAGCAAGCCTTTGGACGTCCCTCGACTTCAGCCTTGTAACGCCGCAGGACTTCGGCCCCGGAGACCGTGCTGTCGAGAGTCGAGCTGAGCACTCGCAGCCCGTGGCTCTGGTCACCAATCTGCAAAGGCTCCGGCGGTAACCAGGGCTGCATCCCCCCTTCGAATTTCAGGACGAGTTCCGATTTCTCGCTCAGGGTGAATTTCACTTCGGCGTGGAGATCCTGTGCATAGGAGCGAATCGTGAGGGGAAGCGACTGCCCCCCGTTCAGATCGGCGCGGAGGTTTCGGCTGCCGAGAGGAATCTGGGGTGAGAACTCGATCTCGACGGGCGGCCCGTCCGGGTCGGCTCTCAAGGTGATGTGGTCGTAGGACTGCTCCACCCGGAGGTCGAGCGATGATTGGCCCACCCGCAGATTGTGGATCACCACGCCCCGCCAATTGGGCGGCAGATGTGGCGCGAAGCGCAGCCTGGCGTTGGGCGCATCGGGATCGAGACCCAGCATGCCCCCCAGCAGCGAGGTGATCACCATGCCTGACGACCAGATTTGCTCCGGCACGCTCACATCGAGCTCGCGGTAGAAGTCGCCGGATAAGACTTCGGGCACATGGCCGAGTGAATTGACGAAGCTCTGCTCGACCAGCGCGTGTACCAGCGGCTCGGCGTTGAAGGGGCGGTGATAACGGTAGAAAGCCAGGGCCTGCACTCCCGTGCCCAGCGGCCACACGCTGCCGTGGCCGTAGGAGTTGCCAATGTAGAGCGGGTCGTCCGCGGGGACGCTGCGCAGTCCCCAGTCCGTTTCCCAGCGCGCGTGGGCCATGTTGGCCAGCGCGCGCCGGGATTTTTCCTCGTCGACGGCGCCCTGCCAGATACCCCAGTTGGGCTGGCCGAGTTCCTGGCTGAGCAACTCGCCCTTGCCGTTGAAGCCGTAATAAAAGAAATCGCGCTTGGGGTTCCAGAACTTGTCGGCGAACGAGGTGCGAGCCTTTTCGGCGTGAGCGTGAGCGTCAGCGGCGAGATTGTGATCGCCCATGTAATTCGCCAGGCCCTCGAATGCCTCCGCGCCCGCCACCCAGACGGATTCCAGATAAACGTCCTTGGCCACCTGCTGGTTGATGGTTTCGTCGCCGCCCCAGCCGCCTGCCGGTATGGTAACGAGTCCGTCCGAAGGGTCCACGCGCGAGACGAGATACCGGTAAGCGGCCTTGATCGAATCCCAGCTCGAGCGAACGAAATCGGCATCACCCGAGGCGCGGTAGAGGTTGCGGAAAGCCACAAGGTACATGGCGCTTACGTCGGTGTGACGGTAGCCGTAGGGATAATCCTTGAACCAGTCAATGAGGCCGGCGCTCTGGGAAAGCTCGTGGAAGATCTCGCCACTGTCCTTCTTCTGGTACTTCTGGATGAAACGCAGGGCGTCGCGGGCCAGCGCGTGATCGCCCGAAGCCTCGAGCGCGAAGGTATTGTTGAGCGCGTCGCCGCCGAAGAACCAGGCGTATTGCGGACGCCGTGTGTGGTGCGAGGGTCCGTACCCAGCCACGAGCCCGCAGCCGAGCCAGGGATTGCAGACATACGCCTGATCCAGCGCAATGCGCGCCCAGAGGTAGGCGAGGTTCAGGCGCTCATCTGTGGTTTCCACTTGCATGCCGCTCTCGAGCAGCTTCCCGTAGTGCTCTCGAGCCTCGGCATAGAGGGCAGGCGTACGCGCCAGGAGCGCCTCGTACGTCTTCTCCGCATTGTAGTAAGGCGGCGCGGAGAGCGAGGCGAGGAGCGGGAAGATGCGGTCGGCAGAGTTTGCCGGAATATCGAGTTCGAGCGACAGCGTGCGGTCCACCTGCCCCGGCTCGGCGTAGGAATTCTGTGCGGAGTGAAGGCCTGCGGCGGGCGAGCCCACCAGCGCCGAATACTTCTCTGAAGACTCGAGCAGCGTGAAGGCGTGGCGGTCGGCATCCCAGTCGTAGCTCTGGCCGCCGATTCCAGCCGGCCACATGAGGTCGAGGTCGGGCCGGAAGCTGACCGCAATGTGCAGCGGGAAATGGCTGTCCACCTGAAAGAGGATCTCGAAGCCGCCCTCATCGAGCGGCACGAACAAGGTCTCACGCACCGTGAAGTCCTCACCCGAGTAGACGCGTGTCACCGTCTCAGGGTTGACGATCACCTCGCGAACCGCCGCCGCACCGGGAATGGCCTCGTTTGAGCCTTCAGGACGGAAGCCGACGCGATAATCATGCAGGATGCGGAACGGATAGACCCATCCTTCGAGCGACCCGGCCGCGTAGCCGACGATGAGGCCGCGGCGTCCGTGTGCGGCGATGAAGCGTCGAGGGGTGCCCTCAGCGCGAAGGGTCAAGGCAGTCTCCGGCATCGCGAAAGCAGGAAAACCGGCTTCCGCGGCTCCGGCGGGTCGCACGAGGGCCAGGGCCAGACCAAAAAAGAAGATCCCAAAGAGCGATTTGCAAGTGAATCTCGAGGGCAAGAAAGTACCTCCCAAGCTCAAGGTGTCTGAATCGTCATTCGCAAATGAGGCCGCACAGCGGGCCCCTAAGCTCACCAATCCTCCAGGTCTAGACTGCCAAGCTCGCCTGCATCGCGGGTGCAACGCGCAGGCCAGAGTGGACACAGGGGAGAATATACCAATCTGACTCCGACTGTATCTGACAAACTCGTATTCGACGGGATGAAACGAAACAGGCACCACCAACTTGCGAATTCGGGGTCCTTCGCTCGCCCTGGTGAGTTGCCGGGAAAGAACGACCCTGGTCTTCTCACGCCAGAGGTCGCATTCCAGGCTGGACTCGCTTCGAAGCTCGGTAGTAAAATTGCTCCCGCTGTCTTGGCCTCAGAGTTATTCATTCGGTTCTGGATGAGGGATTTTATTGGGAGGAGTGCAAATCATGATTGGCAGATTTGTTTCAATTATTGTTCGAGGATGCATTGTTCTGGTCGGGCTTGGTTTGCTTGGCGCGCCCGTATTTGCCCAGGGAAATGGGCCGGCTCGGACGCCGCCCATGGGATGGAATAGCTGGAACCATTTTGCCTGCAAGGTGACGGATGCTGACGTGCGGTCGGCGGCAGACGCGATAGTCTCGACCGGGATGAAGAGCGCCGGCTACATTTACGTGAATATAGATGACTGCTGGCAAGGCACGCACGACGAGAAGGGCCTCATTCATCCTAACGAGAGGTTCCCGGACATGAAGGGGCTGTCCGATTATGTTCACGCCAAGGGCTTGAAGCTGGGAATCTACTCGTCGCCCGGTCCGAAAACCTGCGCGGGTTACGAAGGCAGTCTTGGGCACGAAGAATTGGATGCGCAGACTTACGCCCATTGGGGTATCGATTATTTGAAATACGACTATTGCAGCTTCCAGGGCGACGTTCCTGCGCAGATGGCGGCCTACAAGAAGATGCACGAGGCGCTGGAAAAGACAGGCCGAGCCATTGTTTTCAGTCTCTGTCAATACGGCATGGACAGGGTGTGGAGTTGGGGACCTTCGCTGGGAGGCAACCTGTGGCGGACCACCGATGATATTTCCGATGACTACAACAGCATGGCGTACATTGGCTTCGGCCAGAACGGGCTGGAGCGCTTTGCCGCACCGGGGCACTGGAACGATCCAGACATGCTGGAAGTCGGAAACGGCAAAATGAACAAGGATGAGTATCTCACCCATATGAGCCTCTGGTGCCTCCTCGCGGCGCCGCTGCTGGCGGGCAACGACCTTTCCAAGATGACGCCCGACACTCTGGCCATCTTGACGAACCCTGAAGTGATCGCTGTGGACCAGGATGCTCTCGGCATGCAGGGCCATCGCGTGGCACAGGAAGGCCAACTCGAGGTTTGGGTAAAGCTACTAGCCGACAGCTCGAAGGCTGTGGGCCTTTTTAACCGGGGCGAATCCGTAATGCCGGTGACGGCATATTTCCGGGATGTCGGTGCAGGGGAAACGGCTACGGTCCGCGACCTCTGGGAGAAAAGAGACCTAGGCGTGTTCAATTCGAGTTTCACAGCCCAGGTGCCGAAGCACGGTGTAGTGCTGCTTAAAGTCAAGTGATAGATTCAGGGTCAATTTCGCTCTCGCGCGTCTCGAGGATGCGGCTTAGAATCTACTTGTGGAGTTCTGGGCGCCGTCCTGAGCGTATTTGAACTGAAAGCGAACCCGGCCGGGAACCTCGGTGGGACGGGGCGGGCGGTCGTACTACCGTGCTAGGCTATGAGCAAAGCTGTGGACGCACTTGCGGTGAAGCCCCTGGCTGGATCCTGCCAGCACAAATGGCAAAACCAGGAAAGTCCCTTCGTCCTGTCGCAGGTCTGCGCCCTTTGTAGATTGTTCCGGTACAAGGCAGGCTTGACGGCAGATTGGGAATATCGGGCTCCCATTCCCATCGGGCAGCTTCCCACCGAAGAGCAAACCTAAATCAGCTTCTCCGCCCAGCTCAACGCCCGTCGCCCATTCTGCGAGATCTGCGTTAACAACTGCTCGCCTTGCGCCTTGTCGTCCCGGTGAATCGCCGCCTCGCCCTCCAACTCCTTCCGCTCCGGCAGGTGCACCGCCAGCAAACGCGTCCGGTCCAGCAACTTCCAAGTCACGGTCTCGCCCGGCTCTAAATCCAGGGCCGCGGCCAGCGGCAGGGGAAGGTTGGCGTAGACCTGCACGCTCCCCCCGTGGCGACGGATACCTTGCAAGGGGGTGACGTAGCGATTCTCGGTATCTAGTCGAACACATCGACCTCTGCTCACGACTCTGGCCCGGCTTTTGAAATTTTTCCAATTCGAAGCTCCCGTGGATTCTTGCTTGAGGAAGGCCGAGCATGGTCTCCGGGGGACCTTCGGGATGAGTCTCTAGGGGTTAGCCGGCAGCTCTAGTAAGCTCTTTTCGCATGAGCATTAGGAGAGGCCCGCGCGCGATCCGACTCGCAAGCGGTTTCCCACTGACCCTTTTGGAAGAACGCACAGGTATACCTGAAATGGCATTGCCGCTTTTATGCCGGATCAGGGGAAACCCGCCTCCGACTGACCAGCCCCGGCAAATCCGTCCAGTTAGTAAGCCAGGATTCGGAGGGTGTAACCGGCCTTCGGTCCCCAAAGCGCCGTCGCTCACTTGAGTAATATACGTCTGACAAATGGTACGTCTTTCCTATTCGCGTGCTACTTCCGTACTGTTGCGCCGGGAAACGCTTAGTGGCTCAATTAGCTCAGTATCCTGAATAAGGAGACGGAGACGAACATGAGAAACCTACTGAGAATAGCAGTTCTGCTGGTGACGGCGAGCTTTGCTTTTGCACAAGCACCGAGGTTGACGCCGAGTTCTGCTTCTGCACAAGCACCGACGTTGACGCCGAGTTCTGCTTCTGCACAAGCACCGACGTTGGCGCTGCGTATTGCTTCTGCACAACGCTCGAAGATCGCGCCGGACCTCGCCAGGATCGATGCTAGATCGAGAGTGAATGTCATTGTCCAGTTCAAGCATGTCCCGACTGAGGCGCAGCACCTGAAAGTGCGCAACCAGGGCGGGAGGCTCACAAGGCGGCTTGGGCGGGTCAAGGCCGGGTTGTACTCGGTGCCAGCCACCGCGCTGGCGACGCTGGCCAATGATCCAGAAGTAGCCTACATTTCGCCAGACCGCAAATTGAACGGTAAGCTGGATCTGGCCGCCGAGGCGGTGAACGCCGCTGCGGCCTGGCTCCTGAACCTGGACGGTACGGGCATCGGCGTGGCCGTTATTGACAGCGGGATTTCCGATCATCCCGACCTCGCCAACTCCAGCGGTGCGTCGCGTGTTGTTTACAGTCAGGATTTCACAGGCAGCGGGACCGCCGATGACCAATACGGGCACGGCGAGCACGTCGCGGGCATCGTGGCTGGAAACGGCGCGAGTTCGACCTGCCCGACCTGCACTCGCACTCTGATGGGTATGGCCCCGAATGTCAGCCTGATTAATCTACGGGTGCTGGACGAGAACGGCAGCGGATCAGACAGCGAAGTGATCGCTGCCATCGACCAGGCCATTGCACTCGCGAGTATCTACAATATCCGGGTCATTAATCTCTCGCTGGGACGGGGCGTTTACGAGAGCTATACCCAGGACCCGTTGTGCCAAGCCGTAGAAGCTGCGTGGCAGGCAGGCATTGTTGTCGTGGTCGCCGCAGGCAACGAGGGCCGCGATAACTCCGCAGGCAACTATGGCTACGGGACTGTCACCGCGCCCGGCAACGATCCCTTCGTGATCACCGTGGGCGCCATGAAAGACATGGGGACGGCTGACCGGTCTGATGACCTGATCGGCTCTTACAGCTCCAAAGGGCCCACGGGGGTCGACCACGTCGTCAAGCCTGACATCCTGGCGCCCGGCAACCTGACGGCTTCTCTGTTGGCCAACATCAACGACACAATCCCCACGACTGAGCCCGCGACGCTGATCCCGAATACTTACTACGACTCTGCGGGCGACGGCTCAACTTCCGGCGTGTACTACACGCTGAGCGGGACCAGCATGGCTACGCCCGTCGTGAGCGGTGCGGTGGCCCTGCTGCTCCAGCAAAATCCATCCCTGACGCCCGATCAGGTCAAAGCCCGCCTGATGAGGACTGCTTACAAGACTTTCCCCACCAGCAGCCAGGCCATTGACCTGAATACGGGAGACGTTTACACGAGCTACTATGACATCTTTACGATCGGCGCCGGATACTTGGATATCGCGGCCGCCCTCGCGGACACGACGCCCTTTACCGGCACAGCTAATTCACCCACCGCCGTTTACGACCCCACTTCGGACACTGCACAAGTGTATTGCGCCAGCTCTGACGTCTGCGCCGACCAGTCGCTATGGGCCACGCAATCGATTTGGGCAACCTCCGTGTTCGTCAATGGCACACAGTCACTTTGGGGAGCCCAATCGGTTTTTGGAACCCAATCGATTTGGGCAACCCAATCGGTCTGGGCAACCCAATCACTCTGGGCAACCCAATCACTCTGGGCAACGAACTCAAACTCAGCGGAAACTACAGATTCGGCCTCAAGTATCATGGTTCACGGGGAAAAGTAGACTCCTAATAGCAAGATCAGGAAATCACACTTTTGGAGGATGATAATGGATTGCAGGTTCTCCACACGCATGCTGAGTGTCTTAGCGGTAGCGCTCCTGATCGCTTGTGGGAGCGCAGCAGGTCTGGACCCAACGAAAGCCATCAGCCAATACACTCATGAAAGCTGGCACACGGTTGACGGCCTTCCGCAGGACAACGTCGTCTCCGTTGCCCAGACCCCTGACGGCTATCTCTGGCTGGGAACCGAAGAGGGGCTCGCTCGCTTCGATGGGGTCCGCTTCACAGTCTTTGACAAGAGCAACACACCGGAGTTGAAGAGCAGCTTGGTCTCTGCACTCCTGGTGGACCAGATGGGGAGTCTCTGGATCGGTACGGGCGGGGGCGGAGTGCTTCGAATGACCGATGGGAAGTTCGTTGCTTTCACCACCCAGAACGGACTTTCCAATGATTCCGTGCTCTCGCTGTGCGAGGACAGGGATCACAGAATCTGGATCGGCACCGAGGGAGGTGGTGTAAACAGCTTGAAAGAAGGAAAGTTCACCGTTTACAACTCCAAGATCGGTCTGGCAGACGATGCTGTTTACTCCATTTTCGCGGCGCGGGATGGAAGTGTGTGGTTTGGGACGGGTGGCGGGCTTTCACAATTAAAGGATGGTTCTCTCAGGAACTTCACTACCCAACAGGGCCTTCCGAATAAGAACGTGCGGGCGGTGTTCGAGGATCGCGACGGAACCCTCTGGGTGGGGACCAATGGCGGCGGCCTTAGCCAGTTTCGGGGCGGGGAATTCAAAACCCTCACGACCAAAGACGGCTTGGCCAGCAATGCTGTGTTTTCCCTCTACCAGGACAAAGAGGGAAGCCTCTGGATCGGCACTTTCGGCGGCGGGCTGAATCGTTGGAGCAACGGCAGATTCACGACCTACAACGCCGCCGCGGGCCTCACGAGAGATGACGTTTGGGCCTTCTTTCAGGACCGCGAGGGGAGCCTCTGGATCGGCACTGACGGCGGCCTGAACCAGCTTCGGGATGGCCGGATCACAGCCTACAGTTCCGCGGAAGGTTTATCGAGCGATATCGCCCTGCCCATCTACGAAGACCACGAGGGAAGCCTCTGGATTGGAACCGCAGGCGGCGGGCTGAATCGGCTTCGCGAGGGGCAGTTCACGTCCTTCACTGCCAAGCAAGGCCTCTCCGATAACTTTGTTCTTTCCATCAGTGAGGACCACGGAGGAACCCTGTGGGTTGGGACGCGTCATGGCTTGGACCGCATGGAAGACGGCAAGTTCACGGTTTACACCACCAAGGATGGTCTGCCGAATGACATTGTCCTCGCCATGGGGCCAGACCGCGACGGCAGCATCTGGCTTGGGACGCGCAGCGGTCTGGGACGGTTCAAGGACGGGAAATTCACCACCTATACGACCAAGGATGGCCTTTCGATCAATTACGTGACGGTCATCTGCCAAGCCCGCGATGGGACTCTCTGGGTGGGCACGGGGGGCGGCGGCCTCAACCGCTTTAAAGACGGGAAATTCACCGCCTTCACGAGCAAGGACGGTTTGTCCAACGACATCGTCACCGCCATTCATGAGGGCGAAGATGGAAGCCTGTGGGTGGGGACCAACGGTGGCGGATTGAATCGTTTTCGCGACGGCCGCTTTACCAGCATCGCGATGAAGGACGGCCTCTACGACGACAAGATATTCCAGATTCTCGAGGACAGCAATCATAACTTCTGGATGAGTTGTAACAAAGGCATTTTCCGCGTCAGCACACAGCAACTTAAGGATTTCGCGGAGGGTAAGATCAAATCGATCCGGTCGGTGTCTTACGGGACCACCGAGGGGATGAAAAGCCGGGAATGTAACGGGTCTTTCCAGCCTGCAGGTTGGAAAAGCAGGGACGGCAGGCTCTGGTTCCCCACCATGAAAGGGGCGGTTGTCATCGACCCCTCGAATTCCAAGGCCGCAGCCCTGCCGCCCCAGGTGCAGGTCGAGGAAGTCCTCATCGACAAGCAATCCTTTGCCCCCGGTAAGGCCATCAGAGTTGCGCACGGAGAAGGCCAACTGGAGTTTCATTATACCGGCATCAGTCTGCTGGCACCGAAGAGCGTCCATTTCAAATACAAGCTGGAAGGGTTTGACCAGGACTGGGTAGAGGCGGGAACCCGCCGCGCCGCGTACTACACGAACATCCGGCCGGGACAGTACCAGTTTCGGGTGAGAGCCAGCAATGACGACGAAGTCTGGACCGAGGCGAGCAGCACTATCCCTCTCATACTGGAGCCGCGCCTCTACGAAAGCTATTGGTTCTATTTCTTGTGTGTCGTTGCTGTGGTCGGTGCCGCGTTTGGCCTAGTCCGTTTGCGCATGAAGCGGCTGGAAGCGAGTGAGCGACAACTCGTTTCGCTGGTTCAAGAGCGGACGGCGGAGCTGCAATCCGCCAAGGAAGCCGCGGAAGCAGCCAGTCTGTCGAAGAGCGAGTTCCTGGCGAACATGAGCCATGAAATTCGCACCCCCATGAACGGCATCCTGGGAATGGCGGAACTGGCGCTGGGAACGACCTTGTCCGACGAGCAGAGCAAATACATGGGCTTGCTCAAGGATTCGGCGGATTCTCTGCTGGCCATTATAAACGACGTTCTGGACTTCTCCAAGATCGAAGCGGGCAAGCTCGATATGGACTCGATCGGGTTTGATTTGCGCCAGATCGTGGGAAATGCCGTGAACATGTTCGCAGTGCGGGCAGCCCAGAAAGGCTTGGAACTGGTGTATGACATTGGGGAGGAGGTTCCTGAGGAACTGGTGGGCGACCCGGGACGGCTGCGGCAAGTTGTGGTAAACCTGCTGGGGAACGCACTCAAGTTCACCGAGCGAGGAGAGGTGGAGTTGAAGGTCCGGAAAGTGGCCGATGAAGGCGAGGGTGTGAATCTGCATTTCGCGGTTCGGGACACGGGAATTGGTATCCCGGTCGAGAAACAACAACTCATTTTCGACGCTTTTACTCAGGCTGACGGTTCCACCAGCAGGAAGTTCGGCGGCACCGGTCTAGGCCTAACGATTTCCTCGCGTCTAGTGAGGATAATGGGAGGCAGGATCTGGGTCGAGAGCCAGCCTGGCCGGGGTTCCACCTTCCATTTCACCGCCCGCCTTGGAAAGGGAACGCGACAGGAACGGCCAGCACCAGTAACCGCAGCAGACATGCTGGGAATGCGCGTGCTGGTAGTGGATGATAACACGACCAATCTGAGGATTTTGGGAGAGACGCTGACCCGTTGGGGAATGATGGCCTGCCTGGCGGAGGATGGGGCAAGTGCCCTACGGGAATTGCAACTGGCCCACGAGCAGGGTCATCCCTTTGTGCTGGTCCTGACCGATGCGCACATGCCGGAGATGGACGGGTTTGCGCTCGCGGAATGGATGAAGCGGGATCAGCGATTCACGGACATCAGTATTGTCATGCTAACTTCAGCCGGAGAACCAGGAGACGCGACGCGATGCCGCCGACTGCAAGTCGCGGCGTACCTCACCAAGCCCATTCAACAGGTACAGCTTCGGGAAACATTACAAAAGGTAATGGGGCGGCGGCCCCAGAGCGGTGTTGAATCAATCAGCGAGGCACAAGCCGCGCGGCCGCTGAGAACGGATGCCACCGGCTTAAGGATTTTGGTGGCCGAAGACAATCCTGTAAACCAACTGCTGGTGACTCACTTACTCGAAAAGCGCCATCACCAGTTGGTGGTGGTAGGAAATGGGATGGAGGCTCTGGGGGCTCTGGAAAGGGACCGGGACAAAGGTTTCGATTTGATCCTGATGGACGTGCAGATGCCCGAGATGAATGGATTTGAAGCTACCAGCTTTATCCGGGAACGGGAGAGGAAACAGGGCGGACACATACCCATTATCGCCATGACGGCTCACGCCATGAAAGGAGACCGGGACCGGTGTGTGGTAGCGGGCATGGATGGGTACGTTTCGAAGCCCATTCAAGTGCAGGAGCTCTACGCCGTCATCAATGAGGTGGCGGAGCAGAGCAACAAGGCCAAGCGCGAGGGGGAGAGTAAGGTACCGGAACCCCAGGTCCTGGACAAAGCTATTGCTTTGGCCAATCTGGGCGGGGATGAACATGGGCTGGCTGAGGTGGCGCAGATCTTCCTAGTGGAGTGCTCCCGCCTGCTGTCTGACGTGCGAGAAGCTATCCATCGTAACAATGCTTTGGCGCTGGAACGCGCTGCCCACAGCATGAAGGGAAGCATCGGAACGTTTGCTGCCCAGAAGGCCTATGAGACGGCTCGCCGGCTGGAGGAATTAGGGCGCGAAGGAAGAGTTAAGGATGCGGAGGGAGTGTACGCGAGTTTGGAGGCGGAGATCGATCGCCTCCGGCCCGAGATGGAATCTCTGGTGAGCGGGGGAACTGCACCGAACTCTATGATGGTCACAGGCGTCGGACACTCATAGACCGCGCATCAGCTCCCGGGTGGTGGAGATGTAAATGAAGAACCTACTCAGAATAGCGGTTCTGATACTGACGGCGAGTTGTGCCTTCGCGCGACACCCGAAGATTGCGCCGGACCTGGGCGGGGTTGATCGAACTTCGAAGGTGGATGTCATTATCCAGTTCAAGCACGTCCCGACTGAGGCGCAGCACCAGAAAGTGCGCAACCAGGGCGGTATGCTCAGAGCGCCGTTTGAGTTGCTTAAGGGTGCGTTGTACTCGGTGCCGGCCAGTGCGCTGGAGCGACTGGCGAATGATCCCGAGGTGGCCTACATTTCGCCGGACCGCAAAGTGGGCGGCATGCTCGATCTGACAGCCGACGCGGTGAACGCCGCTGCGGGCTGGGTCGCGAACTTGGACGGTTCGGGCATCGGCATCGCCGTTATTGACAGCGGGATCTCGAACCACCAAGACCTGAAATCTGGCGGGTCCAGCCGTGTCGTCTACAGCCTGGATTTGGTTGGCGGTGGCACAGATGACCACTATGGGCACGGTGAGCACGTCGCGGGCATTGTGGCTGGGAACGGCCAGAGGTCGACCTGCCCGACGTGCACGCGCACTTTTAAGGGCATGGCCCCGAATGCCAACCTGATTAATCTACGGGCGCTCGACCAGAATGGCCAGGGAAAAGACAGCACCGTGATCTCTGCCATCGCCCACGCCATCGCGCTCAAGAGATTGTTCAACATCCGGGTCATTAATCTCTCGTTGGGACGGCCCGTGTTTGAGAGCTACACCCTGGATCCGTTGTGCCTGGTGGCAGAAGCTGCCTGGAAGGCAGGAATTGTTGTTGTGGTTGCCGCAGGTAACGATGGCCGCGATAACTCCGTAGGTAACAACGGCTACGGGACCATCACCGCGCCCGGCAACGATCCCTACGTGATCACGGTCGGCGCCATGAAGACCGTGGGCACCCCCACCCGCTACGACGACCGCATTGCCAGTTACAGCTCCAAAGGGCCCACGGTGATCGACCACATCGTTAAACCTGACGTCGTGGCGCCCGGCAACCTAGTGGTTTCTCTGCTGGCCAGCAGGACCGACACGCTCCCCGCGACTTATCCCCAGACCCTGATCCCGAAGTCCTACTACGAGGCGAGCGGCAATTCGACTTCCAACGACTACTTTATGTTGAACGGAACCAGCATGGCGACGCCGGTGGTCAGTGGGGCCGTGGCCTTGCTGCTCCAGGCACAACCGGGCTTGAAGCCTGACCAGGTGAAGGCCCGGTTGATGCGCACCGCTTACAAGACCTTCCCTCCCACCAGCCAAGCCACAGACCCGGTGACTGGACAGGTCTATGTAAGCCAATACGACGTCTTTACGGTTGGCGCTGGGTACTTGGACATTCAGGCGGCGCTCGCCGATACGAACGTTGCAACGGGTAATGCTGTCTCCCCTACCGCCACGTACGATAGTGGGACCGGGAATGTGAATCTTGTTTTTGCCTCCGGGTCGGTCTGGGGCACCGGGACAGTTTGGAGCACTGGTACGGTGTGGGGACAGGGGGTCGTGAATGGTACGGGAGCGATTTGGGGAACGAGCGCCATCTGGGGTCAAAGCGACACCCAGGCTTTCCGTACGATCTGGGGTACAGGGACAATCTGGGGGCAAACTTCGGCTCAGGCCACAAGTATCCAGGTTGACGGAGAGAACTGAACGCCGGAGAACACGGATGGGAATCGCCTTTAGGGAGAAAACAATGGCTTGCTGGCGATTTTTGCGGTTGCTCATTGTTCTAGCTACCGGTCTGCTGATCGCCTCTCAAAGCGCCGTAGCTCTGGATCCGACGAAGGCCATCACCCAATACATCCATGAAAGTTGGCACACGGTTGACGGCCTTCCGCAGGACAGCGTCGTCTCCATTGCCCAGACCCCTGATGGGTATCTCTGGCTGGGAACCGAGGAGGGTCTCGCTCGCTTCGACGGGGTTCGGTTCACGGTCTTCGACAAAAGCAACACGCCCGAGTTAAAGAGCAGCTTTATCTCTGCGCTGCTCGCGGACCGAACCGGGAATCTCTGGATCGGCACAGGCGGGGGCGGGGTTCTTCGAATGACGGATGGGAAGTTCGTTGCTTTCACCACCCGGAACGGACTTTCCAATGATTCCGTGCTCTCGCTGTGCGAGGATAGGGAACACGGAATTTGGATCGGCACCGAGGGAGGCGGAGTAAACAGGTTCAAAGAAGGGAAGTTCACCGTCTACAACTCCAAGATTGGTCTGGCAGACGATGCTGTTTACTCCATCTTCGCGGCGCGGGATGGGAGCGTGTGGTTTGGGACGGGTGGGGGAGTGTCGCAATTCAAGGATGGTTTCCTCAGGAACTTCACTGTCCAACAAGGCCTACCGAATAAGAACGTGCGGGCCGTGTTGGAAGATCGGGAGGGAACCCTCTGGGTGGGGACCAATGGCGGCGGCCTCAGCCAGTTTCGGGCAGGGGAATTTAAAACCTTCACCACCAAGGACGGCTTGGCTGCCAATTCCGTGTTCTCCATCTACCAGGACAAAGAGGGAAGCCTCTGGATCGGAACTTTCGGGGGCGGACTGAATCGCTGGAGCGACCGTAAGTTTAAAACCTATAACAAGGCAGCGGGGCTGACAAGCGATGACGTTCTGGTTCTTTTTCAGGACCGGGAGGGGAGTCTTTGGATCGGCACCGCCGGGGGCCTCAACCAAATTAAAGATGGCCAGGCCACCGCCTACAGTTCCGCGGAAGGTTTATCGAGCGATATCGCCCTGCCCATCTACGAAGACCACGAGGGAAGCCTCTGGATTGGAACCGCAGGCGGTGGCCTAAACCGGCTCCGCGACGGCCAACTCACCTCCTACACTGCCAGACAAGGCCTCTCCGATAACTTTGTTCTTTCCATCAGCGAGGACCGGGAAGGCGCCCTCTGGGTTGGGACGCGTCATGGTCTGGACCGGATGAAAGACGGCAAATTCACGGCTTACACCGCCAAGGATGGTTTGCCGAGTGACATTGTCCTCGCCATGGGGCCAGACCGCGACGGCAGCATCTGGCTTGGCACGCGCAGCGGTCTGGGACGGTTCAAGGAGGGGAAATTCACCACCTATACCACCAAGGACGGTCTTTCCAACAATTACGTGACCTTCATCTACCAGGACCGCGATGGGACCCTCTGGGTGGGCACGGGGGGCGGCGGCCTCAACCGCTTTAAAGACGGGAAATTCACCGCCTTCACGAGCAAAGACGGTTTATCCAACGACATCGTCACCGCTGTTTACCAAACCGGAGACGGGAATCTCTGGGTGGGCACCAACGGTGGGGGATTGAATCGTTTTCGCGACAGCCGCTTTACCAGCATCGCGATGAAGGACGGCCTCTACGACGACAAGATATTCCAGATTCTCGAGGACAGCAATCATAACTTCTGGATGAGTTGTAACAAAGGCATTTTCCGCGTCAGCGCACAGCAACTTAAGGATTTCGCGGACGGTAAGATCAAATCGATCCGGTCGGTGTCATACGGGACCACCGAGGGGATGAAAAGCCGGGAATGTAACGGGTCTTTCCAGCCGGCAGGTTGGAAAAGCAGGGACGGCAGGCTCTGGTTCCCCACCATGAAAGGGGCGGTTGTCATCGACCCCTCGAATTCCAAGGTCGCAGCCCTGCCGCCCCAGGTGCAGGTCGAGGAAGTGCTCATCGACAAGCAATCCTTTGCGCCTAGTGAAGCCATCCGAGTGGCGCATGGACAAGGCAACCTAGAGTTTTATTACACCGGCATCAGTCTGCTGGCACCGAAGAGCGTCCATTTCAAATACAAGCTGGAAGGGTTTGACCAGGACTGGGTAGAGGCCGGAGCCCGCCGCGCCGCGTACTACACGAACATCCGGCCGGGACAATACCAGTTTCGGGTGAAAGCCAGCAATGACGATGAAGTCTGGAGCGAGGGGGGCGGCACCGTCCACCTCCTACTGGAGCCGCAGTTCTACCAGACCTATTGGTTCTACTTCTTGTGTGTAATGGCTGCGGTTGGCGCCGCGGTTGTTTGGTTCCGTTTGAACGCGAAGCGGACGTCGGAGCTGCAATCTGCCAAGGAAGCAGCGGAAGCAGCCAATCGGTCGAAGAGCGAGTTCCTGGCGAACATGAGCCATGAAATTCGCACCCCCATGAACGGCATCCTGGGAATGGCGGAACTGGCGCTGGGAACGACCCTGACGGATGAGCAGCGGAAATACATGGGCTTGCTCAAGGATTCGGCGGATTCTCTGCTGGCCATAATGGACGACGTTTTGGACTTCTCCAAGATCGAAGCGGGCAAGCTCGATATGGACTCGATCGAGTTTGATTTGCGCCAGACGGTGGCAAATGCCGTGAACATGTTCGCAGTGCGGGCTGCCCAGAAAGGCTTGGAACTGGCGTATGACATTGGGGAGGAGGTTCCTGAGGAACTGGTGGGCGACCCGGGACGGCTGCGGCAAGTTGTGGTGAACCTGCTGGGGAACGGACTCAAGTTCACCGAACGCGGCGACGTGGAGTTGAAAGTCTGGAAGGAGGCCGATGAAGGCGAGGGTGTGAATCTGCATTTTGCGGTTCGGGACACGGGAATCGGTATCCCCATGGGCAAACAACAGCTCATCTTCGACGCCTTCACCCAGGCTGACGGTTCCACGAGCAGGAAGTTCGGCGGCACCGGTCTAGGCCTGACGATTTCCTCGCGTCTGGTGAGAATGATGGGAGGCAGGATCTGGGTCGAGAGCCACCCTGGCCAAGGCTCCACCTTCCATTTCACCGCCCGCCTTGGAAAGGGAACGCGACAGGGACGGCCAGCACCAGTAACCGCAGCAGAGATGCTGGGAATGCGTGTGCTGGTAGTGGATGATAACACGACCAATCTGAGGATTTTGGGAGAGACGCTGACCCGTTGGGGAATGATGGCCTGCCTGGCGGAGGATGGGGCAAGTGCCCTACGGGAATTGCAATTGGCCCACGAGCAGGGTCATCCCTTTGTGCTGGTCCTGACCGATGCGCACATGCCGGAGATGGACGGGTTTGCGCTCGCGGAATCTATCAAGGGGGACCGGCGATTCACGGACATCAGTATTGTCATGCTAACCTCGGTCGGAGAACCAGGAGACGCGACGCGATGCCGCCAGTTGCAGGTCGAGGCGTACCTCACCAAGCCCATTCAACAGGTACAGCTTCAGGAAACATTACAAAAGGTAATGGGGCGGCGGCCCCACAGCGGTGTTGAATCAATCAGCGAGGCACAAGCCGCGCGGCCGCTGAGAACGGATGCCACCGGCTTAAGGATTTTGGTGGCCGAAGACAATCCTGTAAACCAACTGCTGGTGACTCACTTACTCGAAAAGCGCAATCACCAGTTGGTGGTGGTAGGAAATGGGATGGAGGCTCTGGGGGCTCTGGAAAGGGACCGGGACAAAGGTTTCGATTTGATCCTGATGGACGTGCAGATGCCCGAGATGAATGGATTTGAGGTGACCAGCCTTATCCGGGAACGGGAGAGGAAACAGGGTGGACACATACCCATTATCGCCATGACGGCTCACGCCATGAAAGGAGACCGGGAACAGTGTGTTGCAGCGGGCATGGATGGGTACGTTTCGAAGCCCATTCAAGTGCAGGAGCTCTACGCCGTCATCGATGAGGTGGCGGAGCAGAGCAACAAGGCCAAGCGCGAAGGGGAGAGTAAAGTGCCGGAACCCCAGGTCCTGGACAAAGCTATTGCTTTGGCCAATCTGGGCGGGGATGAACATGGGCTGGCTGAGGTGGCACAGATCTTCCTTGTGGAATGCTCCCGCCTGATGTCCCAGGTGCGAGAAGCTATCCAGCGTAACAACGCTTTGGCGCTGGAACGCGCTGCCCACAACATCAAAGGAAGCATCGAAACGTTTGCTGCCCAGAAGGCCTATGAGACGGCTCGCCGGCTGGAGGACTTAGGGCGCGAAGGAAGACTTAAGGATGCGGAGGGAGTGTACGCGAGTTTGGAAGCGGAGATCGATCGCCTCCGCCCGGAGATGGAATCTCTGGTGAGCGGCGGAACTGCGCCGCGCCCTTTGTTGATCACAGGCGTCGGACGCTCGTAGACCACACCTCAGCGCTGTTGGAGTCTGGCGCAAGGGAACCCGCCCATGACCACCCAGCGGAAACTCACGCTGCCAACGGCCACCTTCTGGTAGGGTTCGAATTCGGTGTGGGGCGGCAGATTCACACCTCAACGTGCGCCGGAGAAGATCAAGTCTCCTCCGGGTCTCAACCGATGAAACGTCTGACTTGCTCAGCCTGGGAGGATTGCTATGGGAGAAGGGGAATCCCGCAAGAATTCCGTCTTGATTGTGGATGACCAGCCCAACATTTGTTCAATGCTGAACGACAACCTTACCAACTCGGGTTTTGCGTGCGAGACCTGTACAAACGGGAAGGCGGCGCTCGAACAATTGGAGCGAGATACGATTGCGCCCGTCTTGTCCGACCTGCGATTGCCTGGAATGTCGAGAATGGACTTGCTGGACCGTGTTCGCAGGATGTCTCCTCACACGAAATTCATGATAACCACCAAGGAGCATGACATGGGCATTCAGGCGATGGAGCAGGGCGCTGCAGACTGTCTCGTCAAGCCTTTGCAGCTCGCTTCCCTTGTGGCCAGTGTGGGGCGGGCGATGCAGATGAGGCGATTAGAATTGGAGGTCGAGGACTTCCGGCAAAACCTTGAGCGCACAGTGCAGGACCGCACGCGACAGTTGCAGGCGGCATTGAAGCAGGTCGAGTTGACCTGTGATGGAGCGCTTGCAGCCTTGGGGGTAGCGCTGGATTTGCGCGACGCCGAAACGGCCGGCCACTCACAGCGCGTCAGCCGGTATTCCATTGAGATCGCCAAAGTCATGGGTTGTGCGACCGAGCAATTGAAGCAGCTTGCCCGCGGGGCATACCTGCACGACATTGGAAAGATTGGCATTCCGGACTCGATCCTGCTGAAGCCTGGCAAGTTGAGCGAGGAAGAGTCAGCCGTCATGGAGACGCACGTGCAAATTGGCTACGCGCTGGTGAGCCGGACCGCCTTCGCGGCAGGAGCGGCGGAAATCATACTGACCCATCACGAATGCTATGACGGAACCGGTTATCCGCAAGGACTTGTGGCAGAGGAGATCCCCCTGCGAGGGAGAATCTTTGCGGTCGCTGACACTCTGGACGCCATGACTTCTCACCGTCCGTATCGCCGGGCGGTGCCTTTTTCCGCAGCCAAGGCGGAGATCGTTCGCCAATCAGGCTGCCAGTTCGATCCGAAAGTGGTCCAGGCCTTTCTTTCAGTTCCTCAGTGGGTCGGGGAAGACATCCGATTGGGCGCCGCCGAAGACCTGACTGCTCCCTGCATGACCTTCGCGGCTAATCTTGCTGGTGAATTGCCTGCGCTGTCGTCTGGCGTTGTCTGGCCCTGCTCACAGACGCCGCAAGCCTAAGTTGATTTTACTGCTGCAAAGGCACGTACAGCCTCCCCCCAAAGAGCCTCTGGCGAACTGGCCTTAGTGGCTCTGGCCAGAACTGTCCGGAGGGGTGCCGTTTCTCGCCGGCCCTAGCGGTTCATCCGAAGGAGCAGAGGGGACGGCGCTTGCCACCTCGAGCCGGTTGCGCCCACCGACTTTCGCGCGGTAGAGCGCCCCATCGGCTGCCCCAAGCAATTGTTCGACCCCGCCTTTGGTCTCCCTATCGAGCGTCGCTACCCCAAGGCTCACGGTAACTGAGATCGCCGTATCTTGAAAGCTCATGGGCTTTGCAGAGACGACTTGGCGAAGGCGTTCAGCTTGATTGATACCAGCGGAGCTTGGGCAAGCAGGGGATACAACCAGGAACTCTTCTCCCCCGTATCGACCGACGCTATCGTAGATTCTCACGGAAGCTCGTAGTCGCCAGGCAACTTCCCGGAGCACGGCGTCGCCCGCCAAGTGGCCGTAAGTGTCATTGACGCGCTTGAAATGGTCAATATCAGCCATCGTTACGGTGAGGGGGGCGCCATAGCGATCCCCTCGACTCAGTTCGTTTCTTAAAATGTCCATTGTCGCCCCATGATTCCATAGGCCGGTCAGCGGATCGTGAGTGGCCTGCTCCTTGAGCGCATCCCGTGCTGCAATAAGTTCTTGTTGCAACCCCAAAATGCGCTCGCCCGTGCGCAATCGGGCCTCCAACTCGTACGTATCGAAGGGCTTCGTGAGGTAGTCGTCTGCGCCAGCCTCCAATCCTGAAACCATATCCTCCTTGCTATCTTTCCCGGTCAGAAGAATCACGTAAGTATAAGGAAGAGCACTCAAAGTCCTGACAGACTTGCATAGCGTGACGCCGTCCTTTCCTGGCATCATCCAATCCAGGAGCGCCAGTCGAGGGCTGTCCTTTCGCTGCAGTATCTCCCATGCCTCATCACCATTTGTGGCGACGATTGGATCGTAGCCCCATTTGACCAGTAGGGCCCGGATTGAACGCCGGATGACTAAATCGTCATCAGCTACCAATATTTTCATAGCCATGATTCCTCGCCATCATAAGCTGGCCCAACACAGGGTTGCATAACATCCCCGTCATGCTGAAAACGCATTCTCCTTCGGCTCCCCAGTCACCCTTGCAAGCCGTCAGCTCCGGGGATGATGCCATACCGAAGCAAGACGCACATGAAATGGATTCCGCAGGCCCCACAGTTTCAGCCCACCCGCCAGAATTTGACAAGCCCAATCTACTCCTTTCTTGGGTGCTGGGCAATCCTCAGATGGCCATTACTGGAATTCCTCCTTGGGGAACGGAATGTCGGTTCCTCCTCGTTGGGTCGTTCCCGGCTCCCAATGCCGTTAAGGAATTCAAGAATGGTGGCCACCAGAGCCCCTCTCTTATTGACGACTCTTGTCCTCTTTGGTTTCTGCGCTCATCGAAAAACATAGAATTCTGGCTCTTCCGCAGAATCTGTGGGTAAGAAAAAGCGGAAGGGCCTAGTGAGGGCCAAAGGATAAGGTTGCGCATCCTGTTCGAATCCTGTAAGGGATAGTGCGAGGAAGCACGAATCCCGCAGGAGGGGACAGGATGCAGGTCCAAAGTATTCTGAATCGGATCGAAATTACAAGGGCTTTGTGTACGAGCAAGTGCGATGGTCGTCGCGAGCGGGTCGGCCGTGTTTGCAAGTCGAGGTGCGGGGGCGGCGCGGGAGTCGGGGGCGGTGTTCGGAATGTGGAGAGCCAGGGGCGACGTATGACCATGCCCAGGCGCGCTGGTATGAATACGTGCCGCTGTGGGGTTTCGCCGTGTTTTGGGTGTACGCGCGGCGGCGGGTGAACTGCCCGCGCTGCGGGGTGAAGGTGGAGGCGATGCCTTGGGCGATCGGCAAGCGCTCCTTGAGCAAGAGCTCCATTGCCTACGTCCCTACGGTCGAATAAATCGGTAATGCGAAATCGTACTGGCGAGAGCCGGGAAAGCCCCTGCACCTTTTGGGCCTTCAGACCTTACCACGATGCCCCTACAAACGACCTCGGCGCATCGCAGTCCTGAGATTTCAGTGGGTAGCACCAAACTCATTTCGAGGCGAGTATTCGGCTCGGCAAATTCCTCTCCTCGAAACAGCACTCCGGTGCGGCTAATGTTCTCTGTGGTGCCCTTCCGCCACGTACTTTCTCCGCTTAGCCGATAGCGCAAGTGCATTTGGATTCCAAAGCGCTGAGCACGGGTCGTGACACTCAATGCGACCTCCCCTCACGAACCTCAATCCGTTTCATTCGATCCTTGACGGGTCTACTTTGCTCAAGAGCCAGCCCCGGGTTTCACACAAACACCGCATACCAGATTATAGGGTTCCAAGAATTCAACAATGGACCGATGGTACTATTCACGCTGTACTGCCAGGTGCCACCCATATGGCCCGCTGGTGCCATTTCCTTAGGAGTTAGTAACTGCGGCTCTCTTCCGGAGGGGATGTTAAACTCGGCCCATCTGGACATTGTCGATAAGGTGATGATCGATGGAGAAGAGTGCTAGTTCCAAGCGGTTTGAGACGCCCAGCTTGTCGAAAATGTTGGTCAGGTGATGCTTGACGGTGTGCTCGCTGATGGCAAATTTCGTCGCTATATCCTTGTTGCTATAGCCGGCGACGATTAAGGCAATGACTCCCGTTTCGCGCGGGGTAAGACCAAACCCCTGGCGGCGCTCGGCAGCCTCTGGGCCAGGCCTAAACTCAAGAAGCGCCTGGACAAGGTCCGAAACGCTTTCGTGGCCGACCCAATATTGACCAGCCTTCACGCAACGGATGCCCTCGAAGAGCACGTCGGTAGCGGAGTGTTTCAAGATGATGCCGCGGGCGCCCAGTTGAAGAGCCTGAACGATCTGGTCTTTTTCCACGGCGGCCGTAAACACTATGGTGCGGGGCTGAATCAATAAGGGCTTGAGCTCACGCAGGACCTCGAGGCCAGACAACTTGGGCATTCGGATGTCCAGGAGAAGAATCTCCGGTTCGAGTTGGCGCGCCAGCTTTAGGGTTTGCTCGCCGTCCGCAGCTTCACCGAGCACACGAAAGCCCGGCTCGGCTTCCAGCAGCTTCCGCAGACCCTCTCGAAATACGGGGTGGTCATCCGCAATGAGAATAGCGATCTCTTCACGCCGCTTGTTCATAAGGCCTCGGCGGTAGCGAAATCTCCAAGCGCGCCCCGCACCCAGGAACCGATTCGATCACGAGTTCGCCGCCGATGGAGCGTATGCGTTCCTTGATAACTCGGGGGGCCATAGAGGAGGCCTCGAGTTCTGCAAGGGAAAGACGACCTGTAAATCCGAAGCCGCAACCGTCATCCTCGATGAGTAGCTTCCACTTTTCGTCTTGCCGGCCGAAACGCACAAGCACGTTGCGTGCTCCACTATGTTTTCGGATATTCACCAGCGCCTCTTGCAGGATACGAACCAGTTCAGAGCAAACACGAGGCGACAAGGAAACCTCTTGGCAGTCGGAGACGAAGCGGGCGGAAACGGACTGCTCGCGCCGGAACTCATCGACGGTCCCGGCCAAATGCTTCACGAGTTGGGCGGGCTCAACTTCAAATGGCTTTTTTAATAGCTGCATTCTCTCTCGAAGATCCACGATCTCCTTACGGAGAAGCTCCCCGAGGCGATTCATCTCTTTGAGGAGGCGTGAGGGGTCACTGGAGGCCTGTCGACGCGCCGCGTCGGTCTCCATTTCCATCCCGATGAGCGACTGAATAACCCCGTCGTGAAGCTCGTGCGCTATGCGGGATCGCTCCATTGCTCGGGCCCGCGAACGCAAGCGCCTGAGATGGTACATATTATATATGGCGGGGCCCACTTCACGAACTAAAGCCTCGAGAAACCGCGCATCTCCTTTGTGGTATGCTCGCCTATTGGAGTTGTATACCAAAAGGCGCCCGAACCACTCCCTCCGACATGAGAACGAGACCGCCAGGAGTGAGCCGAAGCCACCAAAGAGCGCGTGCCGCTCGCCCACCACGCGCATATCATAAAGTTCGTCAGGAAAAACGTTCGGGACAAGAAACCGCCCAAACGCCGAAGACGAGACACTTGGCGACCCGCCGTCCCGCTCTGGGGAGCTCACGACACCCAGGCTATTATGGGCGCGAGGACGTCGCCATTGAACCGAGCGCCAAACTCCTTCCGGTGGTGTGGCAAAGTATGCTTCCCGCTCGCCGTCCGGGAGCTTCGAGAAGTGAACCGCCTCTTCCTGGCTCCCCCTGGGGCGTTTCACTTCCCAAAGAAAGGCCTCACCTCCAAGCATCTCCCGTAACACCAGCCTGACCTGATCGGCATCAAAGTAGTCGCGTACTGAATGCATGAGGCCTTCTAGGGTTGATCTTAATCCAAACTCAGGCAAGGCATTTCCGATGAGCCGGCAAATGATGAGTGCGTTAGCGTGTCGTCTCTTGTCTTCTTCCGCCAGATAGCCGAGGAGGTAGCCCGCCATAACCAGGCTCACAGACACGGCTACGATGCCCTCAAAAGAACTGCCTCCCCTGTTCAAGTGCTGGACTCGGTCCGGCAAGGAAGTGAACGTGATCGAGAGCAGGAATAAAAGAACCACGCAGGCGCCAGCCGTTAGAAGGGTTCCTTTCATGCCCCAGAGATCTGCTGCGGCCAGGAGTGCAAAGAGATAAAGTATCAGAAATGGGCTGTGCGCTCCCCCTGTCAAAACCGTAATCAGGGAGGCCCCGACTACCCCAATGGCATGCACGCACAAACGCCCTCCCCGACTGCAACTCCCGTGAACCTGCGTAATCATCAGATTCACTAGGCTGTACGTGAAGTAGGCGAAAAACAGCCCTCGGGTAAGGTTAACGTGACGCCCAAGAAGACTTGGATCGAAGTAAACGGCAGCAATGCACCCGGTTGCGACGAGAGCACAAGCGATGGCCAGGAAACGTTCTCGTTCTGAGCCCTCTCGTCGGAACTGTGCCCACCAGTGGTCACTGGACATTGCTAAATACCCGGGTACCAGAGGCCGAGTGACACCGCTCAGGAAACACTTGGGAGACTTAAATGAATTTCCCCATAGCTACGCTTAAAACAGTTACCTTTCGCGAATTGCAAAAGCAGTGAAAAGGTCAAACCCCACTCGGCGACAACCATCGAGTTTTTCATCTAGCTAAATATTATCCCCTCCAAGTTCGCCCTACGTCAAGCACTCTACGGGTGTGCATGGCTCAAAGGACGTGTGGCAGCGAGTCCTCGAGTGTCCCAGAATGGTCCCGCAAGGCGGGATTAGTCTTGCTGGTGAATTGCCTGCGCTGCTGCCCGGCGTTGTCTGGCGCTGCTCGCACACGCCGCAAGCCTAAGTTGATTTTACACCCGGAAGAAGCGGATTTCGGGCCGAGCGGGATTTGAAGAGAGAGGTCCCAAAAGTTATTCCGCATCGCTGGGGAGATGCCGGCAGACTTTAAGATTTCCAGATCCCAGAAAGGTCAGGTGACCAAGGTGATTCATACCCACTTTTCGTCATTCGTAGAGGAAAACCCTACCGTCTTTCATTCTGAGTCCCCCGAGGCGGACGAAGAATCGCCGTATTTGAAAGCTCAATTAGTGCGAATAATAATACTGGGATGCTTCTCCCGCATGGGGGGATCAGCATGACAGACCCGAAAGTAGCATCAAACCCTGGAAACGGCTTCGCCGAGAAACGTCATCACTCTGCTCGTGCAAATCGCCGACATCACAAACCGACGTACCTGGGCCGGCCTGCGGTGGATGTCCCACTCAGGGCCCATTGAGGCCGAAGCGAGACGCTGTGGCCTTTTAGAAACTGCGGCGGACACGTACGGCCTCCCCGCCAAAGAGCCTCTGGCGAACGGGCCTCACTGGCTCTGGCCAGAACTGTCCGGAGGGGTGCCGTTTCTCGCCGGCCCTAGCGGTTCATCCGAAGGAGCAGAGGGGACGGCGCTTGCCACCTCGAGCCGGTTGCGCCCACCGACTTTCGCGCGGTAGAGCGCCCCATCGGCTGCCCCAAGCAATTGTTCGACCCCGCCTTTGGTCTCCCTATCGAGCGTCGCTACCCCAAGGCTCACGGTAACTGAGATCGCCGTATCTTGAAAGCTCATGGGCTTTGCAGAGACGACTTGGCGAAGGCGTTCAGCTTGATTGATACCAGCGGAGCTTGGGCAAGCAGGGGATACAACCAGGAACTCTTCTCCCCCGTATCGACCGACGCTATCGTAGATTCTCACGGAAGCTCGTAGTCGCCAGGCAACTTCCCGGAGCACGGCGTCGCCCGCCAAGTGGCCGTAAGTGTCATTGACGCGCTTGAAATGGTCAATATCAGCCATCGTTACGGTGAGGGGGGCGCCATAGCGATCCCCTCGACTCAGTTCGTTTCTTAAAATGTCCATTGTCGCCCCATGATTCCATAGGCCGGTCAGCGGATCGTGAGTGGCCTGCTCCTTGAGCGCATCCCGTGCTGCAATAAGTTCTTGTTGCAACCCCAAAATGCGCTCGCCCGTGCGCAATCGGGCCTCCAACTCGTACGTATCGAAGGGCTTCGTGAGGTAGTCGTCTGCGCCAGCCTCCAATCCTGAAACCATATCCTCCTTGCTATCTTTCCCGGTCAGAAGAATCACGTAAGTATAAGGAAGAGCACTCAAAGTCCTGACAGACTTGCATAGCGTGACGCCGTCCTTTCCTGGCATCATCCAATCCAGGAGCGCCAGTCGAGGGCTGTCCTTTCGCTGCAGTATCTCCCATGCCTCATCACCATTTGTGGCGACGATTGGATCGTAGCCCCATTTGACCAGTAGGGCCCGGATTGAACGCCGGATGACTAAATCGTCATCAGCTACCAATATTTTCATAGCCATGATTCCTCGCCATCATAAGCTGGCCCAACACAGGGTTGCATAACATCCCCGTCATGCTGAAAACGCATTCTCCTTCGGCTCCCCAGTCACCCTTGCAAGCCGTCAGCTCCGGGGATGATGCCATACCGAAGCAAGACGCACATGAAATGGATTCCGCAGGCCCCACAGTTTCAGCCCACCCGCCAGAATTTGACAAGCCCAATCTACTCCTTTCTTGGGTGCTGGGCAATCCTCAGATGGCCATTACTGGAATTCCTCCTTGGGGAACGGAATGTCGGTTCCTCCTCGTTGGGTCGTTCCCGGCCCCCAATGCCGTTAAGGAATTCAAGAATGGTGGCCACCAGAGTCCCTCTCTTATTGACGACTCTTGTCCTCTTTGGTTTCTGCGCTCATCGAAAAACATAGAATTCTGAAGCGCAGCCGGTCTGCGTGGCGCTTGGTACCCGCGCCGCAGGCATTCGTCGGGTTTTGTTGTGTGACTGTGAGTCAGCATCATTGCCGGCAGTCTTTCCGGTTCTGCCCAAGCTGGTCCAGTCGGCACTCGTAATATCATCGCTCTCCTCGTCGTCGCCGTTTCCCCGCGTGGAACGATCTGCGAGGACAAGCGGACCAAGGCGGAAACAGGAAAACCCCGGTTGTTCCAGCAACCGGGTTTTTGTTGGAAGGCCTGTTCCATTAGCTCCAGCGGAAAGCGGGAGCATCCTTCCATACCCCCACGGAGCCGGTGCCTGCGGCGCCGGCCAGCGCCACGCGGCAGCGGCAGCTACTGCCGTAGACCTTCCGCCACCACAGAGACTCGAACCAGACGACGGCAAAGAATCCAGGGCGACAGGACACTAATACCCGCGTTTCTTATCCACCACGTTGAGCAGCGGCAGACCGCCCACATAACGGCGAACATTCTCACAGAACAGATCGTACCGACGCTGGGTTGAGCCTTCCGAAACCCCGGAAGAGTGCGAGGTGACGACCAGATTGCCCGCCGTCCACAAGGGATCACCGGGCGGGAGTGGTTCTTGGTAGGCCACATCGAGGCCGGCGCCGGCGATCCAACCTTCCTTGAGAGCGCGAATGAGCGCGGGCGTGTCCACCAGCTTACCGCGCGAGACGTTGATGAAATAGGCGGTCGGCTTCATGGCGCGGAAAATAGACTCGTTGAACATGCCTTCAGACACCGGCGTGTGCGGCGCCGCGCTGAACAGCACATCCACCTGCGGCGCCATCTTTGGAAGCCACTCGAGGGAATGCAGTTCGGCGACGAAGGAGGGCTTTGGCAAGGGCTTGGGGTCCACAGCCAGGATCCTCATGTTGAAACCATAGTGGGCGCGGTAGGCCGTGTCCGTGCCGATGCCGCCCAACCCTACGATGCCCATGGTGAGTCCGCTGATTTCAGTAAGCCCATTCACGTATTTCCAGACGTGCTCGCGAGTCTGTAGTGCGTAGTGATTCAGCCCGCGCGTGAGGGTCAGGAGCAGCCCGATGGCCGTCTCCGAGACGGTGGGCGAATAAATACGCTGCATGTTGGTGACCACAATGGGACTGTCCACCAATTCCGGGTACAAAATGTTTTCAACGCCTGCGGCGGTGCATTGAATCCAGCGCAGCTGGCGTGCGGCCTGAAGATCTTCACGGGAGAAATCGCCGAGAATCACGTGCGCGTCAGCAACTTCTCTTCCAAACTGCTCCTGGTTTCGACATAACGCTAGATCGAGGTTAGGCGCATAGGCGCGCAGTTTCTCTTGATAGGCTGCGGGAATCTCATCCATCGTCACCAGCTTGACGCGCGCCAGACTGGCGGCTTTACCGGGTTCGAGCACCGGATAGGATTCAACGGTCACTGGCCAGGGTGGCTCGGGGGCCGCCTCGCCCGTCACGGCGTGGGCCACCGCCGGCAGGGAAACCAGAGCTGCTCCTGCGGAGCCTGCGGCGACGTTGCGAAGAAAGCTCCGTCGCGGAAAACCATTTTTATGCATGAGAAACCTCCTGGGTGCGACACCACACACTATACCATCGGCAGAGCCTTTCCGCGCCCCATCGCCGGATGTTCTGGCGTGCGGAGTCTGGCTGCTCACTCGCGACGCCCGCGCTGCGTCGGAGCAAGCAGGGCGACGCCGCGGCCTTCGGCAACCAGCTATCATGCCCGCCCTTAAGACCGTCAATCCCTGGGGTCGCTGTGATATACTGTGACGAAACAAAATTGAAGGATGCTACATGAAAACCTGCCCCACATGCCAGGGAAGCTACCCCAATGACTACGCAGTGTGCCCGCAGGATGGCTCGACGCTTGAAGATGTTGGTATCTGGACCGAAGGGGGCGTAATCCGCGGGAAGTATCGCATTCTGAGCAAAGTGGGCCAGGGAGGAATGGGAGCGGTTTATAAGGCCTTGCACCTGGCATTCGACGAATTGCGCGCCCTCAAAGTGATCGCTCCGGAGATCCTGCACGACCAACTTTTCGTGAGGCGGTTTAGACATGAGGCCGTAATCACTCGCAAGCTCCAGCATCCCAATGCCGTGCGGGTGGACGACATTGACGAAGCCGAGGACGGCCGGCCTTTCATCGTCATGGAGTTCATCCAGGGCAAGAGCCTGAAGAAACTCATTGAGGAAGAGGGCCCACTGCGCGTACCCCGCGTTTGCTCGATTATCAAACAGGTTGCCTCGGCCCTGGACGCTGCCCACCGCCTTGGGATGGTGCATCGGGATATCAAGCCGGATAACATCGCGCTGATTGAAAGCCCGGAAGGTGAGCTAGTGAAGGTGCTTGATTTCGGTATTGCTAAGATGAAGGAGGCACGCCTCGGCGAGGCGTCAGGCATGACGCTAACAGGGATGGGAATGGTGATCGGCACGCCGCAATATATGTCCCCCGAGCAGGCGATGGGGAAGCGCGGAGACGAGCTTGATGGGCGCTCGGACCTTTATTCGCTCGGGGTGGTCATGTATGAGATGCTGACGGCCGATCTTCCCTTCAAAGCCGAAAGTACCATGGGAATGCTGCTGGCCCACATGCAGCAGCCGCCGAGGCCCATCCCCACACTCCGTCCGGAGCTGCAAATCCCCGAGCCAATTGTCAGCTTGGCAATGCGCCTGCTCGAAAAAGACCCTGCCCAGCGCCCCGCGAGTGCCAAGGCTCTGATCGAAGAGGTCGAAGCTGCGGAGAAGGGGAGTACTCCTCTAGGTGCCACGCGGGTAGTGCAACCGAATGCAGTCGTATCGGCGGAGGAAATTCGAGCCGCACCAGAGGCGGCCCGTCCACTTCCCAAGAAGGGCCAGGCCGCCCTTGTTAGCAAACTTGTTCCGGCCTCTCCCCCTCCCGTTCAACCTCAATTTGTTACCCCTCGTACACCGGTGCCGGCCGTATTACCGACGCCCCAGCCAGAGAAACAATCCCGCTGGGGAATCTGGCTTGGAGTCGTTATTCTGGTGGTAGGTCTGGGCGGAGCCGGCTGGTATATTTCGTCTCAGCATTCATCCTCACTTAGCACAACTCCTGTTTCCACAACCTCCGGCCAAGGAGGGGGGACATCCCAGCAGACCTCGAGTCAGCCGCCCGCCCATGAGCAAAATCCGCCCGTTCCTGAGTCCCCGGAAGGGAAAACTTCCGGTGGCCAGGGGATTCAACCCGAAGCGGCGCGCACGGCTTCTGAAACTCCAACGAGTAGTGTCAATATAGCCCCTACGGGGACAGCCGCTTCGGCAGTGGATCCGAAGAGGATCAAAGCTGCCATTACGGAAGGAGACTTTTGGTTCAACAGGTACCAATATGACGACGCCATCAAGGCTTACCAGGAAGGTTTGAATCTCGATCCTTCAAACCCTGACCTGCGTAGCAAAATGGAGCGAGCGAAGAAAGCTAAGGCTGCGGAAGAGAGAGTTTTGAAGTAAGTGGTAGGCGGCAAGCACGGGCTTGTAAAGCTATAAGGGGAACGGGTGACAGACCCAAAAGATTTGCATCTTGATATGAGGTTTCGCGGGATGGTTGTTCGAAGGCTCTGCACAATTCTGGCAGTTTTCATCGCGCTTGCGTTTTGTCTGCCTGGTGTAAAAGCGCAGAAAAGTTCGAAGCAACTGACGAAAGAGAATGTGCTCGAACTTCTGACCGGGGATGTACCACCAGAGCGCGTTGCCAGCATCGTTCGGGAGCAAGGGGTTTCATTTAAACTGGACCGAGCTGCGGAAGGCCAGATCCGTCAGGCTGGCGGCAATGACGAGCTCTTGAAGGCAATTCGCGAGCTTGCGCCAAAGCCCCCCGCTTCGCCGGCTGGTAAGGCGAAGCCCGCCGCGCCGCCGAAGCCTGCTGGTCCACCGGTTCTACTGATTGAGGCCACTCCGGGCGACGCGCACGTCTATATCGATGATGAGCCGGTGGGGACCACGAGCCCCGAAGGGCGACTGAAAATCAGCACCCTCTCGCCGGGCGCGCATCGGGTCCGGCTTGCGCGCAGGAGCTTCCAGGATCATGAAGAAACGGTGCAATTGACTTCGGGAGAAACCACCCGGGTCGCCACCAAACTACAAGCCGCGGCTGTGACGCCCGTCGAAACCCCGGCGGAGCCAACAGGAACAATAACTAATCCCACGGCCGCCATCTCAGGGGCTCCGGGTTACCTGGGCGTTCGTCCGGTTGAACAGCAGCCGACCGGGAGCAGGGGGGTTGTAATCTTAGATGCCGCACCTGGGGGACCTGCCGCCAGGGCCGGGCTGAAGGCTAACGATACAATTCTCAGCATCGGCGGCCGGGGAATAAGGACGCCGCAAGACCTTCAGGCCGCCATGGCTAGCCATAAGGCAGGAGAGAGAGTAGAGGTCACCTGGTCCAGCGGCAGCAACGTGGTGACGAAGTCCATCCAGTTATCCGCCCGCCCAGCCGGCCCTCCTAGGCAAGAGAGACGGTAGAAATCACCTGGTCCAGCGGCGGCTACAACGGGGCATACCTTGCTAAACAGGGCGCCTTTCACATCCGGTTGGTGGAAGGCACCATTTACAGCTTTGTTGCTCTTGACTCCCACGGCCAGTTTCAGCCGCCCGGCGCTGTGCTTGCCGCCATCGACCGCGCGATGGGAAAGCGCTGACCACTGCGCCTTGACTCTCCCCCACCTCAAGGACATACTGATTTTTAAGGGCAGGAGAGGCTTTTGTCCTGGCCTGCTTGTGACGCTCGCGCCCGTTTAGATATCTTTCAGCTTGTATGACCTTGGCGCGGCAAACGCGTCATTATTCCGCAATCTTTGGGAACAAACGCACAGGGGAAGGATGCTTGAACTCGATTCCAATCGCGCACTGCTGGTGGACCTCTACGAATTGACCATGGCGGCAGCGTACTTCGAGCGACATGTCGACTGCCGCGCAACTTTTGAACTCTTCGTCCGCCAGTTACCCCCCGAGCGCGCTTACCTCGTGGCCGGTGGCATCGAAGACGCGGTGGATTACCTCGCGGCCTTACGATTCACTCAAGAGCATGTGAACTTCGTTCGCAGTCTGCCTGTGTTTCGCAATGTTTCTTCCGAATTCTTCGAGTATCTTGGCAAGTTTCGCTTTGCCGGCGACGTCGAGGCGGTCGAGGAAGGCACACTCATCTTTGCGGAAGAGCCGCTCCTTCAGGTGACCGCGGCGATTCTGGAAGCACAAATAGTTGAGACCTACCTGCTCTCAATCACCAATTTTGAGACGCTGGTGGCCTCCAAGTCGGCTCGCGTGGTGCGGGCGGCGCGTGGCCGGGGCGTGCTCGAGTTCGGCACGCGGCGGGCGCAGGGGCCGGAAGCCGGCGTTCGCGCCGCGCGCGCCGCGTACCTCGGCGGGTGTGTTGCGACCTCGAATGTTCTGGCGGGCTTTCAATACGGCATCCCGCTTGCGGGTACGGCAGCCCATTCCTGGATTCAGGCTTTCCCAACCGAACGCCAAAGCTTCGAGGCGCTCCTGGACACGTTCCCGAAGGATGCCATCCTGTTGATCGACACCTATGACCCAATTGCAGGAGCGGAGACCGCGGCCACGCTCGGGCGGAAGATTGCCGGCGTACGCATCGATAGCGGTGACCTCCTCGTAACGAGCCGCCGGGTTCGGGAAATCCTGGACCGTCACGGCCTGCGTGAGGCGAAGATCGTGGCCAGCGGGGATTTGAACGAGTACAAGGTGGAAGCCTTGCTTTCCCAAGGAGCGCCCATCGACCTCTTCGGCGTGGGGACCGATCTCGCCACCTCGCGCGACGTCCCTGCGCTCAACGTGGTCTACAAACTGGTTGAGATCGAACACAACGGGCATGTGGATTACAAGAGCAAATCCAGCGAAGAGAAAGTCTATTCGCCGGGCCGGAAGCAGGTCTTCCGGTTCTCGGCTGGCGCTCATTATCATCATGATCTGATCACACGCTCCCGCGAAGAACCTTCGGAGGGCACACCGCTGCTCCACCCCGTGATGCGCAATGGCCGGAGGCTCAGGTCCCGGCCATGCCTTCAGGACGCGAGGACTAATGTCCTTGCGAATCTTGACGGCTTGCCGGAACCTTACCACGCTCTGCGGAACGCGCCTGGTTATCCCGTAGCCAAGAGCGAGGCGCTCCAGCGGCTCCTGGAGGAGGTTCGCGAGACTACCTTCGGTGCGCGACAGGCATTTGACGCTCGCCGGCACGCTTAGGGCAGAAGTCAAAAGGCAAAAGTCAAAAGGCACAAAGCGGAAGGCAAAGGGCGAGCGGGAGGTGTTGTGTTTGAGGTTCCAGTTTCCAATTTCAAATTTCCAGTTTCCAGTTTCGAGTTTCCGGTTTGGTTTTTTCGCTCGTCCCGCCACGGCGGGTCACTCGTCACTGCTCAAGGGGTGCGAGAATGAGTGAACCGACCAAGTCTGGCCGCCTGGTATTCCTTGATGTCGATACGCAGGTGGACTTCATGTCTCCGAGTGGAAGCCTTTATGTGCCACATGCGGAGGAGATCATCCCTAACCTGGCGAAATTGATGTTGTGGGCGCGCGACCACAGAATCCCCATTATTTCATCGGCTGACGCGCACGCGCCGGATGACCCAGAGTTCGCCCAATGGCCTCCTCACTGCGTGGTGGGGACACCCGGCCAGCGCCGCATTGCTGAGACGTTCTTCCATGATGCCGTGGTGGTGGAAGACCGTCCGGGCGCCTTTCAGGCCTCCAAAGAATGGGTGGGACAGCTCATCGTGGAGAAGCCAGTGTACGTGGTCTCCGCAAACGTGAATTTCGACGCCATCCTCGCTTCCCTTGGCCAGTCTCGCTTCGTCGTGTTTGGCGTGGCCACCGAATACTGTGTACTGTCGGATGTCCTGGCACTACGCAAGCGCAACCTGCCCGTGGCTCTCGTTCGGGATGCCATTAAGCCCATCACCGAAGAGGGGGGGCGGAAGGCCATTGAGGAGATGGTCGCTGAAGGGGTCCAGTTAGTCACGACCGCGATCGTTTGTAGTCCAGGGTTTCAAGATGTCGGCGGGTGCGGAGATTGATTCTCGACGGCGGGTAGTTTGCGGTGAGAAGATGGCCCCGCCACCGTACTTCTGACTGGATTCGGAGTCTTCACATCGTTTCTGCTTGCAGTAAGGCGGCATGAGCGCCGCTTTCGACATACCATTAAATAAACTGGAGGCAAATGTGGTCAAAGCAAAACTGATGGTGGCTCTGCGCGACCCGGAGTCGGTCGAGAGTCTCATGACCCTGGCAATCCACCTATCGAACAGCATGGATGCTGAACTTGTTGCTCTGCACGTGGTTGAAGTGCCGCTGGCAACGCCAATTGAGGCAGGAGATGAGATTCTTGACCATTCGGGAAAGGAGATCCTCGCGGCTGCAAAACGGGTCGCGGAGAGATCTTTCAAGAAGATAGTCACTGAACTGCTACGGGCACGTGAGGCGGGAGAAGCCATAACGGGCGAGGCCAAGGACCAGGGCGTGGAGTTGCTCATCATGGGACATCGCGGACCTCATCCATATGCCTTGGGCGAACTTCTGCTGGGGAGCACCGTGCATTATGTTGCCCATCACGCACCGTGCCGAGTGATCATTCAGATTCCAGCACCCAAGCCGCGCTAGGTGAATCTGAACCCAGTATTGGCCTGCACTTTTGAGTGAAGCTCGTAAGTCAGGAGTCAGATGAACCATGGCATGTCGCCATCGATGATGTCAGCTTCGGTTTCCAGTGGTGGCTCGGCGATGGTCTGTTGGTTCATGTCCTGTTTGCACGCCAGCATCGTCCCCAAGGCGAGGGAACTGAGTAACAAGACTCCCGGTTGGCACATTTCCCACTGCAGCACTTGCTGCGGGCGAAGTGGCTCATCCTGAATCTTCGACGGCTCTGGTTGGTTATTCGACATAGCGCACCACCTTCTCGATTCGTTTATCGGCATATCCCGCCCAAGCTTGAGCGCTGAATCGCCTGAAATCGACAGGGCTGGACCGTCAATGATCGGTAAGGGGTTGTTCAGCATCCTGTCAACCATAGTTGGACCGGGTCCTGCCGACAAGAAGAGAAGCAAGAACCTTCGGGATAGGAAGCGGTTGGCGCCTCTTGTGCCTTGACTCCACGAGCCGGAGATGGCGTAGAATAGCGGAGGGTTCTTAGTGTCACCGGACTTTTGTGGTGGCTCTTTGCCATCGTTGAGCCGCGCCCGAGCGGCCCGTAACTGCCCGCCTTCGAGGTTCCTATGGTGATCGCATCCCAGCTCCGTCCAGGAACGGTTCTGAAGATAAGTAATGACCTCTTCAAGGTGATCGACTCGCAGTATCACCTCGGACAGGGCAAGATGCCCGGCAGCGTCCATACGAAACTGCGCAATGTTCTAAAGGGCACGTTCAAAGAGTTGCGCTTCCGGCCGGAGGAGCGGCTGGAGGAAACCCAACTTGAGAGGCACGAGATGGAATTCCTTTACAGCGACGCTGATTCGGCGACCTTCATGAACCCAAGAACTTATGACCAGGTTTCCATCCCGCTCGAGGCCATCGGCGCGGCGGCGACATTTCTCCAGCCTGAGGTGAAAGTGCCGGTGGAGTTCTACGAAGGGCAGCCGGTCAGCATCGTCTTCCCGGAGATCGTCGAGGTGAAGATCCAGACGACCGCGCAGCCAGTCCATCAGCAACAGGACAACACCTACAAATCCGCTACGCTGGAAAATGGCATGGAACTGATGGTCCCACAATTCATCAAACCTGGGGAGACGATACGCGTCGAAGTGGCTACGGGCAAGTACGTGGACCGCGTGCGAGCCGATACGAAGAGGTTTTAGTAGTGACGAGTGACCCGCCATGGCGGGACGAGCGGGAAGACGAAACTAGAAACTGGAAATTGGAAACTGGAAAATAGAGACTGGAAAAATGGAAGCTGGAAAGCGGAAACTGGAATCCTGTTCTTTCCCCACCTACGACATACGACCTACCACCTACCCTGTCGTGCAATTTGTGCTATGGCAAACATCGCCTGAGCTTGCTAAGATAGACGGTGCTTTTCAATAAAATCATGGATACGCCAGCCCTTCACGTCTCCGCCAGACCCCACTTTCAGCTCAAAGTGCGTCCGGCCGAATTGCGGGACGCATCCGACATTGCCCGCATCTATCTACAGGCGACGCAAGACAACCTTGCTACCTTTGAGAACTTTCTCCTTACGCCCGAGGAGCGAACGCGCTGGGTGAATGAACATTCGGGGAAGTATCCTCTCCTGGTGGCGGAGTTGAATGGTTGGATTCTGGGCTGGGCAGCGCTCAGTCCATACCTCGTCCGTCCCCGCATGGAAGGGATCGCTGAACTCCTTATCTACATTGACCGCGACTACCGGCGGCATGGCGTGGGGCGGGAAATAATGCGCGCGGTCCTGGCACTCGCCGAGGCCGTCGGCCACTTCAAGCTGGTGGGCCGATTCCTGGCGCACAATGATGCCGGGCGGACCCTCTGCCGCATGACGGGCTGGCGCGAGGTGGGAGTGCACTTGAAACACACCAAGCTGGAGGGGCGCTGGCACGATGTGGTGGTGGTTGAGTATTTAATCGCCGAAAACTTGAAGTAAAGGCCCGAATTTCCTCATTCACCTTTGCGTTCTTTGCGGACCCACCATTCCCGAAGTTCCCGGCAGCGTCCCTCCGTATTGAATGTCAAAAGGAAAATTCCGTCCAGGCTGACTTGTGCCCGCGATTGGATGCGGACAAACGAAGCCCACCAGTGAACGATGGCTGAGTCTTCAGCAACGGCCAGAACTTCATAGTCAAACCTGATATGCTCCTGAGCGGTTGCAACAACCTGGGACCAATATTGTTGGATCGCGTCGGGCCCGCGCATGGGCTGCGTAAACGGCGTTTCCTGGTAAGTCGCGTCCTCAGCGAACAACCTTCTCACAGCCTCGGGATCGCGGGTTTCCCACGCCCTGCCATACGCTTCCAGCCATTTGCGCAATGATTCGCTCTTCATTGGGTGCTCGCGGTCGCCGCCTTTGCTTTGCGTTTCCAGATCAGAAAAATCGGCACGCCCGTCAGAACCAGGATCAACCCGATTCCCGATTCCTTAGGGCTGCGCACCAGCGCGTTAGCCACGATGGTGAGCGCCGCGGCGCTGAAGGCGATCGGAACCAGGGGGTAACCCCAGACGCGGTAAGGCCGCTCTATGTCGGGGCGCTTGCGACGCAAGATGACCACTGCGAATGTGGCCGCCGCGTAAAAGAGCCAGCCGGTGAAGATCACGTAGGTGTAGAGCTGCTTGTAGGTGCCCGTGGAGGCCAACAGGATCGACCACCCACCCTGGATCAGCAAGGCGACCGCCGGCGTTGCATAGCGCGGATGGACTCGTCCCACGGAAGGGAACAACACGCCATCGCGCGCCATGGCAAAGTAAGCGCGCGGCCCGCCCAGCACGGTGCCATTGATAGCGCCAAAAATGGAACACAGGATCAGGGCGGCAACGAATGTGGCGCCTCGGGGACCAGCCAGGACTTCCATGGTCTTTGCTGCGACGCGCTGGTGTTCCGCGAGGGCCGGAAGCGGCAGCACGTGCAGGTAGGCGAGATTCGCACCTATGTAAACCGCGATTACCACTAGCGTGCCCACCAGGTAGCTGCGCGGAAGCACGCGCGAAGGGTTCTTGACCTCGCCGGCCGCGAAGGAGAGCATGTGCCAGCCTTCGTACGCCCAAAGCACGCCAATCATGGCAACGCCGAATGAACTCGCAGTGGTGTATGGCATAGGCAACAAGTGGGTAGCCTGCACGGGGACGATATGCCGCGAGAAAAGAGCAGCGCCCATGATAATGGCCAGACCCGCCAACTTGGCCAAGCTAAAGAGGGTTTGGACTGCGGCTGCTTTTCGGACCCCCAGGACATTGACGAAGGTCAGCAAGGTGACGACTCCGACCGCTACGAACTTCTGTTCGAGAGGCGATAGCGGCACAAATGTGGTGCTGTAGATTCCGAAGGCAACGGCCAGCGTAGCGACGGAGCCGGAATTGATCACTAGGAGCAAGGCCCACCCATAGAGAAAAGCAAACCATTTGCCGTAAGCGTCACGCAAATAAACGTATATGCCTCCTGCGGCAGGATTGGCCGTCCCCAGCTCCGCCAGGGAGAGCGCGCCGGCCAATGACAGCGCGCCTCCGACGAGCCAGACCAGCATAAGGGCTTCGACTGACCCGACCTGCTGGGCGACGTCGTGAGGCACGAGAAAGATTCCGGAGCCGATTATCGTGCCGATCACGATGGCCGTCGAGCCCATGTACCCGAGGGCGCGGTGAAGTTCGTGCGCAGTTTTGGGTGGGGCGGATTGTGTGGACATAGATGGAACCAGAAAACTAGAAATCAGAAATTAGAAACTGGGAGCACACTTTTCTCTGACCTGCCGCCAGCTAGCCGCCTACTGACTCCATGCTCCTGACTTCTGACTTCTAGTTTCTGCCTTCTGCTTTCTTGGTGCATTCCTCAGTGCTTGCGTACTCGGCAGGGTAGTGAACGCCGTTAAACTGGCGGAGCTCCATGCGGCCCTTCTCGCCGGCGCTGGGGTTGAACTCGTACCAAGTGACGGAACAGTTGCAGACGTCATGTCCGGGGTCTCGGTCGATCGCGAGCAGTTCCTTTTCGGTCAAGCGTTCCAGTAATCGGCGAAAAGTGAGCACCACAACCGAGTGGCACACGACGAGCACCGATTGTCCGCGGCACTCGCGCACCAGCGTTCCAAGGAAGCTGTGCACACGCAAGGCAACGTCGGGATAACTCTCGCCACCGGGAGGACGGTAGTAATACTTTCCCTGCCGATTCCGACGCTTGACTTCCTCCGCATACTTCTGGGCGATCCCCTTTCTTGTGAGGCCATCCAGAACGCCGAATTCCTTTTCCCGAACACGCTCTTCCAAGGTCATCTCCAGGGGATACGGAAAGTGCTTCACCATCAATTCCGCCGTCTGAACGGTGCGTTCATAAGGGGAAACGAAAAGCCGGTCGAAGCGGAACTTCCCGGCCAGATACTTGCCCGTCGCCTCGGCTTGTCGTTGGCCATTCGGCGTCAGCAGGACGTCCATGTCCCGAACGTTA
>Ga0208692_1000175_pt1 | contig 60083 bp, 53 predicted proteins | sample June2015DPH_20_1_3_FD_184721 | JGI IMG/M metagenome (GOLD analysis project Ga0208692, IMG submission 184721) | Peatland microbial communities from SPRUCE experiment site at the Marcell Experimental Forest, Minnesota, USA - June2015DPH_20_100... | ecosystem: Environmental > Terrestrial > Soil >... | reverse complement strand
CAGCCCCTAACTTGCAGGCCTCATCCTTGAACTCTGGTGTGTATCGCCGATATCCCATCGCAACGGACTCCTTTCGCCGGCCATTGTGCCGGCGTTCCGTCGCGCCCACCATTCGTGGGGAAGCTCAGACACTCAGTTGTTATTTATCCGTGTCATCCGCGTCATCCGCGGTTTTCTCTTAAAGAGAATTTAAACCGCGGACGGAAGAAAGGGGATAAGGACGGAAGAAAGGGGATAAGTACATTTTCGGGCGTAAGTACATTTTCGGGGGTCAGACCGCCTTGCGTCTAAGGCCCGCCGCGACAAAATCAGCGATGAGTTGCGAGCGGTTTACGCCTTTTTTTGTGGCCAAAGCGTCGGCTCGTTGGAGCAGATTTCCTTCCAGCGAAATGCTGATCTTTTTAGCTCCCTTGCCGACTTTGGGGCGGCCGCGGCCGCGGCGCAGCTTGCGTTCCTGGGCGCGCTGGGCCGCCGTCATCGGGCGCGATTTTTCAAATATAAACGGCTCGTCGAACTGCTTGGTCGCTTCGGTCAATTCCGCCGCGCTCATGTCTTCCGGATGTTTCGTTCTCCTTTTCATCGCATTCTCCGGCGAAACCTTCGCTTCTCGGCGTCGGTCAGCGAGCGGCTATGCATGACATACACTGCGCCCGGAACCGATCTGGACGGAACATAAATGACCTGCAGGTAGCGACCGTCCGGCAGGGTGCCAACGACCAGCCGCTTGTCCTGGCCGATCATTTGCGGAAAAGGCGGCCGAGAATTCTCCACAACGTATTGGGCCTCGTGTGGACGTATGCCATGCTTGGCAATATGGGCGACGTTCCTGCTGTTCCAGACAAATTCCACCGCCTGATTATCTTACTACCAAATTCCGGCCAGTCCAGTCCCGGACAGCTCCGGAAAACGGGAAAATCGAAGCGGCTGTGACGAAAGTCAAGCGTTTGGGGGAGATACCGCCCCCCTATTGCGGCGGCTGAACGCCTCATGCAGATTTGCCAACGGGTGAAGTGTTGCCATAAACTTCCCCGCCGTTTACGGCCCACATTGCTGGACCCACTTGAGCCGTGCCGGGTGAGGCACGCAAAACGGCAAGAGTCGAACTAAAGGATGCGGATGAAACGAAGCCTCAGAGCTTCATGGGGGTGGGCTGACACGCTTTTTTGGGCGGTGCTCATCCTGGAAGCAGCCGCGGCCTTGTCCCTGCGATACTTTCCGTATTGCGACGCGACCAATCACCTGGCGCGCACGGCGCTGATCGAGCGGTTCTGGTCGGGCACGGCCCCGCCCTACGTGGATGTGTCGTTCTTCCCGACGCAAAACATACTGCTCGATTTCGTGGGAGCGGGGATCGCTCGTTACCTGTCGATCACGGTTGCCGAGCGTGCGTTGATGCTGTTTTCCCTGGTGGCGCCGCCGCTGGGCCTGTACGTGTTTCTGGCGACCTGCGCGCCGGAGCGGCGCGGATGGGCCATGGTCGGGCTTCTGCTCAATTTGAACTGGTTTTTCATGACTGGGTTTTTCCCGTACGAGGTTGGCTTGGGGATGCTGTTTGTTTGGCTGGCGCTCTACTGGCAAGCCATGCGCAAGCTGTCGCGGGGCCTGGCCGTCGCGGCGGCGGTCTTGGGCGCCGTGCTGGTGCTGTTTCATCGCAGCGCCGCCCTGTGCGCGCTGGCGATCATGGTGTCGGATGCGACTTTGGCAGCCCTACGGGCACGCAGAGCGACATCCGCGGAGAAAAGGCGCACGGAGGTCCGTCGCGCCTTGGGGGCTGTCGCCGTCGCGGTGCCGCTGGTCGGGTGTCTGGTGGCCATTCGATTGGGGGAGCCACAGATGAGCTCCGTCGCCTCGGGACCCGTGGAGTTTCGATCTGTGCTCGGAAAGATACTGCACATGGCCGCGCCGTTTTACTGGTCGACATCCATACCTGCGGCCGTGTTGATTGCCTTCTATGTGATGTGCCTGGGCGCGTTTTTGGTGATCCATCGCCGGCAACTGCAATGTGATGCGATCGCGCTGGGCGCGTTGTGGTGTCTGGGAGCGTACCTGTGCACTCCCACGGGGGCGCTGGGAACCTATTACCTTGATGATCGCTTCCTGTTGCCGGCATTCCTTCTGGTTTTCTGCATCGGCGCAGACAGCGCAGAGGAACTGCCGCGAGGCGATCACGGCGTACTCATTGCCTTGGCGGTATTTTGCCTGGTCAATCTGGGAATCGTTTATCACACGGCGAGGCAAATTGACGGCAAACTCGTCGACTGCCAGACGGCTCTGCGGCAGATCCCACCGGGCCAGAACGTTTTGCCGCTGGTGAGCGATCACTTGCTTTATGGCCGGCTGCTGCCGTACCAGCACTTTGCGCTCTGGTACATGATCGACGGCCATGGCCGCGTGCCACGGCTGTTGAATTGGCCGGAAGCGACCTTTTATTGGCATTTTCGTTTGAATGCCCCGCTGTTGTACGCGCCGGACCTCGATTGGGGCACGAAGATTTTTACGCCGTTGGATTGGCGGCAAATAGATCGCGACTACGGCTACATCGTGCAGATGGGGGATAACCGCCGTGCTAGCGCGCTGATCGAAACACGGGCGGCGCGCATGGCCCAAGTGGGGGAAACAACGGTGTACAAGGTGACCCGCCCGCAATGAGCGAGCCCTTATTCGCCTCGCGTCAGACCGCCTCGTTCCGCCCCAGCAATAAGGGGCGCTTCCCCCCCTTCCCAGCTATCCGCGAGCGACGGAAGTGCTGTGAGGCGGTCGCAAGATTTTCCCCCTTCAGCAGGACGAGCACTTTCCGCCGACATGTCGATAGCCCGAACATAACGTATTGCGGACGAAACTGATAAAATCAGCACGGGTCTGGCCATGGACCAGCGTGGCTAAACGCGAAGGCAACAAATTGCCGCCCAACTCGGGCAGCTGTCGAAATAGCAGGAGTGACAGGTTCTCAGCGTGGTTGAGGTCCCATGACGGCGGAGCCAACAGAAATTGACAAGAGAATTTGGTTTGTGGCGAATCGACTTGACGTTCGCTGCACAATACCCGTCGACTTGGCACCCGGCCACATCTTTCGGCGTGCGACGATGGCTGAGATCGCGAGAATTCGCGATTCGCTATCTTTCTTCGGTGGCGCTATTGGGAATTGTCGTCAGCTGTACGAAGAACGCATGGTCCCGATGGATGCAGCGCAGCCTGGCGGGGGATTGCGGTCGGAGGAACTAAGCCCCGATAAATGGAGGTATTACGTTGTTGAACCCCCGCAAGAGGCGACAGTTACCTCTTCGGGCCAGCGGATTCCTGACTATTTCCAACACATCCTGGATCAGGCAGGCCGGCTCAGCAAAGTTGAGCTTCGGTTTGCGGTAACCCTTTACCCCAAAAGCCAGGGCTTTCACGGCTACCCCGTGGCTAGCCTGCTCGGGTGGGAAACATTTACTAGGTTCGAGGATATTCTGGACGATGCTGCCGTGAATGAGATCAGAGAGGGGTTCAAATCCCTGCAGGATATCGCGGGTCAATTTCCTCGGATTACGCGAGCGTCGGAGAAGTTCTTGCATCTGCGAGGTGTCGCCGGAAGTGACCTCTATCCGCTGGGATTATTTGCCATCATCGAATCCCTACTCACTCACGATCCGCACGGGCGTTACGATTCACTTAGACACCAAATCGCGTCCAAGATTCCGCTGTTAGAGAAGCGGATGGCAATGAAATTAGACTATAGCGTTTTCCGAAACCCCACGCCTCAGGAAATTTGGCAGGCGCTGTATAGCTATCGAAGCACGATAGCGCACGGCGACGATGCGAATTTCGCATTGGCCGAGTTGCGGATACTCGTGAACCGCGGACGGGTTGAGCAGTTCCTTACGCAGGCCCTGAAATCATTAATTCGGCACGCGATGAGGGAACCAGAACTCGTGACGGACCTACAAAAGGTCTGAAAACAAAAGGCGGGGCCAATACGTTGCCCTGGGGTCGAAGACCTGGACGGCTAAAATGAAATCGTGGATCCAATTGGGCGCGCTGCGGCCGCGCGGCCAAGAAGGCGAATCGCGCGTAATTGGACGGGTCCCCAGTTTTGGGTTTCGATCGTGCTGATTTTTGGCAAAGGCGGTGTACATGGCCTCTAACGCTCAATATCTTTTCGAGCAGATCATGTCGGCTCCCGACAAAGCCGCGTATTTGCGGGCGATGGTTGGAGCGGTGCCGCCCACCTTCGAAGAAGAATGGCTGGACTTTAAAGCGGGGTTGGGTGGTCCACCAACTGCACTCGTCCCGCTCAAAGACGAAAAAATCAAAGAGTTGTGGAGCACCGCGCTAACGGGCTTTGCAAACACTGGCGGTGGTGTCCTGATATGGGGCATTGATGCGCGCGCCACACCCTCCCCCGCCGACCCCAACAAGAAAGTAGATGCCGCATCTGACTTGCGGTTTGTACCCAATCCCGACGCCTTCAAGTCGCAATTGATGGCGCTGCACCACATGGCTACCGACCCACCTGTGGGCGGCGTTCTGATAGAGCCAATCAACGATCCAGCTGGTGGTGGGTTCGTCGTCTGCCTCGTGCCCGAAAGCAATTTCAAGCCGCATAGAGCCGAATACGTGAAAAACAAGCCGTATTACATTCGCGCTGGTGATGATTTCGTAGTCGCAGCAGTCTCATTACTAAGAGCCATGTTTCACCCGCGATCAAAGCCCTATTTGCGAGTTCAGGTGCGATTCGTTGACCAGGGATCCCAAAGTGCCGGGGTTGAAATTCGTAGGTGGATATTCCGCATTTACAACACGGGCACGGCGACCGCGCGGGATTTAAATGTCTCAGTGCAAACGCGAGCGGCTCTGCAATCCCACGCACCCGGTCCAGGATGCTCGAAAGGCGACTTGAAATCGGAAACCGGATTTACCATCTATTGCGACCGCCCTGTTCATCCCGGAACTTCCCGCGATGTACTCACTGCTGACGAGAAGTGGAGTTCGAACTCGCGATGGGGAAAAGATACGGAATTCGCCGTTTACATGTACGCCAGCGACCACGAGCCGCAGGCGGCGCACGTTCGTTTCACTTACCAGGACTATGTCAACGGCGATCCGAAGCTCGGAACGCCCATAGCAGTCGAAGGCAGCGAGGGTGAAGGAACTGACGGGGCCAGTACGCTTTAGTCTTTCCCACGGAAGTTCAAGCCGGCCGAGACGAAAGTCAACCGTTTTGAAAAGGGATATGCAGGAACGCAGTTATTCCCCCGTCGTCGCTCAAGCGGGCCTGTTTTGGACGGTTGAAGGTCGGCGTGGAGCCGAAATTCCGATTCGGGGGTGCCGCCGGAGGCGGCGTGGTAGTGAAAGTTTTTCTCGCGCCAATCAATTTGGACGATCCATGAGCCAGACCCAAAATTCATGATTTTTCGGGCCTCGGCGCGCCGATTTTCGATCGCCTCTGGGCAGCCCAAGCGCCCAACATTCATCACCTTAAACAGCCTCAAAAATCGAGGTCAAAAACACAACCCCCTATGGTCCTCACGCGGGTGAAGGTTCTCTTCCATTTTTTTCATAACCAAAATCCAGCCAACGGCTTATGTATTTTTCGGCCCCCTTCCGCCGTTCGCCTTGGCGCGCAATCTATTTTCCTCAATATGGTTACGCGCAGCCGTGCGAGCCCAATCCAAGTCTGTTTGCAGACATGGGGGAAAAGTTTTTTGGAAATTGCGTGCAAATAGGAGCGCAACTGCACGTCCGGGGCAACGTTGCGATTCATTCCTTGCGCGCTAGTCTAGTGCGAGCCTGCGCGCAGTTCACCTGTAACGCCTTTGTGATCCGCAATTAATCGCCGCTTCGAAATTCAGTTGCCTGAGCGGCTAGAACGAAGGTCATCAATTTGGGGGGCGGTGCATCAATCCCTTGTTGCACCAGTGAAAGCCCGACCGCGTCGCAGTTCACTGCACGGGGACTTCATCGTTGAGAATCCGTGTGCCTTCGACTTCACGAAGGCCGCTGCGGACTTTGGCGTTGGGAATGATCTGCACGTTGCTGAAACGGTACAGCTTGATCGTGGTGCGGCCAGGGCCCAGGTGGGTCACCAACCGCTCCTGACGCGGTTGGCCGGGGTAGACGGCGAAGGCGGTGTAGTCGATGGGCTTGTTGCCGTAGTTGCTGATCATCTGCTGAACGATCAAGTCGTTTTTGTCGTGCAGGGCCAGGGTTTGCATGCCCACGTCGCCCAGGCCCAGGCTCAGGAGGATGGGAACGTTGAAAGCGATTTCGCGGCGGGCCTGAATCTTGAAATTGGCCAGGACCGTCTTGGGGCCGGCGAAACTGTTGTAGGGGAACTCGATGCTGATCTGGCGGTCGAAGACCTCGCCGGGGTTCAGGCTGAAGGAAAACACCGAGGGGGTGAGGGTCCAGCCTTCGGGGGGGATCAATTTCAGGGAGCCGCTGATGGTTTCCTTCGCGGGATTGACGAAGTGGATGGTGCGTGTGTGCGGCTCAAAGCTGGATTCCAGCAACGGCTGATCGAAGCGGACGCTGGCGCGCATTTGGGCGGTGACGGGATCGATGTCGATCAGGAAGAAGGGCATGGGGCCGATGGTGAGCTTGACCGTGTCGGTTTTGCCTTCGGCTTGGAGCAGCGGGGTGACGTTGCCCCATAGATCGACGCGGCGGGGATGCTCGCCGAGGTTGAGGGCCAAGTCTTTGGAGGCGGTTTGTCCGCCGCGGCTCCAGAGGACCATGATGCCCTGGCCGTCGCGGTCGAAGAGAAAGGCTTCGACGTTGCTGGCGATGGGGACTTTGCCGCGGAAGTTGGCGCCGGCAAACTGAGTGACCAGGGTGCGGATGACCAGGGCCAGTTCCCAGGGTTCATCGCAAACCTGCTGGTCGTCGCGGCGGAGGGTGAAGGGCAGGGGAAGATCGATGCGGCTAGCCCCCCCGGCCAGGGCGTAGGTCAGGCGCTGGGCCAGGTCGCGGATTTGCTCTTCCCGGCCGTAGCGGTCGTCGAGCAGTTGCAGAGTCAGGGAAAGGTTGTGCCCTTGGTATCCGCGGATTTCCTGCATGTAGAGGGGCAACTGCGAGGGAAGCACCTCGGGAGGAACGGAGAGGGCGACGGTGGCGGGAAGCCGGCCGGACAGGTCGTACCAGGCGGGCCAGGGCATGGCCAGGTCCGGCTTCTCCACCAGGGCGGCGAATTCCTTGTACAGCAGGTCGTAGACCTGGCGCATCTGCGGTTTTTCCAGGAACATGGCGGCGTCGCGGTCGGCGCCGATCTGCCAGCGGTCCAGGTGAGCGGCGTGGCGGGAAACCAGGTAGGCCAAGTCCTGCCGCCATAGTTCGGGTGAGACCTTGAGGAGCTGGGTCCACTGTCCGCCGCCGATCTTCGCCGACACCGAAGGGGGCAGGCCGGTCAGACACGCGGTGGGCGTGATGCCCAGTTCTTCCAGGCGTTGGAGCAGGGCATCGAAAGCGATGGCATCGACCTGCTGGATATCGCCGTCCTGGTTCCAGACGGCGAGCTTGACTCGCCCCGCCGCCAGCAAAGGCAAGAGCTCGGGAAGCTGCGACCAGCCGTCGAAGGGCAATTCCGTGGCGATGAGTCCGAAGCGTGGATCGGGCCGTGGCGGGGACTGGTCATCGGGCAGGCGGATCAGGTGAAGGTCTTGTTGGCCGACGAATTGGCCGTGACAGGTCATGACCAGGGCGGCGTCGTACCAGCCGGGGCGCAGCGGCGGCAGCACGATCGACGCTTGCTTGGCGGCGGCGCCTTGGTCGCCCGCCGCCGCCATGTCCAGGGCGCCGCTCTGCTGGTAGACCATCGCGCCGGCGGCATCGTGGATGACCAGTTGAGCGGCCAAGTCGTCGGTGAAGCGGTCGTTGACCGCGACGCTGAGGCGCAGGGGATCGCTCAAGCGGAAGATGTTTCCCGGCCGGCCGGTGGACAGCAGCACCCGGGGGACTTGCGAGATGGTCAGATCGTCGAACCAAGCCGTGCCGTAGATGTCCTGCGGGAAAAGGGTGCGTTCGCCCAGGATGTTGGGGGCGTAAAGGCTGGACTGCAATAGTTCCAGTTCGACGGTCAGGAAGGCCGCGCGCTTGTCGTCGGCGGTCAGCTCGATGGAGAGCTTGTGCCAATCCTCGCCGTCGCGTGCGGCGGCGTAGAGTTCGGAATGAACGGTGGTGTCGGGGAGGGGATGGCCGTCCAGGTCGGTGAAATACGCCGTCATGCGCGCCCGGGCGTGCGGAAGGACGGTGGTCTGGACGTAGACCTCGACGCGGTAGTGGGCGCCGTTCTGCACGGGCAGCTCATGCGGGTCGTAGCGGTAGATCAACGATCCACCGTTCAGATCGAATCGGAAGCTGTGGGTTGGCGAGCGGGAGCGATCGTCGCTGAGGAAGCCATTGACGTAATGCGGCAGCCCCGGGCCTTCGAGCTTGACCCAGTGCATGGGGAGTTCTTCGTGGTTTCCCAGGCGTCGTTCCTCGAAGTCGATGGACTTGAGGACGCGGCTGACGTCGGGCGGCGCCGCGGCGGCGGCCGCGGCCAGCGCGCAGCCCAAGATGAACGCCAGGCGTGCAGGCATGGTCCGATAAATGATTATCGGCCGGAGGGCGCTTAAACCTGCACCGCCCGGGCGCGGGGGGCAAAGTCGGCGGCCTTTGCGGCGGCGACGGCCCAGCAGGCGGTGGCCATCACGAAATAGTAGTAATTACAGAACGCCTGCTTGTTGAACGCGAAAAACGCCAGGTGGATGCAGGTTACGGCGGCGGCAAAACCGCTGGGTGAGCGGGCGCAGCGCCACATGGCCAACGCGGCGGCCGGCACGACGGCGGCCAGCGGCGTCCAAATCGGCGGGTGATAGCCGCGCGTGTAGCGGTAGATCGCCACCAGATAGCTCAAGGCATCTGGTCTAAACGGCTGGAAGAACTGCCACAGGACCACGTCGCGGATGAAATCGTACGGATTCCACAGGAAGAACGGGAAGGTAATCACGGCGGCGACGATGGCCGCCTTGAGGATCAGCTTGCCCAGGGCTTTGCAGCGGTCCGGTTCATCCACCAGAAGCCAAAGCGCCGGCAAGGTCAAAACGGTGTACTGCTTGGTGGCGAAATAGAGCCCCAGGGCATAAGGCAGCAGTCGGCGGCATCGGCAGGCGCAGAACATCACCAGTGAAAAGTTGAGGGTGAGCAGCGGCTCGGTCCAGGCCAGGTCCAGAACCCAAAAAGCGCGCGGAGTCAGCAAGAAAAGGGTGGCGGCCAGCGCCCCCCACCGCCCCGGCCGCGCCGCCGCCATCAACCCCGCCGACAGGGCCATCGCCAGCACGTGCGCGTAGCGGCAATCCCCGCCCAAAAGATATCCGGGCAAAACCATGAGCAGGCTCAGCGGCGGATAGGGATATCCGTAGGTAAGGAAATTGTCTTGATCGACGACGCCCGGACCGTAGAAGGGCGTGTCGGGCTCGTAGATGTTGTGGTAGCGCATCGCATAGGGGTTTCGTCCGTGCAGGATGGCCGGCGGTTCATGCAGGTTGCGGTCGTGAACCAGGGCATCGCACGCCTGTTGCTGAAAGAAAAAGACGTCGACGCCCGGAACGCCGTTGAGGTAACGGCGGAACTGCGTCGTCCCCACAAGGCAAAAAGCCACCAGCATGATCAGTATCAGCGGCCAACGCAGGCGTCGCTGGATGAACGCCTGCACGCAGCCCAGCGCCCCGACGAATATCAGGCCGGTGAGCACGGTGGCATCGGCATAGGCATCGTGCACCAGCGGCGAGCCTTGAGCGCCGCCGAACGCGCCGCGCAGCAGCATGCCGCATTGGAACGCGATGCCGATGACCAGCACGGCCGTGAGGCTCCTGGCGGCCAGCGACTGCAGGCGCGCGATGGCGGGCAAGGCAACGGCCAGCAGGCAGATCAGCGCCGCGATGCTCAGCCAGATGATCGCGCCCCGGCTGTAGTCGCCGAGGCTGACGTTGATCGCGCCACCCACGCAGAAGGCCAACAGGGCCATGCCCAGGACGGTGATCCCGCGGTCTTTGCGGCACGGTGGGACGAGCGCTGCGTCGGTCATGGGGGTGCGGGTTGGATCCATCGGCCCTGGTCCGCGAAAAACCGCCGGAATATCCATATCGTTATATCCACTGGGCCGGCGTGAGAGAATGAGTCGCGCGGCGCAGGGTAATTCGGTTACTGGGACCTAAAGTGAGCGGCCGCCCGATTCGATGCAGGATCGGAGGTACGTTGATGCCGAAACCACCCGATGCCGCCGCGTCCAGCGATCCGCAAGCTGTCCCCCGCAGCCAGGACCGGCGAAAGAGCCTGGCAGACCGGCGTAGCGGGCTGGATCAACGGCGTCTAGCGACGCAGCCGGCGGGTTATACCGGACCTGAGCGGCGTGCCGCCGACCGACGCACGGGACTGGAGCGGCGCCGCGGCCCGGGACGCCGGCGCTCGGATGACCGCCGCTGCGCTGAAGAGGGCGAAATGACCGCCGAGCAGTTTGAATTCGTGATGGCCATCGAGACCTATAAGAAGGTCAACAAGCGCTTGTATCCCACCTGGACCGAAGTGCTCGAGGTCGTCAAGCAACTGGGCTACCGCAAGGTGTTGGCGCGCAACATCGACCTGGCCAGCGTTCCGGAGCCGGAACTGACCAAGGTGGCTTGAATTGTTTTCCTGCCAGGGGCGCGGGAAGGCTCATCTCTGCTACACTGGTTGTGGATGCGGAATGGAGCTGGCGAGGTTGGCCGCCGGGGGTGCAAAATCCGCCTGGGCGTGTCGGCAATGCGCGTGGCGAGCTGCGTGGCGACGGCGGTGGGGTTGCTGACCGCGGCCGGTTGCTCACGGCCGCCGCCGCCGCCACCTTCTCCGCCGCCGCAGCCGGATACCGTCCAGATCGACGCCCTGCTGGCCGTGCAGCGCCACCGCCCGACACACCTGAGCGCCGGCGACGCCGGCGCGGTCTTTGTCCAGGAAACGGATGAGGGAAACGACGTCGTGTACCGAGTGAATGCCGCCGCCTTGCCCGAGAAGATCGGCCTGAGCAGCGCGGCGGTGCTGGCGGCGATGGGATGCAGCGGCGGCAAGGGTAACTTCCTGGACCTGGCGGCGACGGATAACACGATCTATTTCTATTTCGCGGCCAGCGTCGGGCGGCAATCCCAGGCGTGCTTGGGTTGCCTGAGCCTCGGGGGGAAGATCCAGGTCCTGGCCGACGACCGGAAACTGGCCGATCTGAGCGGCGCCGGCGACACGCTGAGCATCTACCGCGCCGACATGGCCTTGTCGGGCGGCAAGATTTGGCTTTGGCTGCACTCGGTGGAAGGTTCGTGTTTTCTGCAGATCGATCCGGAGGCTTCGCCGCCGGCGATCGGCCGACCGTTTGCACGGCCCACGGCCGATTTTGCCGCGCCGGTGCTGACCGGCGACAAATACACGGTCGGGGCAGGACCGGAGGGATCCATCGTCATCGCCGACTTGTGGATTGGCACGATCTGGCAGATCGAGCCCGATGGATTCGCCAAGCCGCTGGGGAGTCTGGTCGGCCTGCCCAACGCGATATCCGCGCCCGCGGTGGACAAGCAAGACCGCGTGGTGATGTTCAGCGCCGGCGAGCAGAACATCCTGCCGCATGGGGAGGCGCAACAGCCCAGCAACATTGGGGCGACGCAGTTCCCCGCCCTGCTGATCTTCGGCCAGAACCAAGTGAGCCGGTTTTCGCGCACGGCGATTCGCGTGGGCGCACCGTTCCGCCTTGAAGACTTGCGGCTTTCGTCGATGTGCCCGTCGCCGGACCACGACGGTTGGATCGCCTACGACGCGGCGGCCGGCGAGCTGTTTCATGTCCATCTGATCGTGCGGCAGTAGGCTGCCCAACACCCACGGCTTCCAAATCCGCCGCGTCGCTTTACAATGGGGGCGATTCTTATGTCATTCGACACGTACGAATCGCCCCTGGCCTTGCGCAACGCCAGCAAGGAGATGCTGCGGCTGTTCTCCGCGCGGCACAAATTCGGCCTGTGGCGACGGCTGTGGCTGGAACTGGCCCGATGCCAACGCGAGCTGGGTCTGACCCGCATCAGCGCCGAAGCGCTGTCGCAGATGGAGGCGGCGCTGGATGAGATCGACTTCGCGGCGGCCGCGGAATGGGAAAGACGGCTCCGTCACGACGTCATGGCGCACCTGCACACCTTCGCCCAAGCAGCGCCGGCGGCCCGCGAAATCATCCACCTGGGCGCTACCAGCCAATTCGTCGTCGACAACGCCGACCTGATCATCATGCGCGACGGCATGAAGCTGCTGGCGGTGTGGCTGGCCAACGCGATCGACGCCCTGGGACATTTCGCCCTGAAGTGGAAGGAGCTGCCGACGCTGGCCTACACGCACTTTCAGCCGGCGCAATTGACCACCGTCGGCAAGCGCGCCGTGCTGTGGGCGCAAGACTTGGCGATCGATCTGGAGGAACTGGAGTATCGCATCGCCAATCTGAAGTTCCGCGGCGCCAAGGGGACCACCGGAACGCAGGCATCTTTCTTGGCGCTGTTCGATGGGGATCACGCCAAGGTCGATGCCCTGGACCGTATGCTGACGGAGCGTTTCGGATTTGCCCAGTCGTTTCTGGTCACCGGACAAACGTATCCGCGCAAGGTGGACAGCCAGATCATCTGCGGCCTGGCGGGGATCGCCGCCAGCGTGCACAAATTCTGCAACGACATCCGCCTTCTGGCGGGGCTGAAGCAGATCGAGGAGCCGTTCGAAGAGGAGCAGGTGGGCTCCAGCGCCATGGCGTACAAGCGGAATCCCATGCGCTGCGAGCGTGCGACGGGTTTGGCGCGGTTTGTTTTGAGCCTGGTCAACTCCCCTCTGCAGACGGCCGCGGAGCAGTGGTTCGAGCGAACCCTGGACGATTCAGCCAACAAGCGACTGAGCCTTCCGGAGGCGTTTTTGGCCACGGACGGATGTCTGCAAATCGTCACCAACGTGGCGCGCGGGCTGGTGGTCTATCCGCAAACGATACGAGCGGCGGTGATGGCCGAACTTCCGTTTATGGCCACGGAGGAGATTCTGATAGCGGCGGTGCGCGGCGGCGGCGACCGGCAGAAGCTGCACGAGCTGATCCGCCGCCATTCCCAGGCGGCCGCCCAGCGAGTCAAGCAGGAAGGGGCCGGCAACGACCTGCTAGATCGGCTGGCCAAGGAGCCGGCCTTTCCCAAGATTAATTTTTCCGAAATAATCAATCCGGCCAAATTTATCGGACGTTCTCCGGAGCAAGTGGAACGGTTTTTGGGAGAGATTGTAGATCCCATACGACATAAGTATAGTCACAAACTAGGTTTAGTGACAGAGCTGTGCGTTTGAGTCTCAGAATCGTTCGAGCCGATAACGAATTTGGCACCTCAAAAATGTACGACGATTAGGGGACAAAATCCGTTGACAAGAGGCCAAATCGAAGTATGCTGTTGGTTGTACTTCTGGCCAAAGTGATGCAGTTGACAGTGCGGTAGGAAAATGCACATGCAATCGACGGAAGTGGGAGAACAAGTCGAGGCGATCAGCTTCTTCGCCAGCCAGCGCATGATCGGTGACTCGCCGATCATGGCGGCGCTAAAGAAGACGGCCACGGACATCGCGCCGCGCCGATCGACCGTCATGATCTTGGGCGAGACCGGCAGCGGCAAAGAGATGCTGGCTCGCTTCATCCACCAGAATTCCACCCGCGCTTCCAAGCCCTTCATCCCCGTGGATTGCTCATCGCTGAGCGACACGCTGTTCGAAAGCGAACTCTTCGGTCACGTCAAGGGCGCCTACACGGGCGCGACGCGTGACTCGCTGGGCTTCATCCGCGCGGCCAACGGCGGCACGCTCTTCTTGGATGAAATCAGCGAACTGAGCCTGCACCTGCAATCCAAGCTGCTGCGCGTCTTGCAGGAAAAGTGTGTGGTGCCGGTCGGCGACTTCCGTCCCGTGCCGGTGGACATCCGCGTGATCAGCGCGACCAACCGCGCTCTGGACAACATGGTGCATGAGGGCTCGTTCCGGCAGGACCTGTACTTCCGGCTGAACGTGGTGGTGCTGAAGCTGCCGACGCTGCACGAGCGCGTGGACGACATTGTGCCGCTGGCCGAGCACTTCCTCAAGACGCAAGCCGAGCTTTACGGCGAGCCGCAAAAGCAGTTGTCGCCCGAAGTGGCGATGCTGCTGCAAGCCTATCCGTGGCCGGGGAACGTGCGTGAACTGGCCAACGTGATGGAGCACGCCCACGTGATCGCCTCCGACCCGGAGGTGGCGGTGGCCGATCTGCCGCCGAGGATTCAGGTTGCCTCGCAGGCGCCGGGTGCCGGCGATGACCTGAGTCTGCAGGACGTGGAGCGGTGCACGATCGCCAAGGCGCTGAAGAAGGTGAACTACAACAAGGCCGCCGCCAGCCGCGTGCTGGGAATCAATATACAACGACTTAACCGCCGGATGGTCCGTCTGGGGATTCACGCCCCGGACGGCAAGTAAGACGCTTCGAGTTCCATGGGTCGAATGGGTCGAAAGAGCGAAGCCCCGCACGGATGGCGGGGCTTCGAGTCTTTTGGGGGGAGCATATCTTCGGCAACGGCGTAGGGCGCAGGTCTTGCATTTAGCGCGCGTAGTCCACGGCGCGCACTTCGCGGATCAGGGTCACTTTGATCTCGCCGGGATAATTCATCTCCGTCTCGATCTTGTGCGCGATGTCGCGGCAGATTTTGGCGCTGACGTGGTCGTCGACCAGGCGAGCGTCGACGATGACGCGGATCTCTCGGCCGGCCTGGATGGCATACGCCTGGCGCACGCCCTCGAAACCCAGGGCCAGGCCTTCCAGGTCCTGAAGTCGCTGGATGTAGCGTTCCAGGCTCTCGCGGCGAGCGCCGGGGCGGCTGGCGCTGATGGCGTCGGCGGCCATCACGATGGGCGTGTACACGGTGGTTGCCGGGACGTCGCCGTGATGGGCCTCGGCGGCGTTGAGGACGGCCTCGGGTTCGTTGCATCGGCGTAAGAATTCCTTGCCAAGCTGCGGGTGGCCGCCTTCCTGCTCGTGGTCCATCGCCTTGCCGATGTCGTGGAGCAGGCCGCAGCGCCGTGCCAGCGAGCCGTCCAGGCCCAATTCATCGGCGATCATCTGGCACAGAAAGGCGACCTCCAGCGAATGCCGCAGCACGTTCTGCCCGTAGCTGGTGCGGTAGGCCAGCCGGCCCAGCATGGGAATCACGGGCTTGGGAAGCTGCAGGTTGGCCTCTTGGGCCGCCTCCCTGCCGACGCGGAGCAGCTCTTCATCCATTTCCTTGGCGGTGGCGGCGACGACCTCCTCGATTCTGGCCGGATGGATGCGGCCGTCCTGCACCAGGCGCTCCAGCGACAGACGGGCGATTTCGCGCCGAACCGGGTCGAAGCAACTGACCACCACCACGCCGGGCGTATCGTCGATGATCACATCCACACCGGTGGTTTTTTCGAAGGCGCGGATGTTGCGCCCCTCGCGTCCGATGACGCGGCCCTTCATGTCGTCGCTGGGAATCGTGATGGTGCTGACGGTGTGATCGGCCGTCTGCTCCGCCGCGTAACGCTGGATGGCCTGAAGGATGATCTGGCGGCTCTTTTCCTTGGCCTCGTCCTGGGCGAGGTCGACGCTCCGCTGAATCAGCGCGCTGGCCTCCTGCTTGCATTCCTCCTCGATCCGCTTCAGGAGCAATTCCTTGGCCGCCTCGGGCGACAGATTGGTCAACTGCAGCAACTGATCGCGCTGTTGATGCAAGACCTGGCTCAACTGCTCTTCCTTGACGCTCAGGGCCTTATCCCGCTGCGAGAGGCGGTTATCCAGCTCGTCCAGGTGCTTTTCCTTGACCGACAGGGTGTCGAGCTTGCGATCCAGCGTATCCTCGCGTTTGGTCAGGCGGGCTTCGTGGGCTTTCAATTCGTTGCGGGCCGATTCGATCTCGCGGTCGAACTGTTCCTTGCGTCGAAGCTGCTCCTGGCGGGAGGCCAGCTCGATTTCCCGGGCCTTGTTTTGGGCTTCGACCAGCGCGTTCTGCTTGATCTGCTCGGACTCGCTGCGTGCCCGAGTCAACGCGCCTTTGCCAAGCGCGTGCAGGACGGCCAGCACGGCCACGATGCCCGCCATCAGGCCGATCGCAATACCGACGATGGTTTCCATGGAGGTTTCCCAATCCCCGGCACGCACGAAGACGTCCGGCAGCCATTACGCGCCGCCGCGCATCGACGTACCGACCATTGGCTGCGGATGCACTCCGCTAGAGCCCTCTGGCCAGAAGCAAGGATCGATAAAACAAGGTCACTGGCTACCGGGACAGATCGGGGGTGAAGGTGAGTCCAGAGGCCGGCGGGTATAAAAGCGATCTGCAGCGGGCACGGACGCCAGGGTCGCAGCCCGCTGGAAAACCAGCCGATGCGGCCGATTTTGCCGCTGGCGGCCACGTGCAATCGCCGCCAACCACGCCGCCAGGGCATAGGCCAGCGCCGCCGCCCAAGCCGATGTTGCCACCTTCGTGATGAAAATTCCCGGAATGACCACGTTCATATCGATCCCCTCGCCAGCGGGCTTGAAAAACACTGCTGGCGAGATGTCAGGCCAGAAGGCCCCTGGGGCGGCGTACCATCCGCTACAACACGCCACCCGCGGCCGGCGGGCTTGCGCCCCATACAAATACCGGCCAAACACATTGTTTATATTCTAGATGTCCCCACCCAGATTGACAAGACTGGCATGGAATTCGTCACGGCTCAGGAACCGCCGCCATGGGCCGCCAGCGTGGCTTGGGCATCGGCCAGCTTCTTTTGGGCTGCATCCACGCCCTTTTTGAGCGGCTTCCAATCAGCTTTATCCTCCAATGATTTCTCGAATTGCGCTTTCAATTCATCAGCGCGTTGCTGCACGGCAGCAAGCTTTTCCTTGGCATCTAGCACGGCCGGATCGTGTTCCTGCGCGTCGGTTTCCATTTTGCTCACCTTGGCGTTGGCTTCCATGACCGCGGTGGCCAGGGGGCCGAGCGTTTCGGGCGTTGTATCGCCCGAAGCCTTGGCCTCGGCCAGGGCGGCGACGGCTTTTTGCTTGTCGGCGACGGCCGCGGCATAGTCGTCGCTTTGGGTAAGTTTGGTCACCGCCTGCCGCCGGGCCGCATTGAGATCGGACTGGGCCTTATGAAGCTGGTCCTGGACGTCGATCCAGTCCTGGGTCTTGGCGAAAACGGCCCAATACTTGTCCTCCACCGGCTTGAGGGCATCGTTGGCCTTGTCCAGGTCTTTCTGGGCGGCGGCAACCGCCGAGCGGTCCTGAGTCAATTGCTGCGAGTTGGCTTTGGGCGAAGTTGGCGTGGGGGAATTTGACGCTGGCCGTGGGCTCGCACCACTCCCCGCGCCCAACCCCGCCGCCAACACGATCAAAAACACGCCCGATGACAAGAATCTTAATTTCTTCACGCTCGCTCCTCTCATTGCGGGATTATAACGTGTCCCGGGGTGCGGCACGACGGGTCACGGTTGCCGCGGATCCTGCACCCGGCCCACGAACAGGATCACGCCCGTTTTCGTGTCGCGAATCAGAAACACAAACGGGTGATCGGCGTCGAAAGCCGTCGGGGATGCCATGATGGCCGTGGCGCCCATGACCATGCCCGTCGCAGCGGCAGCTTCGGTGCCCTGCTCATCAACGGCAACGTAGGCTTGATGCAGGACGTCGGATATCACGAGGTCGCGATTGCCGTCCATGGCCGAAAAATCGGCCTCTCGCGGGTCAAAGGCCTTGTCCATCCCCAGCGTCCTCAGAACTGAACCCAGGGCCAGACGCTGCGCGATCTTGTATTTCGGCAGGGCCATGGCCACCTGGGTGCTGCTCAGGCCCGCGACCACGTGCCCCAGCATCGGCTCATCCAGCTTCGATTCCACCGCGGCCAGGCCATCGACCGAACGCGGCAGCAGCACCAGCATCGCCAGATCATCCCCGGCGTAGGGCATCTCGATCGCCTGAAGCTGGTCATCCTGCATGAACAGGACGCCGCCGGTGCGGTGCATCATGGATGTTTTGACCGTTTCGGGTTTGCCGCCGACGTGAAAATCGCCGTCGGCCGTCATGAACTTTTCAAACGGGTCCTGCCAATCGGCCTTGAAATAGACCGCGTTGGTCAACACCAGACGGGTGTCTGCATTCAGCACACCCGATGAGATGAGCTGCTGGATTTTGTCGGCGGTTTGCTGGGCCACCCAGTCGTTGATGGTTTTTCGCGCCTGCTCGGCGTCGGCGAAATTCAAGGTGGCGAGCTTGGCCTGATAATTCTTGTCGAGCAGATCGAGAAACGGCGGCAGCCACTGCACGCCTTGCTGCGCCCACAAGGCGTTGGCGACGCGGAGGGTGCCGGATGCGTGATCGCGGGCGGTCTGAAATCGAGCGATGAGTTTGCCGGCGGCTTGATGCAGATCGGCCGGGGCCAGGCCCGCCGGCAGGTGCAAGACGCGGGCCATCTCGGCCGCGGTGTCGCCGTGGGCGCCGGCGTAAGTCATGAGCAAGGCGGTGTCGATGCTGTAAGGACTGAAGATCAGGTTTTGATCCGCGCTTCCCGCGCGCTTGTACAAATCCAGGGCGAAGCGGTTGGCGCCGTCGGCCAGCGCCGCGGTTTTGTCATCGCCCTGCCAGTCACCACGGACGGCATCCGATGACATCAACGCCGCCAAAATCGCCAAACACACGGCCATGCTTTTCATAAAACCTCCATCCCCGTTTGACACGTCCGATGCGGGAAGGTTGCGGCGGACGTATCGCCCGCCTTGCATCTGTCGGTACAATAGTACGAACGGCCGGCAGGATTGCCATGGTGGACCTGGATGCACAGCTTCGCGCTTGGACGGCGACGTGGGGAATGCCGTGGGAGGGTCTGGCGCGGCTGGTGCTGGCGGCGGTGGCCGCGGGAATGGTCGGCTTGGAGCGTGAAATCCGCGGCCGACAGGCGGGGTTCCGAACGACCATTTTGATCAGCGTGGGAGCGGCGCTGGCCATGATCGTTTCGTGCAGCTTTGCCCAGCGCCCTTGGCCGCACGACAGCGGCTTCACCGTAAACGTTGATCCGGCGCGGGTGGCGTACGGGATCATGACCGGGATCGGATTGCTCTGCGCCGGAGCCATTATCAAGGAGGGTCCCACCGTGCACGGGCTGACCACGGCGGCGGCACTGTGGTGCGCCGCGGCCCTGGGCCTTGCCGCCGGATTGGGACTGTACCTCCTGACCGTGGGGGCGGCCCTGCTGGTGGTGGCCGTTCTGTGGCTGGTGCAGAATGCCGAATTCCATCTGCCGCGGGTCAAATTCGCTCAAGTAATCGTTCGCCGCGATTGGGATCCGCAGTGCGTGGCGAGCACCGTGGCGGAACTAACCGCCGACGGCTTGCACGTCACCGACATCGATTTTACGCGTCTGGAAGGGACCAATAGCGTGGAGATCGAGTTGCGGATCGGCTTTAGCGCCCGCTCCAGGTTTTTTCAACTGGTCCAGAAAATCGAAGCTCATCCCGACCTGGAGCTGCGGACCGCCAGAAACCTGTGAGCTTGTTCCCTATCATGGAAGATCACGTTCCCGCGAGGCGAATATGCGATTAGCTTTGGTGGGCTTCGGCCTGGTCGGCCTGCTGGTGACGTTGGCGATTTACCTGAAGCTGTCCACCCAAAACGCCCAGACGACGCTGCAAGCGGGCAAGGAAGCGACCCAGAAGGCGTTGCACATCGCCGGCCGCGATGAAAGCGGAACGCCCCTGGCCCAGACGTACGCCCTGGCAGCCGATCTCCGCCCCGACGGCAAGGTCAAGGACCTGCGTGTGACCCGCGTCGATCCCGGCAGTCCCATGGAGAAATTCTTCGGGTTGAAGGTCAACGACCTGATCGTCAAAACGGTCTACCAGGGCAACACGTTCGCAACGAGGCAGGCGGCCGACGAGGAATCAGCCCGGCTGGACGTGCTCAACGCCTACACCTACAGCGGACAACTGGTGGTGTCGCGCGACGGGCGGGAACTGACCTTGCCGCTCAAGTGATCACTTCCGTGTCGCCGGTGGGGGTACCGCCTGGAAACCAAGATTCTCCAGCGCGGCGTTGCGGCCGATATCGAGTTCCGCAATCGTCTTGCCGATCGGCACCTCGAAGGCCAGCCAAACTTCCATCTCGGTGATGTTGCCTCCGGACTGAGATGGAATGGGCTGCAAATTGCCCCTGGAATCCAAGTTGCGGAGCGTGACCACCATGCTGGTCTGCGCCTTGGCAACGTAGTGCACCCAGGCGCCGGCGATCGTGTAGGATTTATCCTCGCTGTCGATCAGGCTGTAACTGGACAACCGCGAACCCCAATCCCACAGATGACGCTGATCCTCGAGCGATGCGACCGTGCAGTGGATCTGCACGAGCACTTGGCCCTCGTTGACGCTCAACTGATCGATAGGATTGGTGCCCGGCGAGTTCAAGGCGGTGCTCAACGTGCCGCGCAAAACGGCGAGGCGGGCCCACTGCCGATTAGCCCAGTCTCCCTTGAGATTGCTGGATTGGACTGTGCCGCTGGGGTTGGCGCTGTGCGCATCGATAGGCGCAAAGAGCTTGTTGGAGATGGAGATGTCCAGGAACCTCAAGGCGGTGGTGCCGAGGGGCGATCCGGGCGCCGGCTTGGCAGCGGTGGCGACGCCCATCAAAGGTTGGATCGGGCTGTCCGCGATCGCTTTGGCGATTTGCGGCTTTTGCACAACGCTTTCACGATCGCGACTGGTCGGCGGACCATAAACAACCTTCTTCCCCGACAATTCCGTCATCGCATACCGCTTGACTTCCAAGAACGTGCCGGGGACCAGGTGATACGGCGGGTCCTTGGCGCCGGCGCCGAAGACCCTGTCTTTATCCACCTGGAAAATCAGGTCGATGGTTCGCGCGCCGTTCGTGCTGGCCAGGAGGAAATCGTCGATCCGACAGTAGACGGCGATCCCCTTGCGATTCAGGATGGCGATGGGGTGGTAATCCGCGACGTCGACGCCGCTGGAGTCGCATCGCCCGGCCACCAAGCGAATGGAGCCTGGGGAGAAACGGAACAACCCATCGGTGTCGGCCACGTTCTTGCTGGGGATGATGCCCATGCGTACCACCAGCAGCGCCTGCTGCTGGGGATCGGCCGGCTGAAGGACCGGCTGCACCTGTTCCTCGGGGGAGCGCAGGGAGGAAGGCTCGCCATCGATCTGGGTCAGTGGCCCGGGCGCGGGCGAGGGCTGGTCCGGCGTCGCCTGGGCCGGCGGTGAAGCCACCACGTAAACATTGCTGACGCTCAGCGCGGCCATCGGCATCGTGCGATCGGCCCCAATCTGAATCCCCAGCCGCTGGCCAAAAAGTTCCGCCAGATAATCCGGATGGACGCAGCCCAGCCGCTGATCGCCTTCCAGCGAGCCGCCGTCGCTCACCTTGTGCGCCAGGGCCATCACCAGATCGTCCTGATGGAGCCAAAGATGATCTTCATCGTCGGGATTGAGCGTGGGGCTATGGGTGACGTCGTAGAGGGTCACATCCTGCTGTTGAGAGGTGCCCATGACGGTGCCGGTTCTGTCCGCGACGGCGTAGCGGGCGTAGTAGCCGACGTCCGGGCCGAAGGGCAGCGCCTGGGCGGCGACGGCGAGAACGCCGGTGGACAGCAGCCCGGCCACCAGGCCCATGGCGCCGGCGCCAATCTTGTCCACCAGCGCGGGAAAGCGCACGTTGCCGGGGATCAGGTAATCGAAGGCGAGGCGCGGAATGATGTACACCACGGCAAAGAGCGCGGCCAGGGCCATGGATGCCGCCTCCTCCGTGAACTTGGTGCCGAGCAGCAGCGAGGCCAGGGTTTCGTGGTATCCCACCGCCACCACGGTCGCCAGAACCACCAGGATGGCCGAGATCGTGGCGCTGAACAGCCCCTGCGCGTAGTGATAAAACGCCACCACCAACGTCAGGACCAGAAGCAGGAGGCTAAGAATCATGACATCCTCCGCCGCGGCTATGGCGGCGATTCAGCGCGGCGCCGGCGCGATTCAGCGCGGCGCCGGGGCGGCGGCTCGGCCGGGGGGTGAGCCCGGCGGTTTCTGCGCCGGCGCATCCCCGCGCAACACGCGCAGCACCTCTTCCACGCTGGTTTCACCGACCTGCACGTGCGCCAGCGCCATCTCTTGCAGCAGCTTGCCGTGCTGCTTGCGAAACGCCTGTTTCAACAGGTTGTCCGAGCCGCCGGACTGGATGATCTGGCGGACTTCATCGTCGATGACGAAGACCTCGTAGACGCCGAAGCGGCCGCGAAACGCCAAGTCGTTGCAGAACGAGCAGGGCACGACGTTGCCCTTGGCGTCGCGCATGGGGTCCTTGCGTGCCAGATACAACTTGCCGACGGCGGCCGGGTCCATGTTCATCTTTCGCAACTGATTGGGATCGGGGGCGTAGCCGACCTTGCAGGCCGAGCACAGCCGCCGCACCAGCCGGCCGGCAATCACCATCTTCAGTTGCCCCACCGCCAGGGCATCGTCACCCACCAGGCGGCGCCATTGGCGAATGGCGTCGAACGTGTTGACGGCACGCAGGGCGGCGTAGACGCGCCGCGTGTCGGAGGCGTAGCGCGACAGCTCGACGGCGCTGCGCGGGTTCTCCACCAGGGTGACCATCAGCACGTCGGGCTCCTGGCTGATCACCCAGTCGATTTGGCTGGCCTCATCGCCCGCGGTGGCGTTGGCCGGCAGCTTGTTCTGCGTGATGCCCTCCAGGTCCAACTCGGGGGCGCGCTCCACCGTATGAACGTGAAACATGAACGCATCGTGCGAGCGGACGATCGCGTAGCAGAGGGTGGTCAGCCCGTTGCCCGGCGGCGCCGCCACCAACACCAGCCCGCCGGTCTCGTTCATCAAGTTGCGCACGGAATCGAGCTGATCGTCGCTGAAGCCCAGGGCGTCGAGCTTGAAATCGTGGCGGCCCTTGGGGTCCGTCAGCAGGCGCAGCGATTCGCCGGCGGTGCTGCCCAACGTGGTGATCTGGATTTCGCGTCGCTGATCGTCCAAGAGCGTGCGGAAGATGCCGGTCTGCGGCTTGCGGCGCTCCATCATGTCCAGACCGCCGACGCGCTTGAGATACTGCACGGCCATGGCGGCCTGGTTGCGCTCCATGGGCTCGCCGCTGTAGCGCACGCCGTCCACCACGTAATTGATGGTGGGCGTTTCGCCGGCCGTCAGCTCCAGGCGCTCGGCGTCGCGGCGAAGCGGCGCAAGCAAAAGCTGCTGAGCCGCGTCATAGGGCGCACGCTCGGGGGAATCGGCGTCGGGCACCGGCTGGGCCGCGCCGGCCTTGGTCAACATCAGCACTTCGCCGGAAACCGCCTCCGGCTCCTCTTCCTCGCTTTTTTTGAACAACCGGCCGTACCAGCCCTGCAGTTGCCCGGTCAGATCCTGCAAGCCCACCTTCTGCGCCCGCAGACCCAGATAGAGGCCCACGTCCGCAAGGAACAGGACCAGCAGGACACCGATGGCCAGGAGGAATCCGGGAAGCAGGAAAAACAGCGCGTACCCCATGACCAGCACGGCGAGCATGATGCAGTTGATCATCGCCCGCGGCAGGTGACAGGGGGTCGCATCCTTGTCGATCCACGTCAGCAATCGCGCCCACACCAGCAGCAGAACCAGAACGGTCAACACTTTCCAGGGACTGACGTAACCCCCGAATTGGATAACTGCCAACGTGGCCAAAGCCATCGACGCTCCTGGAGAACCGGTTCCGCGGGACGGCGATCCGCGGCCTCGTGCCCCCGGCTATTGTACGGTGCACGAGCCGTTTCATTCAATCGCCGCGGCGCCATTGGCCGCAGCGCCCAACGGCGATGAGTGCAAAGCGGACGCCTCTGTAAAACGTTTGTCCGCCCAGCTCATCGGCGTGCTGCGCGGATCCCAGACGTGAAATGCATCGTCTGGAACGACCGTGATATCGACCTCGCCCCTGGCACGGCCCGGCGGCAGGAGCACGAGTTTCCAGCGGAACAGATCGACCGGCGGAAGACAATACGGCGCCGGCTCGGCATCAACGCCCAGCGCCGGCCGGGCCTCGGGAGCAAATGATTGCAACCGATGATCCAGGGCCTGTGCCGCGGCGATGCGCGAGTTGGCCGTCGATGCATCTCGCCAAAATCCGCGCTCGTACGCCGCGGAATAAACGGCCGTGGCGATGACCAGCAGCGCTCCGATGACTGTCTGAATGGCCTGCCGGCGAACGATCCGGCCGATCGCCACCACCGCGGCCATGGCCAGCGCTACGTCGATCAGCAGCGCAAACCGCGCATATTCGCCCGATTTATCCGCCGCAAACAGGGCAAACGGCACGAGCACGACCAGCGCCGCCAGGCCCAGCATCATGCCGATGCCGGAGGGAGCTTGCCCCGGGCCAGATCGGCGGGCCGCCAAGACGATCAAACCGCAAACTCCGGCCACGGCCAAGGGCAGGGCCGCTCCGACGGCGATCAGTCGCAGGGAGTTGATCGCGCTTTTGGCGGCGGAACCCATGGCGTACATGGCGCGGCCGTTGCCCAGATTCGACGCCAGCACCGCTCGCTCGCCATGCACAAGATGCAGCGCGACGTAGGGATTGGTGATGAAGTAAACGGCCGAGGCGATGAGCAATCCCGCAATGCAGGCGGCGATGGCGCGAGCCGGCCCCTTGCGCCCGGCGGCCGCCATGGCGGGGATGACGATGAAGCCAGCCAGAGCGGAAAGGATCATTCCCGCCGCCGCGCCGCAGGCGATGGACGCGGCGATCAACCATTTGGCTTTGCCGCTCTGGACGTAATTCGAGCCGGCCAGGACAGCCAAAAGAATCAGCGTCACGCCAGCCAGGTGGGGCTTGGCTTCGTGCGCCAGTTCCACCACCGCCGGCATGACGATGAAGCACAGCGCGCCGACCGTCGCCAGCTTCAGCGAAGCGGTCATGCGACGAAGCAACGCAAAGACGGCCCACACGCCGAGCAGCCCCCATGCCGCCGCGTAAAGGCGTGCAACCACGTAAAACTCGCCGAACTCTTCGGGATGGTCCACATAGTAAGCGGGACCGTGGACCAAAGGAAACAGGCCGACGAAGGACGCGGCTTCGAGCAACCCGCCCACCGGGTAGATCCACAACCCGCCGTATTGATACAGCCGCGGATCGAAGTCGCCGGCCCGCGGCCGCATGCGCCCCAGGGCACGGAAGGTGATCATCTCGTCCGGCTGATTGCTGTAGAGCCGATATCGACGCAGGATGCGGGCGCGGTTGACGCTGTCGCGCTGGATCGTTTCGGCCAGGTTGGGGATGCGGTCGTTGTTGTAGCGGTCGATCTCGCGTTGGACGGCGTCGCCGCTTTGCAGATACGCACCGTGCGCCTCGCGAAGCTCCTGGGCATGTGTGGCGGGATCCTTGCTCAATGCCTGAACGCGTTGCCAGTCCTGCGACTGTTGGGCCAGCAGCGGAGGCAGGGCCGGATCGCCGCGCTGCAGGATTTGACTGACGGTGAAGCCGGCGGGATTCTCCAGCAGCACAATGGGGGCCGAGCGGTCGGTGAAGGGATGCTGGGCCACGTCGGCGCCGCGGCCGCGACCCTCTTCCCAATCGCCCGCCAGCCGCTGAATGCCGACGCCGGTCAGTCGATAGGCCTGGGTGGAGTTTTCCGCCTCCGAGTCGGGCGGAAAGAAAAACGCATCGACGGCCCGCGAGGGCAATCCCCAGTGAATCCCCGTGCAAAACACCGCCGCCGCAAAGAGCACCAATGCGATCAAGACCCCCCGCTGCGCTGTTGCGTTCATGTGAACCAGTGTAAAGCAAACACGGCGGCAGGGAAAAGCGCCGGCCTCTTCGACACCCCCCTGCCGCCGCGGCGGCGGAGGCGGCGGAGCCAAGGCGGCGGCCTTGCGGTCGTCCCGGCTTTGTGCAGAATCTCACAAATTCCTGGTCACGGAGCGGCACAAGTGCCCAAAGAGGATCAACCCGACTGGGGCAGTTTGGCCACGGCAGGCCTGGACGTGGGCGTCGGCGTCGGCCTGGGCGTGGTCATCGGCGTCTGGATCGACCGCAAATTCCACTGCGGCCCATGGGCGACGCTCATCGGCACCGTGCTCGGCCTGGCCGGTGGAATCTATCTCATGATCAAGGAACTGATGCGGGCGAGCCGCGGCTGATGATGGCACAGTCAATGAGGCTTATGGTCCTGGCAACAACGGCGGCGATCCTGGCCGCGGCCGTCGGCGCCGCAAGCCTGAAAATCCTCGGCGTTGCCGTGCAGATGCCGGCGATGCTGGTCGCCCTGGGCGCGGCGATCGCCGCCAGCGGCCTGGCGGCCGTGCCGCTGTCGCTGGCGCGCGGCGGCTCGCCGGTGACGATCATGCAGGCGGGACTGGTCGGTACCGTGGTGCACATGCTGGTGCTGATCATCACCGCCGCAGTCGTGCTGCTGCTGCGCTGGCCGGTCGGATCGTCGTTTGTCTTCTGGCTGTACGGCTTTTACCTGGTGACGCTGATCGCGCTGGTCGTGGGCATTTCGCGCATTCTCTACGCCGCCCGGCCGGATCAAAAGAAAGCCCTTCCATGAGCGTGATTCTGGCTTTTGCCGATCCGACCGAAGAAGTGCTTTCGCACGGGCTGTTCCGCATCGGTCCGATGACGGTGAACAATCACATGATCATGGCGCTGGTGGCGGCGGTGCTGATGCTGCTGATTTTCCCGCGCCTGTTTGGTCGACCCGATCCGGCCGCGCCCTCGGGCATGAAGAATTTCTTCGAAGCGATCCTGGAATTCATGCGCAACGAGGTGTTCCGGCCGGCGCTGAAGGAATACACCGATCAGTTCGTTCCGTTCCTCTGGACGATGTTTTTCTTCATCCTGTTCTGCAACGTGCTGGGGTGCATACCGTTTGCGACCGTGTTCGAGTTGATCACCGGCGGGCGCGTGCAGTACCTGGGCGGAGCGGCGACCGGGTCGATCACCACCACGGCGGTGCTCGCCCTGTGCGCGTTCTTCTTCATCCATTTTAACGGCGTCGGCATGGTCGCGCGGGCGCTGATGGATGGGACTTACGGCCAGCACGGCCCCCATGAGGAGCACGCGAGCAGCGGCCATCCGCCGCACGCGCGGGCGCCGGCGTCGCCGGTGAAGGCGATTGTGCTGGCCATTCCGCTGTACTTGTGGAATTTCGCGCCGCATCCGTTCAAGCCACTGCCGGGCGAGTCCAAGTGGAAATGGGCGGCGGACCTTCCGATGTTCGCTCTATTGCTGTTTTTGGAGTTGATCGGAGCGTTGATCAAGCCGTTTGCCCTGTGCATGCGGTTGTTCGCCAACATGATCGCGGGGCACATCGTGCTGGCGGTGCTGATCGGGCTGATCGTGTCGGTGCCGTCGGTGCTGGGTCAGTTGGCGGTGGGACTGCCGCTGGCCCTTCTGGACCTGGGCGTGCAAATCCTGGAGATATTCGTGGCGTTTTTGCACGCGTATATTTTCACGTTTTTGACGACGTTATTTTTGGCCAGCGCGGTAGCGCCGGAACATTAGAAATTTCTCCAACGGACCTCTCCGGGTGAGCCGACTCCCGGGAATTCCCAAACAAAAAAGTCGGCGATTCATATCTCGGCCGGCGGGAGCGCTTTTGACCCCGCGTGCCGGGCAAGTCCGGGCCAAAGGCCCGGAAGGAGCCGGTAATGTTCATGATCAACGTATTGGCGGATGCGGCCCCGGCGCTCGACAAGGGCATCGCCATCGGCGGCGCGGCCATCGGCATGGGACTGGTGGTGATGGGTTGCGGCCGCGGGATCGGGCAGATCGGCGGCCAAGCGTGCGAGGCCATCGCGCGTCAACCGGAATCCAGCGGTCGGATCGGCACGAACATGATCATCGCCGCCGCACTGGTCGAAGGCGTCTCCTTCACCGCGGTGATCTTCTCGTTCGTCCTGGTGCTGCTGAAGTTTTAAACTGTTTTTCCGCGGGAAAGTTGGCGGACCATGCTCACAACAACGATCCTGGCCGAAGACAATATCCTGACGCCGAACCTGTCCCAGGCGATCTGGGTGCTGGCGCTGTTCCTGATCCTGGCGGTGACGCTGTACCGAACGGCCTGGAAGAACGTGCTGGCGGGGCTCAAGGCCCGCGAGGCGTCGATCCGCAAGGAGATCAGCGACGCCGAAGAGACCCGCCGCAAGGCGGAGGAAACGCTGCGTCAGTACAACGCCCAGCTCGCCGGGGCCCAGCAGCAGGTGCGCGATCTGCTGACGCAGGCCGGCGCGGATGCGGAAAAAATCGCCACCAACGTCCGCATGAGGGCCCAGCAGGAAGCCGAGGAGGCCAAGGAGCGCGCCACCAAGGAGATCGAGGCGGCCAAGCGGGCGGCGCTGACGGAGATTTACGAGCAGACCGCGATTCTGGCGACCGCGGTTGCGGCGAAAATCATCCGCCGCAACCTGAATCCCGATGACCAACGCGAGCTGGTGTCGCAAAGCCTGGAGGAGTTGCGGACGATGCAGCGCATCTGAGCCGCCCATTTCATGCGCAAGGACAACCACCACTCTCCCGTCGCCCTGTCGTATGCCCAGGCGCTATTGGACTTGGCCAACGAGGGCCACAGCGCCTCGGCGATCGGTCAGGAACTGCGCGATCTTCGGCAAGTGATCGACGCCGCGCCGAGCCTCTCGGGACTCTTGGCGGACCCGGAGATCGGGGTCGATCAGCGCGAGAAACTGATCCGCACGGTCTTCCAGGGCCGGGTGTCGAAGCTCCTGCTCGATTTTCTGCTGGTGGCCAACAAAAGACGCCGGCTGGGCCTTCTGGAAGAGATCGCCGGGGCGTACGATGAACTGCTGGACCAGCAGCAAGGGACGGTGGACGTCGACGCGACGGTGGCGCAGCACCTGGATGGGCGGCAGTTGGAAACGGTCCGCCGGCAGGTCGGCGCCGCCCTGAAGCGCGACGCCGCCGTTCATGAATACGTCGATCCGGAGATCATCGGCGGGCTGATCCTGCGCGTGCAAGATCAGCTCTTCGACGGCAGCGTGCGGGCGCAACTGGCGGCGATGCGCCGCCAGCTCATGGAAGCCAAGCCGTGAAAAACAGTTGCTGGTTGCTAGTTGCTAGTTGCTAGTGCCGGCAATTGATTGGTTTTTCTACTAGCAACCAGCAACTAGCAACTAGCAACTTCCGAGGAATCCATGGCCATCAACGTCGCGGAAATCACCAGCATCCTGAAGCGTGAAATCTCCGGGTTCGAGCAGCATCTGCAGGTCAACGAGGTGGGCACGGTCATCGAGGTGGGCGACGGCATCGCGCGCATCTACGGCCTGCGCAACGCCATGTCCGCCGAATTGCTCGAGTTCCAGAACGGCATCATGGGTCAGGTGTTCAACCTGGAAGAGGATTCCGTGGGGGCGGTGATCTTCGGCAACTATCTGGCGATCAAGGAAGGGGAGTCGGTCAAGACCACGGGCCGGCTGCTGGAGGTTCCCACGGGGGATGGCGTCATGGGGCGGGTGGTCAACCCGCTGGGCCAGCCGCTGGACGGGGGGCCGGCCATACAGGCCCAGCAGACGCGCAAGCTGGACATCGTCGCCCCCGGCATCGCCGAGCGCCAGCCGGTCAAGGAACCGCTGCAAACCGGCATCAAAGCCATCGACAGCATGATCCCCATCGGTCGGGGACAGCGCGAGTTGATCATCGGCGACCGCAAGACCGGCAAAACCGCCATCGCCCTGGACACGATCATCAATCAGCGCGGCATGGGGGTGAAGTGCTTCTACGTGGCCATCGGGCAGAAGGAATCCAGCGTGGCGCAGGTGGTGGACGTGCTGCGGAGTCACGGCGCGATGGATTACACGACGGTGGTGATGGCCGGCGCCGCCGATCCGGCGCCGCTGCAGTACATCGCGCCGTACGCGGGCTGCGCCATGGCGGAGTACTTCATGTGGAAGGGCGAGGCGACGCTGTGCATTTACGACGACCTGACCAAGCAGGCGGCGGCGTACCGGCAGCTCTCGCTGCTCTTGCGGCGGCCGCCCGGCCGCGAAGCGTATCCGGGCGACGTGTTCTACCTGCACAGCCGGTTGCTGGAACGCGCCGTCAAGCTCAGCGACGAGAAAGGCGGCGGCAGCCTCACCGCCCTGCCGATCATCGAAACCCAGGAAGGCGAAGTCTCGGCGTACATCCCCACCAACGTGATCAGCATCACGGATGGGCAGATTTACCTGGAGCCGGACCTGTTCTTCGCCGGCGTGCGGCCGGCGATCAACGTCGGGATAAGCGTTTCCCGCGTGGGGGGCCACGCGCAAAACCGGGCGATGCGGAAAGTCGCCGGTTCGCTGCGTCTGGACTTGGCCGCCTACCGCGAATTGGAGGCCTTCGCCCAGCTTGGCACGGAACTGGACAAGGCCACGCAGGCGCAGCTCGACCGGGGCGCCCGCCTGGTGGAGATATTGAAGCAGCCGCAATACAAGCCCTTCGCCATCGAGCAGGAGGTGATGGTGATCTACGCGGGCACCCAGGGCTATCTGGATGACGTGCCGCTGGCCAGAGTGCAAGAATTTCAAACCGCGTTTTTGGCCTACGTGGATACCAGCGCCGCATCCCTGAGGCAGGAATTGGCGTCCAAGAAGGAACTCGCCAGCGACTTGGAGACGCAACTGAAGCAGGCCCTGAGCGACTTCAAGACCAAGTCGTGGAAGAAGTAAGGCAGCCTACAAGTCGTGCCGGGGCAAACTTGCGCCCGGTGCCATGGAAGCAATCGTCGATCCGGTTGGCGCGTTATATCCAACGATCCCCATGCAAAATAGGCAAGATCAGTGCCAGCGGCCCAGCCGCGTAGTAAAATAGGGCCGGTAAACGGCCGATGTTGGATCGAACATGACCGATGCGTTGAGTGAAATCTCCGATGGCGCCATCCCCAGAAGCCTTTACGGCTACGAGGTGATCGGCCATCTCGGCGAGGGAGCCGGCAGCATCATCTACGCCGTGAGCGATCCGGCCACGAGCCAGCTCTATGCCCTCAAACACGTCAAGGTGAAAAAGAAAAAGGACCACCGTTTCGTCGATCAGTTGGTCACCGAGTTTGACATCGGCCGCAAGGTCAATCATCCGCTGGTGCGCCGCAGCGTCGACCTGAAGATAACGCGGACGCTGCTGCTGAAGCCCACGGAGGCGGCGCTGATCCTGGAGATGGTCGAGGGCACGCCCTGCGACACGCATCCGCCCACGACGGTGGAGGCGATCCTGCACGTGTTCCAGCAAACCATCAAGGCGCTGCACGGGATGCACCAGTACGGTTTTGTGCACTGCGATTTGAAGCCGAACAACATCCTGGTGGCGTCGGACGGTCGGGTGAAGATCATCGATCTGGGCCAGGCGTGCGAGCTGGGGTCCATCAAGAAGCGCATTCAAGGCACGCCGGACTTCATCGCGCCGGAGCAGGTCAAGCGCCAGCCGGTCACGTTTCAGACCGACGTGTACAACCTGGGCGCCACGTTTTACTGGATGCTGTCCGGCAAGAAACTGCCGACGCTGTTCACCGTGAAGAAGGGGAAAAACAGCTTTTTGGTCGCGGATTCGATTCCGCAGCCGCACGAGCTCAATCCGCAGGTTCCGCAGAACCTCTCGAGCCTGGTGATGGAGTGCGTGCACGTCACGCCGTCGAAGCGTCCCAGCGACATGACCGAGCTGTGCCACCGCTTGGAGATCATCCAGGACGGCCTTCTCAAAGCGGCGCGGCCGGCGGCGCCCGACCCGGAAGCGCCTCCCGAGGAGACGGACCTGGCCGACTCCGCGTGCCACATCTGACGCGCCCGGTGTTTCAACGGGGAGTTATTTTTTCTTTTTTGGCTTGGTCAGGCCCTGCAACAGGTCGCCCAGCGGATTTTGCTCGGACGGCTGGCTGGCGGCCGGCGTGCCGGGCTTCTTGTTCTGACCCGTGAGGTTGCCCAACAGGGCCTTTTGCGTCGCATCGCGGATCAGCCCCGGCAAAACCTTGTCGAACTTGAGCTGCGGATCGCTCACGCCGCCCTCGACCGGCACCTGGATTTCATCGGGCATGTAGCTCAGGACGGTGCGGTCGGCGACCCACTGCCGCGGAATCAGCGACGGTGGAATGCCGATGTTCATCCCCACAAACTGCATCGCCGCCAAATCCACGCCGCCGGCCAGGTGCACCGGCTTGTCGCCGTCCAGCACCACCGTCGTGTTTTGCGTGACGCCGCCGTTTTGCACGGTCACATCCGCGCTTTTGACGTCGGCGGAAATGGACGGCTTTCCGCTGAGCAGTTCCGGCACGCCGCCGCCCACCTGCATGTTCCGCGTCGCGCATTGCACGTGCAGCGCCCCCTTGTTCTGCGACGTTTGCTGGGTCAACAGCGCGCTCAGCGGCACGGCATTGCATTGAAGCACGCTCAGGTCCAGGTATCCCTGGCTCGTGATGGTGGTGGTGCCGGAGAAGATCGGGTTAGCCAAGGCGCCGCCCAACAACTGCTTGGACATGGTGTCGTTCAGCGCGACGTTCTTGAGTAGAACGTGCGGATGTTGCGGATCGACGCCGGGCATGGACAGGAGCATCGGATCGGAGCGCAGATCAACCGCAACGGTTCCGAGGTCCAGCGTGCCGCCGTTGCAGATCGCGGGCTTCGGCGCGTTTTTCCCCTCGGGTTGATCGTGATACACCGTGCGCACCACGCCGTTCTTGAGCCACAGGGGCAGCTCGAAATTCTGCACCGTCACGCCCTGAGTCGAAACGCGGTCCACGGTCAGCGAGCCGTAAAGCTCCAGTGAAGCAATCGCGTCGCCGAACGGTTTGCCGGCCGGGAAACTGCCCACGATGTTGAACGAGCGCTTCTGCTTTGCAGTGATGGTCAAATCCGCCAGTTTCTGCTGCTGGGCCGGCGGCAGCATCGGCTTGATCAGCGGCCAGAGCTTGGCCAGGTCGTAATCCAGATTGACCGCCGCGCCGTCCAGCTTGCGTTGGCCGGCCAAATCGCTGACGGCGCCGCTGACGCTCACCGTGGCGCCGGGAACAACCAGGCTCAGCGCCAGGTTGCGGACGTCATTGCAGCCGGGCGGGAGCGTCGCGCCGGCGGTCAGGCTGACCTTTTGTCCGCTGACGGTCGTGCCATAGGTCAGTTGATCCACGGATAAATCGATCGCCGCCGTGCTGTTGCCGCCGGCATCCTGCTTGAGCTGAATCGAGCCGCTGGCCAGGCCGCTGGTGAGCTGTTGCAGCGAGGCCTTTTGCTGCGGCGACAGCAGGACCGCCGTCTTGGCCGACAGCGCCGGCAAATCCGCGCGAACCAGCTTCAGTTGGCCGCTACCCGATGTCCCGCCGGAAGAAATCACCAGATGGATCGGCATGGCCGGATCGGCCGCAAGCTGCAAGTCGTTGCCTTCGCTCAAAGACAGCGTGGGCAGGTTGATCTCCCTGCCGCCGTCGCTGCGCTGGGTGATCGAACCGGCCAAAGCGGCCTGGAGATTCATGGCGGTGATCGGCGTGGCCGCCCCGTTCTGCTGAACCGTCAGATTCTCCACGGAAAGTGCCAGCGGCTTGGTGATCGTGACGGTGCTGCCGTCGTACGAGCCGGACATCGTGGCGGAAAATGTGCCGGAATTGACCACCAGGATCTTATTGGCGATCAGTTGTATCGCCGACGATTGGCCCGGTTGCGTAGCGGGGGGATTGGAGACGAACACGGGCAATACCGGCCCCACCGCCGCCTGCAAGCGCGCCAAATCCCCCTGGCACTTGCTCAGCTCCAGGCGCGGCAGAGTCACCGACAGCGGCGTATCCGGCTTGCTAAGCACGGACACATCCGCCGACGCGTCCGCAGCCAATAGCGGATCGCTGGCCGCGCCCACGGTCAGATGCGCCGCCACGCTGCCGGGGGATGCGGCGTTGGAAACCGTCAAATCCAGCGGCGGCAATTGCGCCGTCTGCACGGAGCCAAGCGCATCCTTGACCGTCGCGTCGATCGGGTCGACGTGCACAGCAAGCGGGGTATCGAAGTGGCAGCCGCTTTCATCCAACCGCCCCTTGCCCGCGATCGTCACCCTGCCCGAATTCAATCGCAGAGACTGATCGGCCAGGGCTTTGATTCCCAGCAGTCCCAGCACGCCCTGGTCCTGGAGCCGATGCACGTCGAACTGGCCGTGCTGAACGTCGAATTGGGGGACCAAGATCCCCAGGGGCCCGCCGAGGCGGAACTGCGCTTCCGCCTGCAAATCGGCGCTGGGCGGTTGGCCCGGAGAATCGCTGGTGGTCAGGGCGATGGTCTGCTGGCCGCTGGCGTGCTGAGCATCCACGGCGTTGTTCTGGATCGCGGCCAGGGTGCCGTCCAGCTTGAGCGACGCCGCCGTCTGGTTGTTGACCCGCGCGGTGATCGCGACGGTGTCTTGGATCGGCTGATTGATGTCCTTGATGTTGAGGCCGACGTCGATCACATCCATGGTGACCATGACCCGTTTTTCGGGCAGATCATCTTCGTAGGTGCCGGCCCCGCGGTTGATGTGGATCGTACCGCTCAGGTTGGGCAGCTTGCTGGGCTTTGCGCCGGGATTGGGAGTGGGCGTGGCAGTGGTAGTGGAACTGGCAGCGGCCTTGAACAGCTTGGCGAGGTTGAGCTGCCCGTCTTTGCCGCGTCGCAGGTTGAAATCCAGGCTGTTGATCTGCACGTCGCCGAGGTTGATGTTGCCGGTGATGGCCTTCAGCAGCGACAGCCCGGTGGTGATTTGGCCGATGTCCAGGACGTGGGCGTCGCTGGCGTCCTTGAGTTCGATCCCCTTGATCCAAACTCCGCCGCTCCATGCGAACGACCAATCGGCGATTTCGAGCTTGCCGTTCAGGAGGGTTTGGTTGACGTGATCCACGACCATCTGGCGGACCAGGCCGGTGCTGGCAATGGTGGGAGCCAGCAAAACGAGCACGATGAGCAAAACGAGCACGGCGGCCGGGATAATCCACCACCGCCGTCGGCGGCGCTTGGCGGGCTTGGGGGGCCCAACGGAGTCGGGTTGATCGGAAGAGGAATTGTGGTTGGCCGAATCGTTGGAGCTTCCCTGCGTCATTTGCACCCTTTGGCTAGGACGCGTACCAGCTTGAGCGCTCGGCCCGGCCGCGTCAACCGTGCAAGCGTAAAAGGGCCGCCCCTTATTGCGGGGCGATGGTGATGAAGTTAACCTTCGACGGGTCTTGCGCGATCTTTTTTTTGGGAGGTTACCGATGCCGCCCGACAACGGGAAAAAGGCCCTGATCACCGGCATCACGGGCCAGGACGGCTCCTACCTGGCGGAGCTGCTGCTGAAAAAGGGATATCAGGTGCACGGCGTCGTGCGTCGCAGCAGTTCGTTCAACACCGACCGCATCGAACACCTGTATCACGATCCGCACATTCCCAACGTCCAATTATTTCTGCATTACGGCGACCTGGTGGACGGGATCGGCCTGCGCGAGATTCTCAGCCGGGTCAAACCGCATGAGGTCTACAATCTGGGCTCTCAGTCGCACGTGAAAGTCAGCTTCGACCAGCCCGTCTACACCGTCGCCGCCGGCGCCATGGGCACCATGAACCTGCTGGAAGCCATCCGCGACACCGGCTTGCCCATCCGTTTCTACCAGGCCTCCAGCAGCGAGATGTACGGCAAGGCGGTGGAAACACCCCAGACGGAAACGACGCCGTTTTATCCGCGCAGCCCTTACGCCTGCGGCAAGGCCTATAGTTTCTGGCAGACGGTCAATTACCGCGAGAGCTACGGCATGTTCGCGTGCAATGGAATTTTGTTTAACCACGAAAGCCCGCGCCGCGGCGAGACGTTTGTCACGCGCAAGATCACCCGCGCCGCCACGCGCATCAAGGAGGGCCTTCAGAAAAAGCTCTACCTGGGCAATCTCGACGCCCAGCGCGACTGGGGCTTCGCCGCGGATTACGTCGAGGCCATGTGGCTGATGCTTCAGCGGGACAAGCCGGACGATTTCGTGATCGCCACAGGCGAAGCGCACAGCGTGCGGGAGTTTCTGGAGGAGGTCTTCGGCTATCTGGAGCTGGATTGGCGCGAGCACGTCGAGGTGGATGCCCGCTATTTCCGGCCGGCGGAGGTGGATTTTCTGCAGGGCGACGCCAGCAAGGCCCGCCGCGAGCTGGGATGGACACCCCAGGTCACCTTCAAGGCCCTGGCCCGAATGATGACGGATGCCGACTGGAAACTGGCGCAGCGGGAAAAAATCCTGGCCGACCGCGAATTAAAAGACCGCACCCCGAGGTAGAACCATGAGCGTTTTGCCCAGCGATCGAATCGTCGTCACCGGCGGAGACGGATTCCTCGGCGGCTTCCTGGTGGAAAAGCTGCGCCGCCTCGGGCACCAGCAACTTTTCGTCCCCCTCCTTCAGGATTTTGATCTCATCAGCGAGGGCAACGTGGAGCGGCTGTACCGCGAGCAGCGCCCCGACGTGGTGGTGCACCTGGCCGCGGAAGTCGGCGGCATCGGCGCCAACCGGGACAATCCCGGTCGCTTCTTTTACGCCAACCTTGCCATGGGCCTGCATCTGATCGAGCACGCCCGCCGCAATCGCATCAAGAAGTTCGTCCAGATCGGAACGATCTGCGCCTACCCGAAGTTCACCCCGGTGCCGTTCAAGGAAACGGACCTGTGGAACGGCTACCCGGAGGAGACCAACGCCCCCTACGGTCTGGCGAAAAAAGCCCTGCTGGTGATGTGTCAGGCCTATCGCGAGCAATACGGCCTGAACGCGATTTATGTTCTGCCGGTGAACTTGTACGGCCCGCGCGACAACTTCAACCTGCACACCAGTCACGTGATTCCCGCCCTGATCCGCAAATGCGTGGAAGCGCGCGACGCGGGCAAAGAGCGGATCGACGCCTGGGGCACGGGCTCGGCCAGCCGGGAATTCCTGTACGTCGAGGACTGTGCCGATGCGGTGATCGCCGCGTTGCTCAAGTACGACGCGCCCGAGCCTGTGAATCTGGGCAGCGGCCGCGAGATCAGCATCAAGGATCTGACCGAGCTGATCGCCCGCCTGAGCCGCTTTGAGGGGAGGATCGTTTGGGACCCCTCCAAGCCGGACGGCCAGCCGCGGCGCTGCCTGGACGTCAGCCGCGCCCGCGACGCATTCGGTTTTTCCGCGCAGACCAGCCTGGAGGACGGCCTGGCCAAGACCATCGCGTGGTTTGAATCGCACCGCTCGGAGCTGAGCGAGCGGCGTTTCGCACCGGCCAATCCATGAATCTCCATGAATGCCGGCCCCCCAGCCGTCTGGCCAGCTTGACCTGGGCAATTCTCCGCCCATAATTCCGCACATGGCAGGTTTAAAAGATAGAGTCGTTGTTTGCGGCGGCGGTGGTTTCATCGGCGGGCATCTGGTCGGAGATCTGCTGCGTAAGGGCCACACGCAGATCCGCTCGGTCGACATCAAACCCTTCAGCGAGTGGTATCAGCACTTCCCGGAGGTGGAGAATGTGCGGCTCGATCTCCAGGGCAAAGAGGCCTGCCACAAGGCCCTGGACGGGGCGCGCGTGGTGTACGACTTGGCGGCGGACATGGGGGGCCTGGGGTTCATCCAAAACAACCGCTGCTTGTGCATGCTCAGCGTGCTGATCAACACGCACCTGTGCATGGCCGCACACGACATCGGCGTCGAACGCTACTTCTACTCCTCCAGCGCCTGCGTCTACAACGCCGACAAGCAGCGCGATCCCAACTTCTCGGCGCTCAAGGAAGCGGATGCCTATCCCGCGCAGGCCGAAGACGGCTATGGATGGGAGAAACTCTTCAGCGAGCGCATGTGCCGGCATTATCGGGAGGATTTTGGCTTGCCGACGCGCGTGGCGCGCTTCCACAACGTCTACGGCCCGTTCGGCACGTGGGATGGCGGACGCGAAAAGGCCCCCGCCGCCATCTGCCGCAAAGTCATCGACGCCAAGCTCTCCGGCAAACACAGCATCGAAATCTGGGGCGACGGACATCAAACCCGTTCGTTCATGTACATCACCGATTGCCTCAAGGGAATCCAGGACATCCTCTGGAGCGACATCCTGGAGCCGATCAATCTGGGCAGCAGCGAATTGGTCACCATCAACCGGCTGGTGGACCTGGTCGAGGACATCGCCCAAGTCAAGCTGCGGCGCACCTACAACCTCACGGCGCCCAAGGGCGTCAACGGGCGAAACAGCGACAACACCCTGATCAAGAAGCTGCTGGGCTGGGAGCCGAGCACCAAACTCCGCGACGGATTGGAAACGACGTATCGGTGGATTTATGACCAGATGACCAGCCGGGGAAAATAGCGCTCGGATTTCTCCCGCTGTGATCGATGAAAACTAGGGCCGGCCATCGCGGGACGATTCTCGTCGTCAGCCAGACGTTCGTGCCCGATCCAGCCAGCGTTGGACAGCACATGGCGGACGTGGCCTTCGAGCTGGCGCGGCGCGGGGAGGCGGTCCGCGTCTACGCGTCGGGTCGCGGCTACGAAAACCCCGCCGCCGTTTATCCGCGCCGCCAGAAGCTGCACGGCGCCGACATCCGCCGATTCCCCCTGGCATCGTTTGGGAAAGACTCGATCCCGCGGCGCGTGCTGGGCACGGCGGCGTTCATGATCCAGGCGTTTTTCGCCGCGCTGCGGGTTCCCAACCTGGCCGGGATTTTTTTCAGCACCTCGCCGCCTCTGATCGGATTGCCGATGTGCCTCGCGGCGGCGTTTCGCCGCGTGCCGGTGGTCTATTGGGCGATGGACCTGAACCCCGATCAACTGATCGCCCTGGGCAAGCTCAAACCCACCGATGCCCTTGCCCGGCTTCTGGAGGCGGTGAACCGATTGATTCTTCGCCACACGGCCCTGATCGTCGCGCTGGACCGGTTCATGGCGGACCGCCTGACCCGCCGCGGCGTGCCCCGCGGCAAAATCCTGGTCATGCCCCCCTGGCCCCACGAACAGCACATCCGCGCTGACCATGCCGGCGAAAACCCCTTCCGCCTCCGCCATGGCCTGAGCGGAAAATTCGTTTTCATGTACAGCGGCAATCACAGCCCCAGCAATCCGCTGACGACGATCTTGGACGCCGCGACCAGGCTCAAGGACCGGCCGGAGATGATGTTCGTGTTCGTCGGCGGCGGAGCGGGAAAACGAGAGGTGGAAACCTACATCCGCGAGCATGGCCTGAGCAACGCCCTGTCCCTGCCGTATCAACCGCTTGCGGAGCTGAAATACTCCCTTACCGCCGCGGACGTGCACATGGTTTCCCTGGGGCAGCCGATGGTGGGCATCATCCATCCGTGCAAAATCTACGGCGCGATGAGCGCGGGCAAGCCGATTCTGTTTCTGGGCCCGCGTCCATCCCACATCAGCGATCTGCTGGACCGCTACCAGATCGGGTTTCAGGTATCTCACGGGGACGTGGGCGGCGCCCTGGCCGCCATCGAGCGTCTGCGCACCATGCCGGGCGAACAATTGCGCGCCATGGGCCAGGCCGCTCGGCAGGCGCTGGATGAGTCGCTGAGGCAGACGCTCTTATGCGGGCGATTCTGCGACGCGGTGCAGGAGGCGCTGGCGGCTGGCCTGGGCCAAAACCGGCAGGTACACTCCGGTCCATGAGGCGATGGATCTGCATCCTGGCGGCGGTGGGGTTGATCGCGGCGGCGCTCGGCTGCGAGCACGCCGTCCGCGAGCCGGGCGAAAGTGAACACGGCGGCGTCTTCCTCCACGCCTCGCCGGATCAGTCCACAACCCGCGGATTCCTGGTTTTTTGATCCAGCAGCCCTGGCGGCGGCCGTCATGACAATCCAGGAGATGTGCCAAACCGCCATGCAGCACCACCAGGCCGGTCGGCTGCGCGAGGCCGAGGCCCTCTATCACCAGATACTCAGCCAACAGCCGGACCAGCCTGACGTCCTGACCTGGTTGGGAGTTCTCCAGTTCAGCACGGGCCGGCCCGGCGAAGCGGTCGCCGCCTTCCGCCGCGTCGCCGAGCTGCGGCCGAATCACGCCCCGGCGCATAACAACCTCGGCGTGGCGCTGAATGAAATCGGACGCTGCGATGAAGCGATCGCCGCTTATCAGCGGGCCCTCGCCCTGCAGCCGGATAATGCCGATGCCCATTACAACCTCGGCAACGTTTTAACCAAGCGGCATCGGCACGACGAGGCCATACGGGCATTTCGCAAGGCCTTATCGCTGCGCCTGGATGTCGATACCTGCACGAACCTGGGAACGGAACTGCTGGGGACGGGGCAGGCCGACGAGGCCATCACCCTTCATCGCCAGGCCCTGGCCCAGCTTCGGCCGCAGGGGCCTCAACTGTTCTACAACCTGGCCTTCGCCCTGGAATGGGCAGGGCAATTTGACGAGGCCCAGACGCATTATCTGCGTGCCCTTTCGCTGAAGCCGGACATGTTCCCCGCCGGTGTGAACTACGCCGTTTTGCTGATGAAAATGGGACAACCCGAGGCGGCATGGGACATCTTCTTTCAAACCGCGGAGCGATACCCCCTGCCCGCTGGAATCCCCCCGGAGAAGCGATGGGATGGTTCGGACCCCGCGGGCAAGACGATTCTGCTCCACCCTGGCGGACACTTTGGCGATACGCTGATCTTGGCTCGGTTCCTGGCCCCGCTGAAACAAAAGGGGGCGAAGATCATCCTGCAATGCCAATCGCCGCTGGCGCCCGTGCTGCAGTCACTGGGAGCGGAACAGACGATTGCGGTCGACCAGACGCCGCCGCCGTTTGACGCGTGCGCTTCGTTGTGGGCGCTTCCCCGCGGACTGGGTTATACGTTGCAGACCATTCCGCGCGACGTTCCCTACCTGGCCGCGCCGCCGCAGCGCATCGAGCAATGGAAGAATCGCATCCCTCGCGACACGATGGTCAACGTCGGCGTGGCGTGGGCCGGCAGCGACTCGACTCTGCGATCCCATCGCCTGGACGTGTTTGCCCCCCTGGCGGAGGTGCAGGGCGTGCGATTTTTCAGCCTGCAAACCGGACCTGAATCCTCGCAAACCCCGCCGCCCAACGTGCCTTGGGTGAATTTGGGCGCGGACTTTCGCGATTTCGCCGATACCGCCGCCGTCGTGCAGCAACTGGACCTGGTCATCACCGTGGACACGTCCATGGCGCACCTGGCCGGGGGCTTGGGCAAGCCGGTGTGGGTGCTGATCCCGTGGCGCGCCAATTTCTTCTGGCTGCTGGAGCGCACGGATTCCCCCTGGTATCCGACCGCCCGCCTGTTCCGTCAGAAGCGCGTAGGCGACTGGAGCCAGCCGGTGCAGGAGATGCGCGACGCGCTGCGCGAGCTGGTCGCCCGGCGGCAAGATCGCGACGCGAGGTGAGGGCGCGTCCGGCGGCACATCAAAGCCCCGCATGTACATGCGGGGCTCCGGCGCGTACCGCAAATCTTCACACCAGCGACGACATCCGCTCCACCGCGGCGGTCAGCGGCTGCACGTACTCCGCGCCGAACAGGTGCACGTGATTCAGCAAAAAATACATCTGATACACCGGCTTGCGGATGCGATGGTAGTCCTCGCCCAGGCGGCGCTTCTGCTGGTAGGTCTTCAGGAAAGCCGCGGTGCAGGTTTGAAACAACGTTAAATAGGCCAACTCCGCCTCGACGTGGGCGAATTTACAGTTGGGATCGAGCAGCGCCGCGATGCGCCAGTTTCCCGACGCATCGGGACGCGCCAGAATGTTGGCGTTCCACAGGTCCCAGTGAACCAGCCGCGGCAGGTCATCGTGCCGCAGCAGTACGTCCAGGCGATCGTGAACCTTGGCGATCTGCTTGCGGCACTTGGGCGCCAGCAGGGCCGATTGGTCGACCTCGGCGACGATCGGGTCGAAAACGTGGCGGAAAAAATCCGGCCAGGCGGCGAACGTCGGCGGCGGAGGCTCGATCACCACGCGGCCGTAATGCCCGGCCGTGCGCTCGTGCATGCGCAGCAGCAGCTCGGCCAGGTGCGCCTGCAACGCGTCGAATTGTTCCGCCGAACACTGCTTGCGCGCTTGCAGCAGGTTCACCCCTTGCACGTATTCCATCAGGATGTAACTGAACGGGTCATCCAGCGAGCCGATCTCGGCGGCGTACACGCGGGGAACGGGCAGGCCCGCTTCGGCCAGGATTTGCAGTTGATGCGCCTCGTTGACGTAGCTGCGATCGACGCGGTGGACGGAGATTTTGCAGACCGCTTTTTTGCCGTCGGCCAACCCAAGGGCGACGGTGCTGCTGATCGCGCCCCCATCCAACGGTTGGACCTCGCTCAGCTCCGCCGACTCGCCAGCCCATTGGTGCACGATCCGGCGGAGCACCTGCCAGGAGATGTCCAACTCCTGCGCCATGGCCGATTGAGATCATCGCAGAATCCGCCGCAGCGCACAAACCCAAATTCGTCCGCCGAAAGATGCAGTTCACGGCGCCGTGTCGCGGGCGGTGGGGACCAGGTAGGTGTCGTAATTGTAAGCCGCACCGATGTCGTGGCCGAGATACCCCGGGGCATCCAGGGGCGGGTGCTCGGCGTGCAGGCGGTGCGGGGCGACGGCGGTGTAAATATTGTCCTGGGAGACGCCGCAGTACGGCGTCGTTTCAAACGATACGTCGCCGGAGGGATGCAGCACGTTCTGCCCCGCCCCGCCATGGTTGGGCGAATTGCCCTTGGCCAGTTGGAACGGCGGTGCATCGCGCCGCGGCCCCAGCACCTTCGTCCCGTCGCAATCGAAGCCGGGATTCTTGTCCGCCATCACGGCGAACTCATGGGGCAAGCGGTCGTTGCTGAAGGCAAAATCCAGCGCATCGGTAAAGGGCGAAGCGTAGGAGTAGCTCAGATTTTCCGGCGAGCGGAAGTTGCCGCGACGCTGGGCGGCGTCGGCGCCGCTCGGCAGGACATCCGGCTGATCGTCGGTGCTGGGGCAAATGAAAACGGCCGTGTCCTTGACGTATCCGCAGCGCACCAGCAGCCACAGCGATGCCGTGATGTCGTTGGGCTTGACGGCGCTGTTTTTGGCGAAGGGATGCGGCTCATCCGGGCCGGTGTACGCCACGTACCCGGCGGGATGATGCGCCGGGTCGTACACGGTTTGGGGCAGCGGGGCATTGGGCCCCTGATCTCTGGCATACTGCGCCAGGGCGATGCCGATCTGTCCCAGCCGCCCGCGGCATTCCGTCCGCCGCGACATCTCCCGCGCGTTCAGCACGTACGGAATCAAGATCGCCACCAGAATCCCCAGGATCCCGGCGGCCACCAAGAATTCGATCAGCGTGAATCCGAAACGCAAAGGATCGCGATGGGGGCGGACCATGCGGCCAAGAGTCTAACTCAAGGCTCGCCGCGGAAAAATTGCGCGCGGTCGTTGAGGTCGGCCTCGACGGCCTGGGCGTACTGGCCATCGGTCAACAGTTGCCCCTTGTAATCCTTCAGCTCCAGGGGCGGCTCGGACGGCCGCGTCGCCGGCACCAGCTCGACCCGCGCCAGATCGAAAAACGCCTTGTCGGCGCCGTTGGCGGTGTCGGTGACGAACCCGATGCTCCCGCCGGGCAGCATCATGTTCCCCACCAGGCTCATGCCATCCCACTGCGGGTCCAGCTTGAACTCGACGGTGCGGTAACCCGGCTTGCTGATGACGACCTGATGCGCCTGCCGGCGAGGCAGATCGACCTCCGTCGGCGTCGTATAACTGCGGCCATCCACCTGGACCGTGGCCCCGCCGGGGTCGGTGGTGATCTTCAGGGACTGGTGCGTCCCGCGCATGAGGGTGGCGCATCCGCCGCACAGAAGCAGAGAAATGCAAAGGGCCCACCGGATTCTGCCGCGCATGGTCGTCCCAGGTCAGAGGATCATCCTGAATATCGACTGTATGCAGCCTCGACTGAATTTGGCCAGGACCGCTTTACGGGGCGGATGCGAATTGGGCTTTTCGCCGCAATTGGCCGCAGGCGGCGTCGATGTCGCGGCCGCGGCTCTTGCGGACGTGGGCGTTGACTCCGCGGTCTCGCAGAATCGTCTGAAATTTCATGACCGCCTCGCTGCCCGGACGAACAAACGGCAAACCCTCCACCTCGTTGTAGCGGATCAGATTGACGTTGGCCCGCAGCGTCTTGCACACGGCCGCCAATTGCCGCGCCTGCTGCGGTCGGTCGTTGACGCCGGACAGAAGGATGTACTCCAGCGTGATTTCCCGCCCCGTGCGCTCGAAGTAGTACCGGGCCGCATCCAGAATCTCCTTCAGGGCAAAATGCTCGGCCCAGGGGATCAGCCGCCGGCGTAAGGTTTCCTCCGGCGCGTGCAATGAAATCGCCAGATTGACCGGCAACCCTTCCTCGGCCAATTGCCGCATTTTCGGCGGCACGCCGACGGTGGAAATGGTGATCTTGCGGGCGCCGATGTTGAAGCATTGCTTATCGTGCAGGATGCGAAGAGCACCGATGACGTTGGCATAATTGGCCAGCGGCTCCCCCATGCCCATGAAAACGACGTGCGAAATGCGCTGGCCGGCGGCCGCCAGCAGCCGATTGAGCACAAAGACCTGCTGAACGATGCGCCCGGCCCCCAGGTTCTGCTTCAGCCCATCCAAGCCGCTTGCGCAAAATTTGCATCCCACCGGGCAGCCCACCTGGGCGCTGATGCACGCCGTGCGGCGCGGGCCGTCGGGGATCATGACGCACTCGGCCGCGGCGCCGCCCTCCCAGCCGACCAGCAGCTTCTGCGTCCCGTCGGCGCTGCTCTGATGCCGCAGCACCTCCCCGACGCTCAAGTCGATGGCGTCGCTCAATTTCCGGCGATCCGACTGCGCGAGGTTGGACATCCGCTGCACTTCGCAGACCAGCTTGTCATACACCCATTGGCGAACCTGCCTGCCGCGAAAGGCCGGCCAACTCCATTGCCGGACCAGCGCATCCAGTTCTGCGGGGGAAAGCGCGAAAAAACTCGGTTTATCCGCAACCGGCATCACAACCGGCATATTATGTTTATAGAGAAGGACCGGCAACGAAGTGTGGGTGAAGTTACCCAACCACCGAACCGCGTCTCCTCTGAAGAAGGCTGTCATGAGCCTGACGGCACATGATCGCGACGGTCGGCGCCGGTGGCTCCCGGGCACATCCGGCACAGCTCATGATGCATCCCGCGGCGCCGGCAAAGGCGCACACTTCAGACCCCGTCGTCTGCATGCCGTCCCCGCCCCGGCCGACAGTGACGAGCAGCTCCTGGCCGCCTATCGCCGCGGCGACCGCTTTAGCTTCGCCAAGCTCGTGGAGCGTTATCAGCGCGAGCTGTTTCATTTTCTGGTGCGGTTCCTGGGCGATCGCTCGGCGGCGGAGGACATGTTCCAGGAGACTTTTTTGCAGGTTCATCAAAGCGCGCATCAGTTTGATCCGCGGCGTCGGTTCCGGCCGTGGCTGTTCACCATTGCGGCCAACAAGGCCCGCGATCTGATCCGCTCCTCGGCCCGGCGGCCAGCCAGCCCCCTGCAGGCGGCCATCAGCCGCGGCGACGATGACAGCGGCGAGTTCATCGACCTCATGCAAAGCGCCCAGGCCCTGCCCGATGAATCCATGCAGCGCCAGGAATTGCAAACGCAGGTCCAGCAGATCGTTGGGGCTATGCCGGCAAATTTGCGCGAAATTTTATTGCTCTCCTATTTTCACCAGTTCCCCTACAAGCAAATCAGCCATATTCTGGGGATTCCGCTGGGAACGGTAAAATCCCGGCTGCACGCGGCCGTGGGCGTTTTTGCCGACCGCTGGCGGGCAGCGAACCATTGACAGCGGGAATCGTAAACACTGGTGGCAATGGCCCGTATTCATTTCCACGGCGCCGTTGCCCCAAGCCGGCAAGTCCAAGCAGACGATCCATTCGGATGTTTTGTCTTGTTAAGCCGTGCCTGGTCGGGCGACAATAGGGTCGTCCACCTTTCGATCATGCGGAGTACGTATGACCAAGAAACTGGGCGATGCCGATCGTCGCGCAGTGGATTTGGTTCTGGACCGGAGCTTACCGGATAACGCGGGGGGTTTTGTGCAGCCAAACGTGTCGCCGCATCGCGTGCGTTCCGTTGAAAAAATCCTGTCCCTGTTGCACTACCTGCCCGTGGAGGAGCCGCCGGCGGATTTGGTCAGCCGCACGCTTCGCCGCGTGAATGCAGCGCCGGCCATTGATCCTCCAGATGCCGAGGGACCTTCGCCCATGGCCGGTCAACGCCAGCTAAGCTGAGCCGCTCAGCAGCGCTTCGGTCAATTGATCGACTTCAGCGTCGCTGTGCCCGCAACAAAGGGTGACGCGCAATCGGCTGGTGCCGCGGGGCACCGTCGGCGGCCGCACCGCCTGCACCAGCAGCCCGGCGCCCATGAGCGCCTCGGCGCGTCGCAGCGCCGCCGATTCATCCCCCACCACGATCGGAATAATCGGCCCATCGCCCGGCGGCAGGGCGATGCCGCCTTGACTCAGCCGCCGGCGCAAACGCCGCGCCAGATCGCGCACGCGCTCTTGGAGCTGCGGCTCATCGCGCATCACGCCAATGGCCGCCTCGATGGCCGCCGCCACCGGCGGCGCCGGGCTCGTCGAGTAGAGGTACGCCCGCCCGAAGTTCACCACGGCATCGCAAAAATCCCTGCTGCCGCAGACCGCCCCGCCGACGCAACCGGCCGCCTTGGACAGCGTCACCACCGAAACATCCACGGCGTGGGCCAGCCCCATTTCCGCCGCGTACCCCGCCCCGCCCGGCCCGTACACGCCACTGGCGTGCGCTTCATCCAGCAGCACAATCAGCCCGTATTTCTGCTTGATCGGCGCGATCGCCGCCAGGTCCACCGCGTCGCCGTCCATGCTGAAAATCGACTCGGTCACCAACACCTGCAATTGGCCCGCCTCGGCCTCTTGCAGCAATCGCGTCAGCTTCGAGATCCCGTTATGGGGGATGCATCGCCAAGGGGCCCCCGTGGCCGCAACGGCATCCAGCAGGGACGCGTGCGCCAGTTTATCGACGATGAACCGCGCGCCGCCGCCGCCGGCCGCGCCCACCGCCGCCAGCGTCTGGATGGCCGCGGCATTGGCCTGATACCCGCTGGGCAGAAGCACGGCCGCCTCGGTCCCTTTCCAGCGCGCGATGGCCGACTCGACCGATGCGTGCGCGGCGCTGTATCCGCTGATGAGCCCCGCCGCGCCGGCGCCGCTGCCGTACTGAAGCGCCGCCGACCGCATCGCCTCGATCACCCGCGGATGATGCGTCAGACCCAGATAATTGTTCGAGCAGAAATTGATCAGCCGGCGGCCGTCGACTTCAACGTGCACCGCATCCAGCGGCCGCACGATGCGCCGGCGGCGAAGCTGCTGGGCCTCGGCTCGGTCCGATAGCTGACGCTGAAGAAGTGGATCCAGCGGAGACGGCATGGACGCGCCGGGAAAGCCGGGGTTGGGGATTCGAACGCCTCGCGGCGCTCAAGCGAAACCCCGCATGTATATGCGGGGCTTGGACCTATCGAGGGGGCGCCGGCTATTCGTCGGCCTCTTCGTCCGACTCTTTCATGTCGGTGACCTCACCGGCCTCGTCCTCGATGGCGCCGCCGATGAGCCCAGCCAGTTTTTGTTTCATCAATCGGCCGACCTTGAACTTCACGGTGCGCTTTTCAGGCACCTCCACGGGTTCCAGGGTCTTGGGATTCTGGGCTTTGCGCGCTTTTCGCAGTTTCGTTTCGAAGACCCCAAAGTCCCGGAATTCAAGCCGATTCCCCTTGCCCAACTCGTTCACGATCTCATCCAGGAATTGCTGAATGACGCGCTTGACTTGCACCCGCCGCTGCGAGGCATTGTCGGCGATTCGATCAATCAACTCCTTTTTCGTGATGGTGGCCATAGTTCCCTCGAACGGGTTTTAACATGCGACGGGAAACAGACTTAACCCAATATCGCCTAGTCGAATAAATATATCAAGAACAAATGGCTTCATCCACAGGGGTAAATGGAGGGGCCAAAGCCGGCGGTAGGCGAAAAACCGCGTTTTTATCGGTAACTGACCCCGTAGGTCTCGCTGATGGCTTCGCGGTCATAGCGGGACCGGCCGTGGCGATCGGTTTGGCGATCGTCCAAGCGGAGGTAGTAGAAGGTGGTGGTGGAATCCTGATAACCCGCGTAAGCGGCTGGCCCACGGTCATCCCGGGACAGATCCAGCCGAGGCACACCCGCCAGCACAGGCGGGTCAAAGGCCAAGGCCCCTGCGCCGCCGTTGGTGTACGCCGCCGTCACAGGTTGATTCGGCGAAACACCCGGCTGCTGGGAAGCACAACCCGCCAGCGCCACGGCCAGGAAGATGACTGGAACCAACCGCATGCCGGGGGAGGATCAAATCCAATGCCAGGATTCGCAACTCCGGCTAACAGCCCGATTTCGCCCTCAGACACGCTTCGTGCACCCTTGGCAAATCGCCGCGCAGATCGTTTGATGTCTAAAGGCAACACCGCGCGTTGCTGCCGGCCAACAGGTCTCTTGGTTGCGGCACCAAGGCGAACATTCTCGGACCGGGCCTCGGGGCGGCGGCAACGGGATCAAATTTCAGTTCGATCAACGCATTTCATTCCTTTGATGCTCCTGGAACGACTTATGACGCAGGACAGCGATCAGCAGAAGTGGATAGGCACAGCTCCCCAGGGCCGGCATTGCCCCGTACGAAATAGGCAGCATCCCTTTCGATAATCCGTGAACTATCCGAATGAGCGCGATCCCCCACCCTATGCTGGCTGGAAGCTGCAGCCACGCGTACAGCTGATGAAATTGAACGCCTCTGGGCTTCGAACGTAACAGCAGCACCGCGGCCACAAGGAGCAACAGGGCCAGCGCCAGGTTGATCGCGACAATGATCGACGCAAACATCGCTGAATCAAATCGATCCTGATACCAGCCTGTCCATTGCGGGCCACCAAAGGCCTTTGCCGCCATTCGATAGCTGTCGGCCGGCGTGGTTAGGTCCGTCTCCAGTTCAGTGCCCCCCAAATCAATCTGCGACTGCACGCGGGTACGGCCCAATGCGCGGCTGCCGTGTGTAATATCGAGGTAAAGGGCACCGTCTGGAAAGAAGAATACCTGTTGTACCAACTGGTAACCGATTCCGTTCTCGTCTTCAGAGCCCAGGGGGATCTGTGGATCGATGATCAATTGGCCGGGCGCTGCGAGCATGCGAGTCAACGCCTTTATTTGAGCCGAGCTAAGCGGGCCGGATTGAAGCCTTCCAACATGGGATCGCTCTTGGATATAACGAATCACGTCCGCGATTTCGTTTTCCGTCAAGGCGCGGGGTGCGGGCCGTGTCGCGGCGGTGCGCGTGGCCGCGGCGGCCTGGGCGGCATTCGTAACCGCCTGTTGTTTTTCCGCTGCAAACTTCTTGGTTAATTCCGACATGCTTACAACTGCCACAAGCAAAAGCAGCCCGTTGACCAGCAAGCTGAAACAGCCCACGCAAATGCTCAATATGCCAGTCGTCGTGACTAGCGGAGACCGACGCTTCAGCCGGGCGCCTGCGTAATCAAGCGGCTGGACCTTTTGCGGGGCGTCAGGAAATTGCCGCGTCATATCATTGATCTGCCAAACGCGGAGTTCCCCAATGCGCTTCGCGGCACGAGCGTGATCAGATCTGGAAATCGGGCGCCAGGCCGCGGCCTTTGCGGGCGCTGCGGTCGCGGTATTTCAGGTGCGGCGCTTCGGAACTGACCTGGTGATGCTGCGGAACGCTGGAGGTGATGAACACGTTGCCGCCGATGGTGGTCCCTTGGCCGATGACCGTCTCGCCGCCCAGGATCGTGGCGTTGGAGTAAATCGTCACGTTGTCCTCGATGGTCGGATGGCGCTTTTGCCCGCGCAGCAGTTGCCCGAACGCCGGGGCCAGCGCCCCCAGCGTCACGCCCTGGTAAATCTTGACGTGCTCGCCGATCTCCGTGGTCTCGCCGATCACCACGCCCGTGCCGTGATCGATGAAGAAACTGCGTCCCAGCTTCGCCCCGGGATGAATGTCGATGCCGGTCAGGCTGTGGGCGTACTCGGTCATGATCCGCGGCAGCAGCGGCACCTGAAGTTTGTGGAATTCGTGAGCCAGCCGCTGCACCGTGATCGCCAGGATGCCGGGATAGCAGAAGATCGTCTCGTCCGTGCTCTGGGCGGCGGGGTCGCCGTCGAAAGTGGCCTGCACGTCGGCGGCGAGCATTTCGCGCACCGTCGGCAGGCGCTTGAAAAATTCCGCCACGACCCGCGCCGCCTCCCGGTCGCACTGCTCGCATTTGGCGCTGTCCCCGTCGGAGCCGGCAATCTGGCTCTTGTAGCGCAGGCAGCACCGCGCCTGCTCGTACAGCAGGTCCGTCAATTCGATGACCAACTCGCCCATGCGATAGGTGATGTTTTGCGTCGTCAATCCCTGCTGCCCGAAATAGCCGGGATAAACGATCTGCCGCATCAACTCGATCGCCTGGATGATGGCATCCCGGCTGGGCAGAAAGACGCGGTTCAAGTGCTGCATCTTCGGCTCAGCCAGGATGCTGGCCACCAGCGATTCCACCACCTTGGGCAGACTCTGATTGAGATGGTTGCGGTCCATAGAAAAAATCCTGAATGATGAACGATGAATTTAATCCGTCATTCGTCATTCGTCATTCGTCATTCGTCATTTCCTCCAAAGGATATCCCTTGCCAGCGCCAGCGGCAAATCCATAATGCGCGGCCGTGGATGCGTTGATGGTGGGGATTTCGGGCCTGCGCGGCACCGTGGGCGGAACGCTGACGCCGACGGTGGTCGGCCGCATGACCGCGGCATTCGCCGCGTTTTTGAAGCACGAGACCCCCGACCGGCGATTGAAGGTAGTGTTCGGCCGCGACAGCCGGCTCAGCGGCACGTGGGTGCGCGACGCGGCCGTCGCCGCTCTGGTCGCCAGCGGACTGGAAGTCGTCGACCTCGACATCGTCACCACGCCCGGAGCGGCCATGATGGTCCAGCACCTGGGCGCGGATGCGGCCGTGATCGCCACGGCTTCGCACAATCCCATCCAGTGGAACGGCCTGAAATTCCTGAATCGCCAAGCCGTCGCCCCGCCGGCCCAGGAGGCCGCGGCCATCGCCCAGTTCTTCCACGACGATCGCGCCGATTTTGTCGCCGTCGAAGGCCTCGTGCCGCCGGTTCGCAACACCGGAACCCACGCCCTGCACGTCAAACGCGTGCTGGATCACGTGGACGTCCTGGGCATTTCCGCCCGGCGCTACAAGGTGGTGTTGGACAGCGTCAACGGCGCCGGATGCGTGGCCACCGCGACCCTGCTGAGTAAACTGGGCTGCCAGGTGGTGCATCTCAACGGCACGCCGGACGGCCGCTTCGCCCACGATCCGGAACCGACCGAGAAAAACCTCGTCGGTCTGGCCGAGGAAGTCCGCCGCCAGCGCGCCGCCGTCGGCTTCGCCCAGGACCCGGACGGCGACCGCCTGGCCATCGCCGACGAAACGGGCCGCTACATCGGCGAAGAATATTCGCTGGTCCTGTGTGCCCAGTGGATTCTGGGCCGCCGTAGCGGCGTGGCCGTGGCCAATCTGTCCTCCAGCCGGATGCTCGACGACGTGGCCGCCGCGCACGGTGGCCGCGTCATCCGCACGCCCGTCGGCGAAGCCAACGTCGTGCAGGCGATGCTGGCCAGCGGCGCCGTCATCGGCGGCGAAGGCAACGGCGGCGTGATCGATCCGCGCATCGTCCCCGGCCGCGACAGCCTCGTCGGCATGGCCTACGTGCTGCAGCTCATGGCCGCCACCGGCTCGAGCATCGGCCAATTGGTCGGCCAGATTCCGCGATACGAAATTGTCAAGACCAAATTCCCCTGCCGCCGCGAAGAGGCCGGGCGCATCGTCGAAGCGCTCAAAACGCATTTCGCATCGCAGCGCCTGGACACGCAGGACGGCATCCGCATCGACTGGCCTGACGGCTGGGTCCACGCCCGAGCCAGCAACACCGAGCCGATCATGCGCATCATCGCCGAAGCCCCCGACCGCGCCGCTGCCGATAAATCCATCGCCGCCGTACGCTCGGTGATCGACACCGTCCTGGGCGGCTAAAGGCGGCTCAGATTCCCCGTTTTCACCAGCAGTCCGCCAATTTCGTGGAGATTCACCGCGCCGCGGTTGCCCTCGGCCGCGGCGTATCGCAAGTCAAAGTAGGACCTTGCAGGAGGTGGCGATGCTGCACCAGCGACCGGCCAAAACCCAAGGCGAATTCATGCTCCGTCTGGTAGGCGGATCGCAAACGTTGGAGGATGCCCTGCGCGACGATCGGCGCCGGCTGGCGGAACTGATGCGCATCCCGCAGAACCAGATCCAATTCGACACCGCTTCGGAGCTGCCGAGCGAGGACCCGGAACGCTGGGATGGATTGTCGTAGACCGCCCTGATGTTCTGACAACATTCACGGGGGGAAAAACCGGCCCGAGGACGGGCCGGCTCAATTGGCGAGCCAACCGCTCGGAAAACGGGTGAGTTTATTTGCGAAACTGAGCCGGCTCGTCCTCGACCGGTCCGCCGGTCCGTGGATGTCCTACGCCAGCGACCCCTTGGTGCTGGGCACATCCGCGATTCGCGCATCCAAAGCGACCGCCTGCCGCAGGGCCTTGGCGACGGCCTTGAAGATGGCCTCGGCGATGTGGTGATTGTTCGTCCCGTAGGGCACGTTGATGTGCAGATTCAGCTTGGCGTTGGCGGCCAGGGCCTTGAAGAATTCCTCGACCAGCTCGGCCGGGAACTGCCCGATCGCTCCGTCGCTGTAGCGCGCGTTGTAGACGAAGGCCGCGCGCCCGGACAGATCGATCGCGGCGCTGGCCAGCGTTTCGTCCATGGGCACCGTCGCCCAGCCGAAGCGCGCGATGCCCCGCTTCTCGCCCAGGGCCTTGTCCAGGGCCTGGCCCAGAACGATGCCGACGTCTTCGACCGTGTGGTGCGCATCGACCTGCAAATCACCCTCGGCCTGGGCGCTCAGGTCGATCAGGCTGTGGCGACCCAGCAAATCCAGCATGTGATCGAAAAACCCTACGCCCGTTTCGACGGCGGTTTTCCCCGTGCCGTCGAGATTGATGGCCACCTTGACCTTGGTTTCCTTGGTCTGCCGCGAGATTTCCGCTGTTCGGTCCATGGTTCTACGCCGCCTTGCCCGCCGCCGTGAGCATCTTGATCCCGGCCAACAGGGCGTTGTTCTCGTGGCTCTGGCCGATGGTGATGCGAACCTTGTCCTGCAAGCCAGGCAGATCGAAGTATCGGACTAAAATCCCCTTCTCCTTGAGGCCGAGGTACATCTCCTTGCCTCTTCCGGTGGGGACGGCGGCCAGGATGAAATTCGCCTGGCTGGGCAGGACCGTCCAGCCGAGCTGCGTCAATTCGCTGCTGACCCGCGCCCGCTCGGACTTGATGTTCTCCCACGTCCAGCGGGCGTAGGCCTGGTCCTGCAGCGCCGCCGTCGCCGCGAGGATCGACACCGCGTCGCAATTGTAGCTGTCCTTGACCTTCATCATTTCGGCGATGACGTTGGGCCGGCCGATGGCGTACCCAAAGCGCATCCCCGCCAGCGAATACGCCTTGCTCATCGTCCGGCTGATCAGCACGTTGCCGAACTGCTCGAGCAGCACCACGCAGTTGTCGTCCGCGAAATCCACGTACGCTTCATCCACCAGGATCAGCCCGGAAAAGTTCTTGGCCAACTCGGCCACTTTCAGGGGCGAAACGAAGGTGGCGCTGGGGGCGTTGGGATTGGCCAGGTAGATCGCCGCGGCCCCGCTGCCTACAAGAGCGTCGATGGGCAGCGACCAGTCGCGATCCCACGGTATCGCCACGGCCTTGGCCTCCTGAAGCTTGGCCAAAACCCCGTACAGCGTGTACGTCGGGTCGGGAAACGCCAGGATTCCGCCGGGCGGTACGAAGCACCGCGTGGCGATGGTCAGGATGTCGTCGCTGCCGTTGCCGGCCAGGATGTGCTGCGGCGACAGATTGTGCAGCTTGGCCGCGGCGTCGCGGAACGCGTCCGCCGTCGGGTTGGGATAGCGCCGCAGCGTCTCCGAGCTGATCCCCGCCAGGGCCTGCATCACGCGCTCGCTGGGCGGGAACGGATTCTCATTGGTGTTCAGCTTGACGACGCGCTGCCCGGCCTCCGGCTGCTCGCCGGGAGAGTATCCCTCCATCTCGCGCACGGTTTGCCGGACAAACGGGGGAACCATACACCGCGATTATAAGCTCGCAGCGCCGTTTGCAAACCACCCCCCCGGCGGCCGCGTCCGCTAAGATTCCGTTTGATTTACACCCACCGGCTTGTATTTTCAGCGCGAAGTTGCTGCACTGGTCGCGATGCCCATTCACGCCCTGACCCATTCGATCCGCACCTCGGCCAAAACCGACATCCGTGAATCATTGCGCCTGGCCGCCATCGACGTCGGCTCCAACAGCATTCACATGATCGTCGCCCAGGCCGACGCCGACGGCGGCATCACCACGCTGTGGCGGCTGAAGGAAATGGTCGGCTTAGGAAGGCTGAGTTTCCCCTCGCGTCGGCTTTCCCAGGACGCCATCGAGCGGGCCGTGGCGGTGCTGGCGCGATTTCAGCAGGCGGCCAGCCAGCGGCAGGCGGAAAAAATCATCGCCGTCGCCACCAGCGCCATCCGCGAGGCCGAAAACGGCGGAGATTTTCTAGAACGCGTGCGCCGCGAACTGGGCCTGTATCTGCGCGTGGTCAGCGCCCGCGACGAGGCACGGCTGATTTACCTGGCCGTCCGCCACGCCATGCCCCTGCGCAGCCAGAACCAGCTCGTGATCGACATCGGCGGCGGCAGCGTGGAATTCATCGTCGGCCACGGACAAAACGCGGCGCTGCTGGAAAGCCGCAAGCTCGGCGCGGCGCGCATGACGGCGCAATTTGTCAAGTCCGACCCGATCAGCGAGCACGACCTCCGCCAGCTTCTGCGCCATTACGACAAGGAGCTGACGCCCCTGTGCGCCCAGATCAAGGCCCTGCGCCCGGTCAAGGCCATTGGAACCAGCGGCACGCTGGAAAACCTGGCGACGATGTGCGGTTCGGAGCCCAGCGCCAACGGCCAACCTCAAGCCCAGATCATCGAGCGCCGCCCGCTGGAAAAGCTGCTGGCCAAGCTGCTGGAAAGCCGGAGCAAGAACCGCGCCCGCATCCGCGGCTTGGACGATCAGCGGCAGGACCAGATCGTCGCCGGCGCGGCCCTGGTCGGGCAGATGTTTGAGCGATTGAACCTGAAGCGGATCGAGATCTGTCCCGCCGCCCTGCGCGAGGGGATTTTGCTGGATTATCTGTCGCGGCACCTGCCGGACCTGGCGATCCGCCGCGAGGTCCCCGATGCCCGCCGCCGCAGCGTCCTGGACCTGGCCCGCCGCTGCCATTGGCACCAAACGCACAGCCAGCAGGTCGCGGGCATCTGCATGAAGCTGTTCGACGAGCTTCGCCCGCTGCACGGCCTGGGCGCCGCCGATCGCGAATTGATCGAGTACGGCGCCCTGCTGCACGACATCGGCTTGCACATCGGCCCCAGCGGGCATCACAAACACAGCATGTACCTGATCTTGCACGGCGATTTGAAAAATTTCAGCGACGACGAGATCAAGGTGATCGCCAACGTCGCCCGCTACCACCGCAAGTCCCCGCCGCGGGCCGGCCACGGCGTTTACGCCTCCCTGCCCGGGCGATTTCAGCGGGTCGTGGACGTCGGGGCGGCGCTCATGCGCATTTCCGACGGCCTGGATCGCAGCCACAGCAGCGTCGTGCAGAATCTACGCTGTAAAATCGGCGCCAGGAAGGTCAAATGCCTCCTGGTGACAAAATCGGACGCGGAGTTGGAAATCTGGGGCGCAAGGCGGAAAATGGATTGGTTCCAGGATGTCTTTGGGCGGCCGATTTCATTTGAGTTGGCCCAACGGTAGGACAAGATGGACTCACTGCTGACGCCGCATCATTATTCGGGCAAGCTGATCATCGTCGAGGGCATCGACGGCTCGGGCAAGAGCACGCAGCTTCAACTGGCGATGCGCTATTTGCAGGCCAAGGGTTTGCGCCCGTCGTTCACCGAGTGGAACAGCGCCGACCTGGTCAAGGCGATCACCAAAAAGGGCAAGAAGAAGATGTCGCTGACGCCGATGACGTTTTCGCTGCTGCACGCGACGGATTTTGCCCATCGGCTGGTGCACAACATCCTGCCGCCGCTGAAAGCCGGTCTGATCGTGCTGGCCGACCGGTACGTGTACACGGCCTTCGCCCGGGACGTGATCCGCGGCTGCGAGCGCGATTGGGTGCGGCGGGTGTTTCAGTTCGCGCCGCGGCCGGACCTGGCGCTTTACTTCAACGTGCCGATCGACGTCAGCGTGTCGCGGCTGATCTCCGGCCGGGCCAAACTCAAGGAATACGAGGCCGGCATGGACCTGGGCCTGGCCGGCGATCTGGTCAGCAGCTTCAAGATTTTCCAGGGACGAATCCTGGGCGAGTATGCGAAAATCGTGCGGGAATACGGGCTGACGGAAATCGACGCGACGCAGAGCATCGGCGAGCAGCAGCAAACCGTGCGCCGGCTGATCGACCAGACGCTGGCGGATTACAAGCCGCAGACGCCGCAGCAGTCCGTCGCGTAGAAAGAATCCTTCGATGGGCGAATTTCGTTACATGGGTCACGCGATGCCGTACCTGCCCAAGGACGGCTGCACCGGCAAGCTGATCGTCATCGAAGGGACCGACGGCTGCGGCCGCAGCACGCAGGCCATCATGCTCAAGGAATGGCTGGAAGTGCAGGGCTACGCGGTCATCGACACCGGCTGGACGCGCAGCAAGCTCGTCGGCCAGGCCATCACCGATGCCAAGCAGGGCCATTCACTGCACCGATTGACGTACTGCTTGATGTACGCCGTGGACTTGGCCGACCGCATGGAATACCAGATCATCCCCGCCCTTCGCAGCGGATTCATCGTCCTGGCCGACCGCTACATCTACACGCTTCTGGCGCGCGGGGTGGCGCGCGACGCTGACAAGCAATGGCTGCGCGACCTGTTCAGCTTCGCCGTTCAGCCGGATTTGGTCTTCTATCTGCGACTGGATGTGAAGGACCTGGTCCCCCGCGTGCTCGAAGCGGGCAAGATGAATTACTGGGAGAGCGGCCTGGACATGAACTACGGCGACGATCTGTTCGACAGCTTCATCGCCTACCAAACCGAGCTGATCGAGCAGTTCAACCTCATGACCCAGGAATACGGCTTCCACACCCTCGACGCCCATCAGGACCCGCGCACGATTCAGCGTCAGCTTCGCCGCGCCGTCACCGAGTATCTGCAGCAAAGCAACTACCCCGCCCCCGGCGCGGCCGCAGCCCCGACTCAGAATCTCAAATCTCAAATCTGAAATCCTGCATCAGGTCAGGCGCACGCTCACGCCGTGCTCGGCCAGGAATTGCTTGACTTGGCCAACCGAGTACGTCCCGAAGTAAAAAATGCTGGCGGCCAGGGCGGCATCGGCGTGGCCGGTGGTGAGCACGTCCAGCATGTGCTGGGGATTGCCCGCCCCGCCGCTGCCCTTCCGGTTTACCTCATCATCAATCGCATCTCTGAGCTCCTCCGATCTCACCGTTGCGCCGATTAACCCCAATGGGCTTCCGCCCCAGTAGATTGCCCGCTACAATAATTTGCGAGTTGGACCGGTGGAGGCCCCCACAAGCGTCGCACGCTCACATAGCTACGCCGATGGGCGCGTGTCCGATTTGCTCCCAGGAGCGATTCGAGGGAAATTCTATGTGGCATCGCGATGAAACGTTAAAAGAATTCAGCGAGCACTTTTTTAAAACCGAGCGGGCCGATCTACGCGATCTTCTGCAAAGCACCGCAATTCGCCTATGTGACGCGACCTTCCAGAAGGCATCGACGCATTGGTTCACAGATCACGGTCCGGTCCATAGTGATCACGTATTCTTTTACGCGACGAGACTAGCGCTCCGCGCCGAGGTCGAGCAACTCGGGCTGAGCGATTTCGAGGCAATGACCCTAGCCGCGGCCTGTTATATCCACGACATCGGCATGGCGAATTTCAGCAATCGATGGGATTTGAGCCATGGATGGACGGACAAATTGATCGATGACATTCGCAAATGGCATGTGGAAGCCGTTTCCACTTTGCTCAAGTTGCCGCCTTACCGGGAGCAGCTTGAGCGTCTTTACGATTGGGAGCCTCGCTTGGAAGAGGTATTGCCGATTGTCTGCCGCGCGCACGGGACCGATTCCCATGAAAGTGCATGCGAAGAACTGAGCAATCTGGACATACCACGTTTCAAGGGCGATCTCCTCGGAAAAATTCTCCTGTTGGCAGACGAATTGGATATGGCCCACCATCGGTCGGCGGTCGGTCGACATCCACAGGCGGCGGCATTTCCTCCTTTGGCTCAGGCTCACCAATACAAGCATCGTTACGTGGCAGATGTTGACGTCGATTTGCCCGTGGTGCATATTCATTTTGGATTCCCTGATGGCTTGGCATACGAAACACGACGGCACTTTAGAGAATGGGTTTGCGGCAAGCTAAGACGACAGGCGAATTGGCTGGTGGAGCGCCAGCCAGCAATTTATAAGCACATTTTCGAGATCCGTCCGCAAGTGACGGAAGCTTCTCAACCTGTCACCCAGCAGATCTGTCCGGATATTGCACTTCGGGAGGTAGCTAAGCAGGCCAAGCTGTACATCGCAACTCCTAACAGCTACAAGCGGTGCCGTCGCCCCTGGATGATTAATCCGCGCGCCGCACTGGGCCCCACTCTCGGAATTTCATATCCGCATGCTGACCGCCTGGTTGACCACTTCTTCCGGGACTTGGAGAACCTCGGAGAGAAGAACCTGGTCAAGCAAGCTTATGTCGAAATGGCTGAAAACCTTCGCGTCGCTGGGGAATTGGAACATCGGATCAATGAATTCGTAGGCCTCTTTAATAGCGGAGCGCCATCAGTCATTCCACCCGGTCGTCCCTTCGTGATCACTGGTCCTACTGGCGCAGGAAAGTCAACTCTCTTGAGTTTAATGCGCGACAACGACGCGCTTTCCGGCCATGGCGCTGGACTGTTAGTATTTGTGGATTGCCTAAATATACACAGCTTTGCCCAACTTCTATGGACTCTTCTGCAAACCCTCGAAGAGCAATGCCGGAAGCGGCCCGAAGTGTGGAGCGTTGTGAAGGACGCGTTTCCGACCGACGCTTGTAAACTTGACATCGACCAAGTTATCTTCGAATGCCGCCGCACTATGAAGCTCTTTCATGAAAGCACGTTGGAAGGTCATTTACCGAAGCCGCTGCCGGTCGTCGTTGTTCTCGACAATCTCGACCGAGCCCCCGGGTTCGACCTTAAACTCCCCGTGGTGCGATTTTGCATGAGGGAGGCGGAAAGCATCGGATTTCCATTTTTCGTCATCCCGCTTCGAAACTCAACCAAGAAGCAAGTAGATCGCGAGTCCGATGATCTAGCAGCTATACCTACCAATGAAATCGTCGCGCCTAACGCTCACGATATCCTATCCTGGCGTGTGAAAACCGTGTTTTCAAAAGAGGTAGCCGAAAGTAAGAGCAATCCCTGGCAGACAAGAGTGGGCACAAAACTGAGGCTCGGCCAGATCGAGCTGGAATTTGAGGACTTCCGTAGGACCCTTGAAATGGTCGTCCAAACGCTTGCGTTCACGGGTGGCGATGACTCCCATGGACATGCGCCATTCATTTCATCGATGGCTGGCACAAACATGCGCGAGGCGCTAACATTGTTTCGCGCGATCATTAAAGCAGCCGATGCCGAGCATCTCTTGAAGTTGTCGAAACGTGAGGCTGCGGGTGAGCATTACCTGATCAAGTGTGCCGCGCTGGAGCGGTTTCCCTACTATTACGGAAAAAATTCCAAGGTTAGGAACATTTTTGAGACCGACGATTTCGAGGGCCACTTCTTAATGGCATCAATTTAAGCATTTTGTCTCTGGTTTTTCAGGCGATTTCTCAACACCTTCCGAGGTTGATTCATCAGGTCGTATTCTTTGGGCCGTCGTTTCCTGCACCTAGGCTCCGCGCGGTTGGG
>Ga0208692_1000174_pt1 | contig 60171 bp, 62 predicted proteins | sample June2015DPH_20_1_3_FD_184721 | JGI IMG/M metagenome (GOLD analysis project Ga0208692, IMG submission 184721) | Peatland microbial communities from SPRUCE experiment site at the Marcell Experimental Forest, Minnesota, USA - June2015DPH_20_100... | ecosystem: Environmental > Terrestrial > Soil >... | reverse complement strand
GGCTTCAAGCAATTCTTCCCCAAGCGGTGACAGGCAACTTGCATCTGGGGCTAGGAACTTGTAGTTTTTCATTGCGTTTACGATTTTGACGATCTCTTCAGGTGTCAGTTTCTTCGGGTTTTTCTTGACGGGGAGGTCTACTTGTGTCAGGAATGAGGTGGCGATTGTGCGGCCGACTCTGTGAAAGTGAGTTTTCATGAAACCGACGAGCGTATGTTCCTTAGTTAATTCGATAAGGCGCGTGATCGTTTCGACGTCGACGCCGTACGGGTGTGGTAGGGTTTCTTGCGGCGGTTTCGGCATTTGGACTGTGCCACGATCGAACCTGTAGAGCCTGCCCCTCGGGTCTACGTAGGTTATAGTTGCGTATGGAGCGACAATCGCGGTTGCCATTAGATAGTCGAGAATCTTGGACATCGCCCGGGTGTAGTCTGCTTCGGTGGAGAATTCGACAACGGCCCCGTGCCAATGATTATCGTTTGGGTGCGTCTTGTGCTTGATAATGACTGGTTTGTTCTTTTGGATGTCAATCATCAGATCGTATTGGTGTATCTTTGTTCGACCAGTGCTGGACATGATGGTTGCTGTGCCGTGGGTCGTGACCTGGCCGTAAAGTATGGCCATCTTGCCGCCCAACCCGAAGGTTCCTCGGGTCTGTCGAAGCTTGTATTTGGATCCGTAGAGAACTTGGCCGAAGGCGGAGGGTATGATATCGTGAGGTATCCCAATGCCGTTGTCTTCAATGTGGACCCTGTAGACACCAGGCCCATCTGTCGGACCCGATTCGTGCGACACTCGCAGATAGATGTCAGGAGGAATTTCACGTGTTTCGCAGGCGTCGAGTGAATTTTCGACTAACTCACGGATAGTAGAGTAGATAGCCCTCGTTGGGTTCGTGAATCCTGCGATGTCCCGGTTACGGTAGAAGAAATCTGCCGCCGATATTTCCTGGAATACTTCTTGGAGGGCCATCAGGGTTCGCCTATCTTGTTGAAGGTGGGGCATAAAGCTGATGATGGTTGCTCCTCGTCACGTAGGCGGTTTCTCCCATAGCTCAAGGGTTTCTCTTTTCTTGCTCTCGCTCTTTATCTTTCTAAGCAGTTTGTACACGGTGGAATGCTGTTTACCTTTGAGTAATAGTTCAATTGCTTCCCTCGCAGCAGTCACGTCCTCATATTCGCCGATCGTAGAAATAGTATGGCCGTAGACCGAAACTTTCGCATCAGTCATTTCCTCTATTAACCTGCGAATCTTCCCCTCACGCCCAATCACCCGGCCCTTTAACCTCGCAATATCGTTTTCGTTTCTTCCGAACGTTTCCCTTAGGTCGATGATATCGAGAACGATGTCGTCATCGACAAGTTCCATAGCTCGTTCTGGCGAAAAGCCACGGCCAATCGCGAGAACCACATCGCGGGCGCGAAGGATTGTGGTCGGGTCGTCCGAATCTCCTCTGGGAACGATTTCTACGACGCCGCCTTGGCTTTGGATTAGCAGGCGTGCTTTGAACGCGTGTTCAATCTTTCTTTTGGTGGAACCTTCCTTTCCGATAAGCACACCCATGCGCTCGAAGGGGATTGTTGTGCTAATTCGTGTCGACATCTTCACCGGTCACCCACTTCGTCAATCTCTCGATGGGGGGTACGGTCACACCGATTCGTGAGAAATATGTGTTCATGCGAACCAAGTCCCTCTCAAGAAAGCTATGGGCCATTGGGTGTTCCGGAGGAACGGCTTGGGCAAAGTCAAAGATTACCGGTTCGAGGTCAACTAGCATTATGTTATATTCACTTAGGTCGCCGTGTACGAGTCGCGCCTTTTGGTAGAGCGTTTTTACGGCTCCAACAATCTTGTCGTAGACCAGGGCTGGGTGGTCGAGGGGGGTTTCCCTTAACAGCGGAGCGGGGGTTCCGTTTCTACCGATAAATTCCATTAGCAGCACGTTTCCCTCAACCTTCAATGCGACCGGCACTCGGACGCCCGCGTCTCGCGCCTGTTGCAGGTTCCTGAATTCCTTCAGGGCCCAAAGGTTGACGAGCGACCTTGTATCCTTTCTAGTGTTCTTGAACCTTTCATCGCCTTTTATGTACTTCATCCTCCCGCCGACGAATTCCGCTGATGTTGTCAAGAAAATCTTAATCGCCACTAATTTTTTTCTTCGACCTACGCCCCAATACAGGCGCGATTCTTTGCCCGAGCGCACTACCCCATTGATGTTTGAGATATATCCACGGTTTAAGAGGCGATATACTATCATCAGCGTCGATTTGTCGAAGACTTCTTCGAGAGATTCCATTTCCTCGCTACGTTTATTCCTCATTAGCCGTTTTTCCTCGTAGCGTGCAACCTTACGGCGTAGCTTCTGCTCGGCTAAGGACTCCACCTATATCACCAAACAAGCTCATCTAATGATGGCTAAGCAACCAGACGGCCCTGGTTTCTTAGCCAGTTTGATTGGCTTTCCGTGTACCGCCAGAGGATGTCGCCCCTCGAGTCGGTTTGGAAATCCCATGGGGCGACCAAGACCGTGTCGCCGACTTTGATCCAGACTCGGCGCTTCATCTTGCCGCGGATACGGCACACTCTTTCGTGGCCATCTCCACATTTGACCATAAGCCGATCGTAGCCCAGCATCTGGGTTACGATTCCGAGCAGTTGCCCCTCGTCAGGCATGACCATTTCCCGGAGATCCCCTTCACTCAGAACCTTCTTTTTACCCACACTCTTCCACCGAGGTTACGGCGCGATAATAATTCGGCCAGCCTAAATAAGGCTATTAGACTTTTGCCAGCGTTTCCCCTTTCAGCGTAATTCACATGCGAACTATTTGGACGTGCGGAACGCCGCCGATATGGACGATTGCGGAAGGACTTACGAATCCCTTCTGAACTGCAGCTTCGACTATGCCCTCGCCGACTAGGTTGGCTATGTCAGCCGCACCGATCGCCTGAAGAGCGTCGTGGATATTGGTGGAAACGCCCCTGTAGAAATCTACCTTTACCTCTAGCTTCAACTTTCCCTCGCGAAAGATTGCCCCGAGTAGTTCGGAATCGCAGGCGGCTACGAGAGTATACTTTGTGTCCTTGAAAACACGGAGATAAACCTGATTCAAGTAGGGGTACACTTTCTCAGACGGGAAGTATGGAAGACTTCGCGCCGCAGGCTTCACAGCGGAGGAAAAGGTACCGCCCCTCTTTCTCAATCTTCGTGTCAGGCCGATTGCATATGGGGCAGATTACATACCGCTGGGCGTAAATGTTGAGAAGCCGCGTAACGGTTCCAACATCGAACCTGCCCTGGAATATCGCCCTCGCCCCATCCAGGGATGCAGCAGTCGCGAGTTCTCTGGATAGAAACTTGAGCAAATGGTGAGGCTCACGGTTGATCTTGTTGCTTATATCACCAAAATTCTGAATAATAGTTCTCCTACCCATCCGTATACCAACGACTCTCGGTATCTCGAACCTTTCCCCCGTTCCAGCTGCCTTAGGCAGGTTGGCATAGGCTCGTTCAAGTAGCTTGTTGTAATCTCCGCTCAAGGTTGATTTCCAGCGGTAGATTATGAACAGCCATATTTCTTCGTTCCCCTTTGGGAAAGATATGTTAATGTGGTTACGGGGAGGCTAGCTTGAGGAAGCTGTCGGAGGGGCCGCATCTAAAGGTCATCACAAAAAGGCACGAGAAGAACTCACTGCTTTCGAGTTCTTTGGAATGCGGGGCCGGCTGGAGATGGTCATGAATGGGTAAATGGATTATCAACTCTGCTTGGCCTTACGTAAATTCAGTTCCCCACCTTGGAACATTCATCCACCTCCTCAGCGCGGACGTCTACACCAGATACCTCCGCCTCAAAGGCGAAGAAGTTATAGCAGTAACTGGCTCGGACGAGCATGGAACACCGATTGAGGTAGAAGCGATAAGCAAAGGTGTCCCACCGAAGCAGTTGACGGATGAAATTCACAAGCAAATCTGCAACTTGTTAGATGTGTACAATATACGATTTGACAATTACACAAGGACCGAAAACCCCGTCCACATCCGGTATACCCAAGACCTCTACCGAAAAGTATACGCGAATGGTTATGTGTATACGGAAAATGTCAACCTACCTTACTGTGAAAGGGACCAAAGATTCCTCCCCGACCGCTTTGTTGAAGGCACGTGCCCCCACTGCGCGTACGAACAAGCTAGGGGAGACCAATGCGAATCATGCGGCCGCGTACTAGACCCACTTGAATTAATCCGCCCAAAATGCGTTTTTTGCGGCTCAACGCCTACCGTTAAGTCGTCAACACACTGGTTCTTTGACCTCCCGAAGTTCCGGGATAAGCTCCTAAGACTAGTCCAAGAAAACAAACAGCTCCCGGAGAACGCCCGCAACTTCTCACTAAAATGGCTCGAAGAAGGACTCAAACCTCGAGCATTAACTAGAGACAACAAGTGGGGGATTCCAGCACCGTTTCCTGGAGCGGAAGGAAAAACCATCTACGTCTGGTTGGAAGCCGTCCTAGGCTACGTTTCAGCATCGATAGAATGGGCGGAAAAATCAGGAAAGCCCGATGCTTGGAAGGAATTTTGGTTCGACAAGCAGACCAAAAACGTGCATTTCATCGGGAAGGATAACATACCCTTCCACGTGATCATTTTTCCAAGCCTCCTCCTAGCCACGCATGAGGACTATGTGCTGCCATGGCAAGTCTCCTCAACCGAATTCATCTTGTTTGAGGGGCAGAAATTCTCGAAGAGCAAGAAGGTAGGAGTCTGGATTGATGAAGCGTTGAAAGTTGCCCCGGCCGAGTATTGGCGCTACATACTCATCGCTATACGACCGGAAGCTCGAGACGCAAACTTCACGTGGCGTGACTTCGAAGCCCATATCAACAGCGAACTAAACGATGTACTCGGAAACTTCGTTCACCGCACCCTCACATTCGTCAACAACCAGTTCGATTCAAAAATCCCCGAGCCGCACGAGCTGGACGAGAAGGATGAGGCTTTGAAGAATCGAATAGAGTCATCACCGTTGAAGGTTGGCTCACTGTTCGACCAATTCCAGTTGAGGAGTGCCCTTGGAGAAATCATTGAACTTGCCCGGGCAGGTAATCAATACCTTAGTGAACGGGAACCCTGGCACCTCATAAAGAAGGACAAAGACAAAGCGTCTACAACGCTTTACTTCGCCACGCAACTCGTCGGATCGATTAGCATCCTAATTTCCCCCGTCCTTCCGGAAACGGCCCAGCACATACGCGATCAACTCAACTTGACACATGATGTGAAGTGGTCGGACGCGGGAAAACTTGAGTTGGAAGTCGGCCACATCATAGGGAAAGCCACACCGCTCTTTCACAAGGTTTCAGCTCCAGCCCAGTGATGGTGGCCCTAAAAGATGCCTTCACTCAAGTTCGATTTGCATGTCCACACGGTCGGCTCGTACGACGGCCACACAAAACGCGAAGACTTGCCCCAGATTATTAGGAGCAGAGGGCTGGATGGCGTGGCGATCACAGAGCACGATGTTTTCGACCCGCCAAAACTTCAGAACGCATTGCTCTTGCCTGCAATCGAGGTTTCTTCGGAGGAAGGGCATGTGTTAGGTCTTGGTGTTCGTGAACTTATCCCTGCAGGGCTTCCTGCGGATGAAACAATTCGCAGGATCCATGATCAAGCTGGAGTGGCGATAATTCCCCACCCGTACGACCCCGTCTGTGAATGCGTGAAGCTTGCCCGATTGAAGGTCAGGCCGGACGCTGTGGAGACTGTAAACGCTGACGCCCTGTCGTTCTACGTTTCAAAGTGGTTGGCGCATAAAGACGCGCGCAGGTTCAACCTTCCAGAGGTCGGCGGTAGCGACTCTCATATCCCCCAGACTATCGGCGACGCCTACACCGTCATCGACGCTGCTTCCAGCGACCTCAAGGATATCATTGATGCCATTAAGTCTGGGAAGGTTCGCGCGGAAGGACGCCCCACATCCGTGAGAAACAAGTTACGTAAACTAAGTTACAAGTTCAAGTGAGCTTAGGTTCGATCTGGTCGAGGCCTAGGTTTAGGTTAAGATGTTCCTCATCCGCGGATTCCGGCTCCATTTCGAACAAGTCGAAGGAACGGAGCATGTCCCGGAGGGAAAAGACTTGAGTCAACTTATCACCTGAGGTTGCTGAAACATTTCTCCTGGAGACCGGTCGGACTATATTTGGAAGGAGGTCTCATCGGTGGGCGTTTTGGCCATCATGAAGGTTGGTCGAAGGGCCCAAATCACGTTTAGGCCCTCGATATTTCTCCATGAATCAGGAAAGATTCCCTGTCCGAACATCAGAGTTTGCACTGTGTGTGCCTAGTTTTGGTTACAGGAGATTGGCCATATTCACGGATAACCTTCAGCCTCCGCCGACGGGGGGTATGATTGCGAGGGTGCTCCCCTCCCTTAACAGTGTGAAGAATCCGTCAGTTTGGGAGATTGATTTCTCGTTCAGAAGGAATTGGAGGTATTCACGCGGGTTTCCAGTGTCATCGAGGAGGTATTCCTTCAGTTTGTCTCCATGCTTTGCGGTCAAAAGGTCGAGGAGGTTTCGCACGTTCGCCCCAGCTGGAACGTCGATCGTCTCTTCACGTAGGTTAACTAATTCTCGAACTGAAGCAAAGTATTGGATTTTCACTTTCAAAGGTTCTCACGTAATCGAATCCTGGTTCGGGAGTTACTTGCGTTTGGATATGTTCTTCTTCCATGTCAATTGCATCGACTTTGGCCTGTTGGCCTTGGCTTCGTCTATTCTTGTCACACTCGTTGCATGTGGGCTTGTTGCAGGTTGGTCGGAATTTGAGTAAGCTTCCTCGCTAATCTTGGCGAAGCCGTCGATCATTGCGTCAAGTTCCTCTTTGGCTACGGTTTCGGTTGGCTCAGCCATCATGGCCTCCTCTATGATTAAGGGGAAGTAGACCGTTGGCGGGTGTACTCCAAAATCCAGCAACCTCTTTGCTACCTGAAGTGCTGTGACGCCCGTTTCCTTTGCGAGTGCTGACGCGGACAGGACGAATTCATGTTTCCTAGGAATCCCTTCTCCGTACGGAAGCGAGAAACCTTTGATTTTTCGAAGTTTTTCTGCCATGTAATTGGCGTTGAGAACAGCAATCTCCGACGCTGTTTCTAGGCCTTCCTTTCCATGAAGAAGAATGTAGGTGTAAGCACGAAGGACTACGGCGGCGCTGCCGTGAAACGCTCTGACCTTCCCGATACTTTTCGGCCTGTTGTAGTCAAGGTAGTACCTCTCTCCGTCAAATTCGACAGTCGGTACGGGCAAGTAGTCCTCGAGACGGCTCGTGACCCCAACTGGGCCGGCGCCCGGCCCACCTCCCCCGTGCGGTGTTGCGAAGGTTTTGTGCAGGTTGATGTGAACAATATCGAAGCCCATGTCGCCTGGTTTAGCCTTCCCCATGATCGCGTTGAGGTTTGCGCCGTCGTAGTAGAGCAGCCCGCCAGAATCATGAACTATGCCTGCGATTTCGAGGATCTTCCGTTCGAAAATCCCAAGTGTGTTTGGGTTTGTTACCATTAGGCCGGCCGTATTCGGTCCGACGGCGCTCTTTAGCGCCTCCGTATCCACGCAGCCCTCTGAATCTGAAGGAACCTCAACCACTTTGTAACCAGCCATTGCTGCGCTGGCAGGGTTCGTCCCATGGGCTGAATCAGGAACGATTATCTCATCACGCTTTGTGTCAGCCTTGTCGCGATGGTACGCTCGCATCAGCATGACACCAGTGTATTCCCCGTGTGCTCCGGCCGCGGGTTGCAACGTTATCTTCTGCATCCCAACAATGTTCGCTAGAAAGTTCGCAGCCTCATAGAGGATTTGAAGAATGCCCTGTACGGTCCTCAGGTCTTGGTATGGGTGTAACTCTTGGATTTTATGTGAAGCAGCTACGAGATCACAAAGTTTCGGGTTGTATTTCATTGTGCAGCTTCCGAGCGGATAAAGGCCGAGGTCGACGCCGAAGTTTTCTTGCGAGAGTCGGGTGAAGTGACGAACTACTTCAATCTCCGAGACCTCAGGCAGCGATAATGGTGCAACGCGCCGAAGCTTCAGTGGGACACTTTCTAGGGCTGCATCGCGCTCCTTAGTGGAGGAGAGCGTATGGAAGCCGACTTTTCCTGGTCGGGACAATTCGATGATGGGGGGTTCGTCCCATTTCGCTTGACCATAGCCCATTAGTCTCAAGCCCCCACGGTTTGCCGAAGCTTATCGGCGAGCATCTCGATGTCTCCGTGCGCGTGAACTTCCGTAAAGCAGTAAAGTGCTGTCTGGCCTAATTCCGGAAAATAAGCGCTCACGTCTAATCCGCCTTGGATCCCTGCCTTCAACAAGGCCTCATTTACCTCGGCTACTTTCTTCCCACATTTATCGAAGTTCACCGTGAACTCCATGAAGTGGAATGCCTCAAAACCCGGGGCTGACACCCCTCGGATTTTCCGTAACTGTTCAATTGCGTACGAGGTCCTATCCAAGATTGTCGCGCAAAGCTCCCTCAAACCCTTCGGGCCTTGAAGAGCGAGGTACATTGCGGCAGCTAACGCCAAGAGAGCCTCATTTGTGCAAATGTTCGATGTGGCCTTCTCTCGACGAATGTGTTGCTCACGCGTTTGTAACGCCATGCAGTAGGCGTCCTGCTTACCATCTTGTGTTGTTGTTTTTCCGATGATTCGGCCTGGCATTTGCCTGAGGAGCGGATCGCCTTTGCATGCAAAAATGCCCAGTAGGGGCCCGCCATAGTTCATATGGTTACCAAGCGGCTGCCCTTCACCAACAACTATGTCCGCGCCCACCTCTCCTGGTGCTTTCAAAACGCCTAGCGAGATAGGTTCGCATCCAACAAGAAATAGAGCCCCGCTCTTGTGGGCCAGTTGAGCTATCTCTTCGCACGACTGTTCAACGAAACCAAGAAACGACGGACATTCCAAGTAAACCCCGGCGGTACGGTCGGACACCTTCCTCTTCAGATCGGTAAGGTCAACGGCCCCTGTCCGTTTATCCTGTTCAACCTCAACGATCTTGATGTCTGCAGGTTCGCAAAAAGTTCTCAGAGTTGAAAGACGTTCAGGGTGAATGAAGTGTGGCACAATGAACTCGGAACGGTGAGTCACTCTCGAAGCCATCCTAGCTGCCTCTCCCAGCGCAGTCGACCAATCGTACAGCGAGCTGTTGGAGTAGTCCATTGCGGTTAGCTCGCAGATCATGCTTTGATATTCGAACAAGGCTTGTAGCATTCCTTGCGAGATTTCCGGTTGGTATGGCGTGTAAGAGGTTAGGAATTCGCCTCTGCTGATAATCGCGTCCACCGCGGCTGGAACATGGTGCGGCCAGATACCCCCTCCGAGAAAAGATAGCACATCACGGGTTGAGAGGTTCTTGTTCAGAAGCCCTTCGACATGACGTCTAGCCTCCATCTCCGAGAGCTTCGATGGAATCGCTAGGGAGCCCTTCGTTCGTACGGCAAGTGGGATGTCTTTGTAAAGGTCCTCAATTGTTCGAGCGCCAATCTCCTTGAGCATCTGGCGCGTAATGGATTCCTCAGCATTCGGAATGTACGGATGAGGTTTCGACAAGTTATCGCGTCCTCGCGCCGGCCTTTACCTGTTGTACATATTATTCGGTTTTGGTCATCTGAGAGAATGGGAAATCATTCATCGTTCAGATTCATGCTAGAGGCTACCTTCAGTTCTTCCGGGATTCCTATTCTACGCTTAAACTCGTAGATTGTCTTAGTTGTGGAGATCGGCTTTGTCTGATTGAACCGTAAGTGTTTTCTTTAAACGTCGCATTAACCTCCCTCTCGCTTGCGAGCTGAGGGAAAATAGACGCAAAACTATGGAGCCAAGACGTTGCATCTTCCCTGTGGTATTGACCGCACAGCTGTTGTGGAAGAGAAGCGCCTCCTTGCGCCTGAGACACATGTTGGTCCTGGTGCTCGCATAATTGGAGCTGTGAAGACCTCTAGGGGAGCATTCATCGATGCGAACGCGACGCTTTACGGCCCTCTCGCAGTAGGTAAACGCACGTATATCGGACCGAACTGCGTCATCGGGTTCCCTGCTGCCAATGAGCTCAAAGAGTTGACGCGTTCACACCAGATCAAGCGGAAGAAAACGACCACGCTGGGCGACAACTGCACATTAAGAGCGGGCACAATTCTCTACTCAGATGTTCGAGTCGCTGACGAAGTCGCATTCGGCCACAACGTGCTCGTGAGAGAAAATGTGACGATCGGCCCCCAAACAAAAATTGGAACCAATGTTGTGATTGATGGAAGCACACGCATAGGAGCGAAGGTTTCGATACAAACTGGGGTATACATCTGCACATATTCGGTTGTCGAGGACGGAGTCTTCCTCGGCCCCTGTTGCGTCTTCACAAACGACAAATACGTCGTCCAGAAACCATTCAAACTTATCGGGCCTACCGTGAAGAAAGGCGCAAGCATTGGCGCGAACGCGCTACTGTTTCCTGGGGTGACAGTGGGAGAAGGAGCTGTTGTGGGTTCGCAGGCGATGGTGAATTCCGATGTTCCTGCCCGAACAATTTTCGTGGGCCTCCCAGCTAGGAAATTGAGGGATGTACCCGACGATTGGCGGTCGTCACTTTTGCAAAGTTGATTCAATCCGGGTCAACAGAACGAATAAATATTGAACTTTGCATTCACGGGGCGCCATATGTATGAGCATAACCCGATGAAAGCGGAGTCAAGCTGAGGTTGAAGATAAAGTTCGTACTGGTTATCACAATCTTGCTTCTCGCTCTTGCAATGGCCACACCGCTCCAATCGACGAAGGCGCAGACCAACCAGACCAATCTAACCATTCATGTCGTAAGAGTAGTGGCAGTTGGAGTCTGGGGAGTCACACATGTAACCGACTTCTTCACAATTCAGAACAACGGAACGGCGACAGCATCATCTCTTGATTTCGGGTTTTCACGCTTATACCGAAACAACGTGTACTACGCCAGTGCAAAGGATAGCCAAGGAAGAGATTTACTGCTGGACGCAGACGTAGCCCAGGGCACTGAAATCTACTGGATGCGTGCCCACTTCGCCCAGGACTTGGGTCCTAACCAAACCTACGTTTTCACAGTGCAATCCGTATTGAACGGCGTGTTAACTCAGGCCCCAGGAGGCTACCAGTACAATTTCACCGCAGCCCCCATCCTCAATCAAGACGCTAGTTACGCCAATGTGACTTTCATTGGTGCACCAGGATCCACATTCATCCTTCCCAACCCGACTCCATATCAAACGTTCACTTATCAGGGCCAACCTGCCCTCTTCAGGCACTTCAAGCCTTGGAAAGCCAACTCCCTTGATTCATTTTACGCGCCCTACAGAACCGTAGGAGAGTACCTCGTCGACCTCTCATCCGTGGAGCGCGATATCAACGTGGGAAGCACTGGCGACCTCACTATAACGGACACCTACAACCTTCACAACATCGGCATAGAAATTACATCATTGACGATTTCGCTTCCACAAGGCGCGTCGAACGTTATGGCCTACGATGTTGTGGGTGCAATGTGGACCAGCCCACAAAACCCAGCCGCACCATACCAAATCACAATCTCGCCAAGGTACACAGCGGGCATTGGAACCAATCAGAACTTTGCATTCACATTGACCTACAATATCCCACAGTCACAGTACCTCAAACAACTCAATTGGTGGGGAACGTACAACCTGACCATCGGCCTTCTCAACAATGCGGACGACTTCCTTTTCGATGCAGCAACCGTTAAACTGATAACTCCAAGCGGAGTGACCGTTGCTAACGTTAAGACTCCTACTCAACCATCCCTCACAAATCCAATTCAGTACGACCCAACAGATCGAGCTTTTGCACTCCAAGGCATCACCAACCAGAACAACGTAACTGTTGGACTGATCCTGAACTATGCGCCCTTCTGGTCAGCGTATGGGGCGTTACCCTGGATCTTTGGCCTCGAACTTGCCCTCGCGGCATTTGCCCTAGCCGTCAAGGTCAGACGAGGCCCAGAGCTCGCGGTACCGGTTCCTGTTGAGAAGCTTAGAGAATTCGTCGGCCTATATGACGAAAGGCTCGCATTGTCAAGAGAACTCGTTGTAATGGAAGAAGAAGTGGCCAGAGGCGGTCTCGTGAAGCATGAGTTTAGAAGACGAACGAAAGTGATGGAACTCAGGCTGGACGAGATTAACAAATCGCTTATGGAAGTTAAAGCTGAGCTGCGTGGCATTACCCCACGGTACGATGAGTTGATACGTAGAATCGATAGAGCCGAAGCCGAGATACACGTCTCACGAGCCAGCCTTAGCCAAGTAAGGTCCCAGTACAGATCGGGCAAAACAACTCGTGAAACTTACGACGCCATGGTGAAGGATATCATGAAACGTATCGACCGTGCAGAAGAGACTGTAGAGACGATTCTGATCACTTTGCGAGAAGACGCAAGGTAGACCACGGAAGCTATTAGAATCCGCCCACAACTTCTAAGCCGCTTCAGCTTGAAGGCGAAGCCTAGTGTGATTAATGGCCGATCAAATCCCAGTCTCAAAATTGCAGGAATGGCTGCGGAAATCCCTCTCATCCAGCCTCACCCAAGCAGAGCGTGAGCGCGACAAGCTGATGGGTGAGATAAAACGTGGATTGGATTCAATTACTGAATTCTGCAGCCAATTGTCACGTAAGGCACAACAGGACATGGAATCAAAGCGGGACAATAGAGCACAGTATAGGGCGGCAAAAGCAGTGGCACGGTTGACGGCCATAATCCCGGAAATGTGCAAGCAGTTTAACGTCCCTACAGAGAACGACTCTACCAGCTTAAGAAACCTGCAACGCGAGACCTCGAAGCTCGCATCCGAAGCGGCACGAACCAGGGAGACTTGGCTTCGCCAGATTAGGCCTTACTACATTATCGACATGATGACGCTGGGAGGCAACATTGACAAGCTACGTAGGCTGGGCGACGAGCTTCACAATTTCCTGATAGGGCACGGATCTTTACTACGATCGCTGGAGGAGTTGAACGAGAAACTTGAGTCCCTTGCAAAGTTGCAGGCCTTTAGAGATTCAGCAACTCAACAGAGACGGTCATTGGAGGAGAAACTTGGCGAAACGGAACGTGTCAACAACTCGTTGAAAAACGAAGTTGGCGAAATTCGTCAGAACCCAAAGATCAAGAAGTACATGGAAATTAATACTGAGCTAAGAGCACTTAGAAGCGAATTGATACGAACCGGGTTCAGCAGGCTTGGTAGGCCCTTCAAGAAGCTCGTATCGATTTCAGAACGCGGGGATTACGCGCTTCCAATTGAAGTACGGGAAAGTGCGAAGGAGTACACGAAGAAGCCATTCGCCACTTTCCTCTCTGAAGAAAGCGGTTATCCTCGGCTAAAGGCAGTAATGTCTGCTCTGTCTGGTGCCGTTTCTAGCGGAAAACTGGCCCTCAAGCAACGGGAAGCTAAGAAAGTGATTGAGCGAACGGACCAGGTTGTTTCCGGTAATTCGTTGGCAAAGGTGCATGAATTGTCGAGAGATCGCAAGCGCACCTATGATGAGTTCTTGGCCGATAAGGAAACGGCTGCCCTGGTGCAACAGCTTAGGGAGCTTCGTGTGAAGGGTCGAGCAAACCGGGCTGTCCATGATGAACTCAAAGTTGACCTACGACGTGCAATTGGGAATGAAAAGCGATTCGACGAGCAGGTTAGTTCTCTGTTAGCAGAAATCGAATCCTTCTCACGCAAACTATCTGGCGCCGACTTGAAACTAGAACTATAGTAGAGGTTACTTACTAGATGAGAACTCGAATTCTCTGTTTAGAAACTAAGGCACGTAAGAGGTTTCGGCCCAAGTCAGATTTCTTTGAGACTCTGATCTGGCCCTTCTTGCCGATGGTTGCAGAGAACAGGTATTGGTCTCCAACGTAAACGTTCGCAGCTGTGCCCGTCAGATCTTCTTCAAACACTATGTCAATTCGATTTCCTACTTCTCTAATCTCGTAGCGAACCTCTTTCCCTGAGGAGCTAGGTGCCAAAGGTTCTACGTCGATTTTGACGCCTAGTTTTTCTTCAAGTTTCGTGACTGTGACACCCTTCTTTCCTATGAGTATGGGAACAATCTCGTTGTCGACTCGAACAACGGCACGGTTGCCAGATACCAATGTGACCTCAGCGCCGGGGTCGAATTTCCTAATTTCTTGCAGTATTCTTTCCTCAGCTAACTTTTGTGTAGCGCTGATTGCGGGTTTTGCATCGCTTACTGGAATAATCACGTTCTCCTCGCCGAAGGTGTAGATCTCGAATTGTAAGGACCCGTTCTCGAAGTCGCGCACTTCAACAACTGGCCTCGCGAGGTCGGCCTCGATCATGCCCGTCGGAACCTTAACCGTGAGGTTTAGAGTGAAGAGGCTTCGGACTTCTCCATATTGGATGAAGATTATCGTGTCTATGATATGCGGGATCATTCCCAGCTCGACGCGGCCAATGAATCGTTGTATAGCGTTGATTGCCTCACTAGCGTGCACGACGCCAATCATCCCGACTCCTGCCAAGCGCATGTCAGCGAAGATCATGAAGTCCTTGCCTCGTCTCACCTCGTCGAACACGGTATAATCCGGCCTAACTAGGAGAAGAATCTCAGCGGTTTTCTCGAAATCTCCCTCCAGGGGACCGTATTGTGTGATTTCTGGGCCAACCTGCAAGTCTCGCGGTGACTCAAGCGTCTTGACGATCTTGTTCTGCCTCCAGTAGAACTCGGCTAGGGAAGAGGCAAAGGTAGTTTTTCCTGACCCGGGAGGGCCTGCTATTAGAATCCCTTCCGCTCCCGTTGCGAGCCGTTCCATCAGCTTTGTGGAAAGGCGATAGTCTTGTAGCGTGAGGCTAACTACGGGCCGAACGATTGTAACTTCCAAGCCGTCGGATAGTGGGGGTCTGGTGATTGCAACACGGTAGCGTCCCAATTGGATTACCATCGCTCCGGCTCTGTTTATTTCGACAAAGCCTTCCCTGCTGACCCTTGCCGCCTCGGTTATCTCTCGAATGATTTGCTCAACTTCCTGTGTTGAGCTCGGTGTTTCGGAGAGGGCGACCAGCTCAAATTTGCCGGGCTTTCCTCTCTTTGCGAGTGCCCGCGTCCCCTCTTTCAGATGGATGCTTGACGTGTCGGGTGTGAACAACTTCTCAAAAGCAAGATCAGTGGTTCTCACTTCGCCAGGGACATGTTTCACCTGTACGCCCGACGCTTCAGCTACCAGGGCTTGCACGTAATCGGCCGTCAGCAGAGTTCCATTCTCAGACCTAGCAACATCAGTGATGAGAGCATCGAGCCTACCGCTCCTCGCCAGCATGATATCATTGTAGCCAGGCCGCTGCCCGAGAAATGTTAGCTTGATACCTTTACTCTCACAAAAAACCCGCAGCTTCTTGATTTCCTCAAGCCCAACGAAACCTGGCTCTCGTCCTTTCGAAGCCTGTGCCTGAAGTTCATCTAACACTGCGTATGGGATTATTATCTCAACGTCAGTTAGTCCACCCTTCTCAATTACCGACGGCACGTTGCCGTCTATGATTATCGATGTATCGGGGACGAGTTTCTGAGTCAATGCCCAATCCTTGCGCTGCTACCAGTAGAGCGCTGTCAATAAAAACAGTACCGACCAGCGAAGTCAAGTGAAAAGCCGCTCAGGCGGCAAACCTCTCATATTGGAGCTTGCAAACTAAGAGCCGAGGATAGCGTTGGAGCGCTGCACGTCTTCTTCGCGCGTTTACGATGGCCGAATCCTGAATTTTCGCGTTGACCAGGTGACGTTGGGGACCGGCAAGACAACGAAACGTGAAATCATTGAACATCGCGGTGCCGCTGCAATTGTCCCGGTAACCCGAGACCGCGATGTCATTCTAGTGCGTCAATACAGGTACGCAATAACAACAAACCTACTCGAAATCCCCGCCGGAACTATGGAACCAGGAGAAACACCTGAGCAATGCGCTTCGAGAGAACTTGAAGAAGAGACGGGATACAGGTGCAAGGAGATTGAGAAGATATTGGAATTTTTCCCCGTTCCAGGTTACAGCACAGAGAAGATTCACGTTTACCTAGCTAAGGGGCTCATCGACTCGAAGATGCATACCGAAGATGACGAGAAGATCGAACTGGAAATAATGCCCTTCCATAGAGCCTTGGAAAAAGTTCGGTCGGGAGAGATCCAGGATGCAAAATCGATCTGCGCACTTTACCGGGCCGCTGAACTGATTTAGTGTCTTGCCTCAATTTTGAAGAAAGCAGGTTGGCCCGATGAGATCATCGCCATGACTTCCTCTTTCAGTGCGGATAAATTGATGCCGAAATGTTCGTTGTGGTATTTTTCCAGTTTCTCATGAGCACGTTTCATAACTGAGAGCGTGATGTCTTGTTCGCTTTTTTGCAAGTGAACGAGAGCAGCGGCTAGGAGAATGATGCCCTGTAGGATCTCTTTCTCGGAACCGCTGGACCTTCTCCACGCTGCCTCTAGGGCTTCGTGGCTCTCCCAATATCTCTCCTCATTGAACAGGGCCAGGCCTAGTTTGACAGCCTCCGAGTTTTCCATGATCGCGGTTTCCACGTCTAGTTCACGAATCGTCAACAACGAGCCAACCTTATCACCAAGAACCTGAACGGCCTTGTCTAAGTTAGCCATGGAGTCGATTAAGAGGTCGAGTTCTACAGCGGAACTGCTGATCCGGAGATTTCCTATGTCCCCGCCTAATGATCGCACAGCTTCGTAAGCAAGCGAGGTTAAGGGGTGTCGGTCAGCTGGGACGTATTTTCGCTCATTTGAAAGTCGAACCAGGAACCTCATTCGGGATTACCACACTTTGAGCATGTCAGAAAACAGCTATAACAGTGGTTGAGTGTCAACAATTCTCCGATAAGAGTGAGGTTGCTCCCATGTCTGAGTCACAAGAGTATGTGGTGGACGGCAACGAAGTAAACAAACTACTGGAACCTTACAACCTTGAAGCATACCAACCCACCAGTGAACTCCACCACATGTTATCGGGCCAAGTCTTCGATGCGATCGAGAAGAAAGTCGTGAAAGGCTTGATGGATGAGATTGATAAGGCAAAACCTCAGACGGTCAGATTTCAGAACCTTGAAGCGCTGGCCTCAGGCCCTCACAAGGATTATCTTTACCCAATCTGTGGGGGACTCGCCGTCCTAATAGAAAATCTAGCCGCAAAGAACATACAAGTCACTGGGACAATTCAAAACCCATGGGTGCTACCTTGGCATTTGGTGGCGAAACTAGACAAGAACTTCAAAGGGATACCGGCCCCCGGCCAAACACAACCCCCGTAGAATCGACGGGATAGGTAGGTCCGGTCTTCGCAAACCCGCTGACTCAAGGCTCACAGTTGCAGGGTAACGGTTAATTCTGAGCCCACTTTCTTCGAGACAGGTAACTTCTATTGTCAGTCGAGATTGGACAGAAACTTCCGGATTTCCAACTCCACGACCAGGATCGTAAGCCACGTTCTTTGAGCGACTTCCTAGGAAAGAAAACCATTCTGGCGTTCTTCCCAGGAGCTTTCACAGGACCTTGCACGAAAGAGATGTGCACCTTCAGAGACTCATTACCATCCTTACCCGGCCAAGTTGTTGCCGTAAGCGTCAATGACCCTTTCACAAACAAAGGCTTCGCCGAAACACACAATTTGCAATTTCCCATACTCAGCGATTATTCAAGGGAGACTATCAAGAAATTCAACATCATAATGAACGACTTCGCTGGGCTGAAAGGCTATGCAGCAGCAAAAAGGTCTGTGTTCATATTAGACGAGAAAGGCATCGTTCGCTACAGGTGGGTTTCTGAAGATCCGACGAAGGAACCAAACTACGACGAAGTCAAGAAAACGTTAGCCAGTCTCTAAACTACGCTTCAGCCCTATCTGCGAGAGCTTCACATTCACTTCAGTTCTAAAATAGAGTAGGGGAAAAAGAGGGGCCTCGGTTCCATCACGACTTAGTCGATTGTGATCTCTCTGCCCCGCGGTTTTGGCTTCACTTTTCGGAGGACGATTTCCAGAACGCCGTTGTTGTATGATGCCTTGGAAGTGTCTGGGTCAACGCTGGTTGGGAGTTCAATTTCCTTGTAGTATTTGCGTATTTTCGCTGAATCGACACTGATCGTTAGTCTGTTTTCAGATATAGTAGTCTTGATGTCGGATTTTTCGACTCCGGGCAGTTCGGCAACTACGCGGACCTGTTCTGTTTCGTTGATTACGTCTACCAAGGGCTCGCGTGAGTCCTTTGGTTCTAGTGCTGGTTGTTCGAGGCCGAAGGCTCCAGGCTTCTTGGAAGGTTTGACGTTTCCGAACTCTTGTATGACGGGTTTGCCGTCGGGGCCCATACTCATTGAGTAGCCGTAAACGAAGGGACCGAATTGTCGCATGGTTGAACCGTCAGGCAATTTCCTTTCGGTAATGCTGTCTTTAGGCATGCCTTTCGCCATGTCTTGGAACATGCGTTCGAACATTTGGTCGATATCGCTGAACCACCTGTCCATCCAACCGAAGGGTGATGCGCGTCCTCGACGTGACCTAAACCAATCGGGGAAGGATTCGTCGTCAGATGACATTCTCAAAGTTCACCTCGCATTTGCTTAATTTGTTACCTTCAGTAACACTTTTATATAAATATTGTTACGTAAGGTAACGCGTCGTTGTCGTTTGGTATGAGAAGGCGCGGCAAACCGTTAGGTGTCTCTATCGTGTTGCTTTTATGGGGTCGTGAAATAATATTCCGAGCCAGTAGATGTCTCTCGCTTTTTGCCCACAACCGCCTTTCTTTGTAGCAATTTCTCTAATGCTACATTTACTCGCTCTGCAGTAGGGTCATTTATTGGTTCAACGACGGCCGTCTGAATAAGTTTTTGAACAATCTCAATAGAAGTGTAGGCCGATTGGCGATTCTTGCTGAGGAAGTCGAGGACTTCTTCTTCTAAAGTTGGGCCAATTGCTTTTAGTTTCTCAAATTCGTTCCTAGAGATCGGCAACTTAAGTCTGGATTTAGGTGAGCGTTGTAGCTTAAGAATCCTTCCGATTGGCGTTTTGGACTATCGTAAGCCACTTGTTTTTGCCCGTAATTTGGATTCCCGCTAGTTCCGCTGGAGTCTTGCCTTTCAGTGCCTCGTGTGGCCTAACGTAATTGTGGTAGATTTGCATTCCAGTTAGAATTGGTGTATCTGGTTTCTCAAGTGTTCGCATAACGCCTTCTCTGTCCCGTAGTTCTCCGTTCATGCGCTCCATCTTATTGTTGTAAACTTTTCCAGACATGCGGATTTCTTGGATGTGCTCGGTTCTTGTTTCAAGGCGCTTCGTGTAGAACTCTTTCAGGTATCTGAGCCGACAGTGCTGGAATTTACCCGTCTATCGCTATCGAGGTTCACCTAGTAGATCATTAGCCGGTTGCTCATGATCCCCTCCCCTTTTTCTAAAGGTTAAGGCATGAAAAACCTCGACCGTCTTTATCTGCACTTTCCACCGCTCCTGTGGAAGCGGGTGGATCGGTATTGGGGACATTAATTATCTAGTGTGTTTGCCTCCGAGTAACATTGGTTCCCCACAACATTACACCACCCACCACCCCCCCACGGGGGGTCCACCCATTGAGGGGTGGTGCCAAACGGTGCCAAAAGTCCCAGTTGAACAACCTAAAATCCACTTCGAAAGGCGGACAAGGCTTGAATCGAAACCGGCTCCTAAACCAATTACCCGATTAACCCGCGTCACTTCTTGTCTAGCATATGTTATACACTGGTTGACTATGCGAACCAGTGTAATTGGTAACGGATCATCGTCGTCTAATTTTACTCAGGAGAACGTAGAGTCCTGATGCGATTAGTATGGCGACGACGGCGTATACGATGTATTTCTCGAGTACGCCGATGCTCACGCCGAGTGCTGTTATGTAGCATGGTTCGCCTGGATCGCATGAGCCGTAGACTGCGTAATTGTAGAAGGAATATGCTGTAATGAATAGTGATACGAAGAAGGAGGCGGTAAATGCCCACGCGAAGATTCTAAAGTTCTGGTAGAAACCTCTCGCCAAGGTCGGGGATATATTGAGCAATTTTGCGGTGACTTTGGCCTTAACCTTCTGCTCAAAAGCCATGTCGCAGGGACTCAACATCAGGGTTTTCGTAACGCACTTGAACGCTTCCTTTGCGAGCCTGCGATATTTCGCTGACCATATGCTCATCACTGAGAAGACTACGAGAGCAACCAAACATAGAGGCATTCACAGGCCAGCACCATAACCCCGGAGTCCTAATCCCAAATAATGTTCTTCAATAGAGAACATATACCATTCTGGTGTTGAGGCACAGTCTCCACTCCTTCGCCACGGCTAAACCCGCTCTCCTAGCGCGATTCCCTGGACAGGCCATCAGTGTTTTCATAATCATTAAAGCCGGCGAAGTTATGCTCCCAAAATACCGCACGACTACCCTAGAGGAATTGACACAATTCAAAGTTTTCAGGCAAATGGAAAGGAATGGAAAATGCTCCAAACGCCATGGGTCAAGCGTGGTCTTCTCAGAATCCTGCTCGGCCTGTTTCTTGTGCTTGCGATGCTAACTTCTTTCGGGCATTACCTGGACACATCTCTAACTTTGCACATGATTGTTCAACACGCCTTCTACCTTATCGGTGGTTTCTTGATCACGGCAGGCGCGGATATGTTAGTCCTAGCCTGGTCGGGGGTTTCAAGTACAGCGTCTAGGGCATATTCGGCTTTGTTGCGCATTAATGCCACGTATAACAAGAGAGGTTTAGTGACGTTCTTCATCGCGGGCCTTCTTGTTTGGTATTGGCATTTGCCAGTAAACTTCGACGCTGCTGTATTGGACGAGAGCATTCACATTCTGATGCATACGACGTTCATGGTAGTTGGAAGTTTGATTTTTGCTGGCTCGAAGCTCCTAACCTGGCGCGTTCGCACCTTTTTGTTGCTCATACCGAGCAAAGCGATGGGTATCTTCGGAGCGTTCCTAATGTTTACCTCCGGCTACATTTATTCCGTATACCCAGAGTGGCAACAAACGCAATGCGGCCTTGCTATGGTGGTTATGATGCTGGGGATGGATCTGACCCTCGTCCCGTTTTGGCTGTACAAATATTTCCAGGCACCCACGGCACCACCCTCTCAGGCGATGGGTCGCTAATCCCAAAAAACCTGAAATATGAAGCATGAAAAAGACGATTTGGTTGGCTTCACATGGTAGAGTGCGACCGCTGCCATAGGAAATTCGTAACATATGCGGCGCTAAAACAGCATTACGGCGACCAACACTCGAATGCAAAATGGCCGGACGCGCTCGAGAGCAGGCTAGTTGACGAGAAAAGCCTTCAAACCCATATGGCCAGCTCGACCCCAACTCGAGGCTCGCATACGAAACTGATCCTCGCGCTAATTCTAATCCTAGTCGTTGTTGGTGGGGGCATGATTTACCTGCCAAGCCTATTCCAAACGAGCACGAACCCTGCTTGCGCAAACTTTCCTTTCCCTTCAACCGCCAACCAAGACCTGGCTGAACACTACCATGCGCTGCTCTTGATCTACATCAATGGACAGCAACTCCAGTTACCGCCCAACATTGGCGAGGGAGACTCGGGGCCATGCATTCAACCCCTGCACGTGCACGCGAGCTCACCCGATACAGGGGTAATTCACATCGAAACGCCTCAAGAAAGAACCTACACAATCGGAGATTTCTTCAGAGTCTGGGCAGCAACCCCCGGCATTGGCGGCCCCACTCCTGCCGTATTCAACCAGAACCAACTCTTCAACTACACCGTCGGTAATGGCTACGAATTACGGATGTACGTCAACGGCGAACAATCAACGGTTTACGATTCATTGGTTCTTCAAGGCCACATGGTTATTGTAATCGTTTACGGAGCATCTTCCACTACTAACTGGACCCAATACCAAGGCACCTCAGCTGAAGCGTGGCCATACTCAGGCTACTGAAACTAGAAGGAAATCATCCGCCAAGAACAATACCGGTATCCAGCATGAGCTCCTCTGACCTTCGTGAAAGAATATTCAACTTAATCTACTCGAAGAACAAAACCGAAGAAGCAATTCTACACTTGAACGCCATTATCAAAACCTCGCCTGAAAACAGCCTAGCAATAGCCCTGAAAGCTTACGCCCTAAACAAACTGGCAAACATCCACCGTGAATGGAAGTATTCGCAGCAGGCGTTAGAATATGCAGATCGCGCCCTGGCTTTGAACCCAAACGATGACCTTGCCCTGACAAGTAAGGGTTGGGCTCTAATCGACCTAGGTAGAGCGAATGAAGCGCTTCCTTTCTTACAGGAAGCTGTTCGAGCTAACCCGAACAGTGAATATTCTTGGTACAATCTTGCTTGGGCTCAGTATTTGACGGGAGATGCGGTTGCATCAACAGAATCAATAGCAAGGGCTCTGCGGATTAGTCCGGGCAACCCCATCATTAAACGAGGTAAAGAAATGATGGAGAAGGGCGAAGTGCCCAAGCATCTGAAAGCTCAGAAATCCTGAACGAGAAACACTTTCTGCTAGTCCGCAGGCTGACGCTCGACAAAGTCAGCTAGTTGACTGAGGTTTTCGAATTCATGGTCAGCTCGTTCAGTTGGCGGAGCCGGTTCAGATTTTCGGTTGACCCAGGCTGTTTTGAATCCCAGCCGACGAGCTGGAGGAATATCATACCTGAACCCCGACGACACATGCAGAATGCTAGTCGGTTTGGTGCCCAGCTTCTTGAGAGCAAGCTGGAATGGCGTTAATGCGGGCTTGTAGGAACCCGCTGCCTCGGCGGTTACGGTAATGGCGAACTGAACGCCAAGGTTAGTTTTCGTTTTCTCGATTATGTCGTTATCAATGTTTGAGATTATGCCCAACCTGTGTTTTCTCGCGAGCCTCTCAAGCGCCATGCTGGTCTCCTTGAATATTGGCCAGGTGGGGACTGATTGTACTAGCCTATCACCATCTTGATCTTTGTAGGCGACTTGGAACCTGTGGAAAGTTTCCTTCAGACTCAAGCGAAGGATTTCTTTGTAGGGCTTGTAAGGGCCCTGAACCATTTCGAAATCAATGTCCTCACGAACCCTAACTACTTCAGGTATGTTTGCTGTGGCTCCTTTCTCTCGCAGTATTTCATTGAGGAAGCCTGTGATTCCCGTCTCCCAATCCACTAACGTCCCATAACAGTCGAATGTTATGGCTGAGAGCATCCACAATCCTCCACGCGAGTGCGCTGAGGTGGGCTTCGTCTTGGCTAGTTTAACCTTTGGTTACTCCGATCGGGACGAGTCTGGCCACTTTGGTTGCTATGCCTAGTTGGTGGCTTACTTCTGCGACGCTGTCAACGTTCTTGTAGGCTTCTGGAGCTTCTTCGCTTACCGTCCCCATGTTCTCCGCTCGAATCATGATCCCCTTCTTTGAGAGAAGGTCTTCGACCGTCCGTGCTGGGTTCCGCCTCCTTGCAGCTGCTCGGCTCATGAACCGGCCAGCTCCGTGCGCCGTTGTTCCGAAGCTGAGTTCCATGGATTTGGGTGCCCCGATGAGAACCCAAGACGCTGTGCCCATACTCCCAGGGATCAGGACTGGTTGGCCAATCTCCCTGTATTTAGCTGGGACGGCTGAATGACCGGGCGGAAAGGCTCGGGTTGCTCCCTTTCGGTGAACATAGACCTTCTTGGTCCCCCCATCGATTACATGCTCCTCAATCTTCGCAATATTGTGGCAGACATCGTAGATCAAACCCATATCCAACTGGTCAGCCGACTTCCCAAAGGTCTTCTCGAAAGACTCTCGCGTCCAATGGGTTATCATCTGCCTATTCGACCATGCGAAGTTGGCCGCACATGACATGGCGCCGATGTAATCTTCAACCTCGTTACTCTTTGCGGGGGCGCAGGCCAATTGCCGGTCCGGTAACTTGATTCCATATTTCTGCACGGCACGTTCCATTACTCGCAGGTAGTCGCTGCACACTTGGTAGCCGAACCCCCTGCTCCCGGTATGGACTAAGACGAGGACTTGGCCTTCCTTCCGGATACCTAATTTATCGGCAACGGGAGCGTCGAAGATCTTATCCACTTTCTCAATCTCGAGGAAATGATTGCCGCTACCTAGGCTGCCAAGTTGCGGTGCACCGCGTTGCTTAGCAACCCCGGATACCTTGTCTGGGTTAGCGGTCTGCATGCACCCATTTTCTTCGCAATGTTTCTGGTCCTCAGCCCAACCATACCCATGGTCAACAGCCCACTCAACGCCCTCACCAGTTACCTTCTCCAAATCCCCCTGCGAAAGCCGCCCAACCTTCCCCCGACTCCCAAGCCCTGAGGGAATATTCACAAACAACGTATCCAGCAACTTCCCAAGAACCGGCCGAACATCAGCCTCAGTCAGATTTGTGCGAATCAACCGCACTCCACAGTTCGAAACAACCAATCCGTTGGCGATGAAATTGTGACTCCGATCGGCTACTGTGAAGTCGAACACTGATTCATTGAGTTCCATGGGCTCGATGGTCGCTATTACATCCCAAACGCTTCCGGACTTGCCAAGGCCCACCGTGGCTGCCTGAACATACGCCGCGAACGATGGAAAATCTTCTGGAATTCGCGGCGCACCTGCTCGTGGTGAATATATTGAACGCTCAATGAAACGTTCATTGACACCCGAACCACCAAGGTGATCGTAGATTGCTTTCGGTGCAGCTCCGAGGTTCCGCATCGCCACTGCGGAAACAGCAACTCGCATCCTGGCTAGCAGGGCCATTCGCTTGGTCTTGATGTAGTTTACAGCTAATGCTGCGAGGTAGCTCTTTCTACGATTGTACTCGAAGCCCACGGTTCCCCAGAACCTGATTAAGTTCTCAGGTAACTCTGAGACCTGGAGGCGGACACGCGTCGAAACAACTCCTGTGCGTGTCCGATTTGTGTCAAAGTCCACCGTGATTGGGTTGCACTTCACTCCCAGCTGATCAAGTAGTTTCTTGATTTGGCGCATCATTATCATCCCACCAGAAAGGGCGCGCATATGCTTGCTTTGAGTCAACAACGGGGCCGCCAAAGTCTTTGAATGGCCCGCTACTGTTGCGGGTGTTGACATTTCAGCACCGAAGAATGCTCCTAAGAACAGGCGCTTAATCCACAATGGGCACCTGAATAACCAAGTTGGCAGAGCGTAACCCTGTGTAGCCTTTGCGCCTCTCGGAACACCCATGGCAAACAATAGTGCAGCTAAGCTTCGTGAATGGACGTAGAATCCATGCTCAACACTCGCGAACCGCTTCGTCCCGTACCTTGAGGTGATCTTGGCCATTCTTTTTCTCGTGTAGACCTTCGTGGGTGAATAACCAAGTTCACGAACATCGCGGCGAATATCCTCCAGATCCTCGCGCTTCCCCCAGAACCATATGAAAGCACTCACGGGCGTGAAAATAAGCGACCCATCTCCAATTACGTAGCCGAAGATTTTCATTAGGTAAGGCAATTTCGGCGACATGGATCGTAGCGGCAAGAGCCCTCTGGCTCGAAGCTCATTTGCGACCGCCGTATTGTTTGCTGGAATCTTTAGGCTCCTGATTTTCCGTTCGCTGACTATTGCAAAGTCTTCCGGCTCTTCGTAAGGTACGCCCTCGAAGCCGTAAACAGCGACTTTCTCCTCCGTGCGCAGCCGAGATACTTCGCGCATTCCGCTCGGAGTTAGGATTGGGTGGTCCCCGGTCGCAAGTATCGCGTAGCCGAGTTTCGTTCGAATTCGAAAGGCAACTTTGTTGTTAGGTTGCTTGAGGAACGCAATGATCTTTGCCTTCTCAAGCCCACTCTGCTTAGATGTTCGGACAGCCACACGTGACCAAGACGACTCAAGTTCGCGAATCGGCACCCGGTATCCAAGTTCGGTTAAAACAAGAGCATCGCCGGTCAGGCAGTTTATATCATATCCTATACCGCCGGGGCTTACGACGCCTTCGTCGTAGTCGCTTGCTGCGACTCCGCCTATTGGGAAGCCGTATCCTTCGTGGCCGTCGGGCATGGTTATTGACCAGTTGTAGAGGCCGGGTAGGGTGGCGACGTTTGCGCATTGCTGCAGGGTAGCGTCGGTCCGCATTTTTTCGATTAGCGCATCGTCAGCGTAGATTCTGCCTGGGACGCGCATTCCGGGTTGTGCGTCTTTTGGAATCTCCCAGACGTATTTGTCAATGCGTTTTATCGGGATTTGCTGGGAGGTGTGGCCGTATGCTGAACCTTGGGACATGAGGATCACTCTTAGAATGTGGGGAAAACACGTCCGCGTTCTATTTAAGCTTCGACAAGTGCGTCCGAAAGATTTGAGAAGCTTGGGTTCATTTATGTTGACGAACTCTCTCACACTTTCACCTCTCTCATCGAGCTAAATCACTACGTGCGCTAGCTTTCGTTGTGATGTGATAATGGGACGCACGATTCCTTCCTACCGGATGGCGATTGACATGGAGATTGCGAAATGGAAGCCTTTCAGGGATGCGTTGCGGAAACCTGAGAAAGACATTTGCGAGAACATGCTCTTGCGTTCGAAACTCTACGCTTCAGCAGGCGGCATGGCTGTACGACCAGTCGTACTCGAAGCCATGTTCATGTCTATCCTCCTAGACCACCACATTCGCCTATTGGAACTAGTCACGGAAATTGAAAAAATCAAGCGTCCCGAGGGAGCGAAAGAACCTAAAGGAATTGAAAAGTTTCTCCAAGCACCTACATCGGATATTGAAGCATGTCAAACAACCATCGAAACTACGCCGTCGCCCGACAACAACTAATCTCATTCTTGCAAAGCCAGGGATTCAAGCCGCACCCGAACGAGGTATTCTGCCCCGCCGAGCATTGTTGGGTAGACGTAGCGGCTCTGAAAGGCCAAGATTACTGGGCTTTCGAATACAAATCACGAAATGATTCCATAAAACGAGGGCTAGAGCAATGTTGCTCCTACGCAAAAGCATTCAACTATGTTGTGCTGGTTGCTGATCGGCATCGAGCAACTTCAAGCCCATACTTCGGACAGTTCAAGCGCAATGGATTCGGCGTCTGGTCTCATACAATGAAGGGCTTCTATCCGTTACTTAACCCGAAGAGGCAAGGGGTTCTCAGAAAAGCCGCGGTTGTGGTGGAGCGACAGTTCAGGTGGGCGTTACCCAATATGAAAACAATCCCAGACTCACGCATAACAGATTGGCTCGTCCGTCAACCACCCTTGCGGCCGGCAAGTTGTGAACTCAGGGAGGTCCATGTCTTGGAAGAGTTGGGGGCTGCTCGAGGGATCCGTTCTTCCACGCGGTTATCTGGCTAGCTGCTTCGGTGAGGCTACCTACCGTCGCCTCCGGCTCAGCCTGGTGTGCAGCTTCTACCGGTTTCCGGAGCACATGAATCGAACGCATTCCAACCCTCCTTGCCCCGCATATGTCCGCCTCCAGCGAATCTCCAACAAAGACAGTGTCCGAAGATTTGACCGCCAACTCGCTAAGTGTGCGTGTGAAGATTTCTGGCCTGGGTTTTCTAATTCGCAATGAGGCCGAGGTGACGACGCTGCCGAAATATTCCGTGATATCATTTTTCTCTAGAATTGCGCGAACTGCCCAATCGCTCTTCGCGTTTGAGACTAGCCCCATCTTGAACCCTTCATCTCTGAGGGTCGTTAATGTCTCAAGGGTGTCTGGGTACAGTTGCCAAGCTTCAACCTCGGGCGCAAAGAATTCAATTTCCGCGTTTCGAATCAAATCAACGCCTAGAACTTCTAACCTAGATTTTCGAAGTGTTTTTGCGATTATGTCCGCCATCGGGATTTCTACCTTGTAGAGGTCGGCTCTGGACGCGGCGTCCTCGAAAATGCGGATGAATGTCCCAGCGAACTGTTGATAGTCTAGCCGAAACCCTAATTTCTTGAGATAATCGTGGAGTGATTCTATGTTGTCGTTGAATACGTCGTCCCAAGGCCTGCTCATATGGACAAGTGTATCCCCTAGGTCGAGCAACACAGCGTTGAGCAATGAAATCACGTATTCGCGTTCCTGGAGCTTGGAGAAGCACATAACTCTTTGTTAGCCGCGCTGAGAGTGGCGCGTCTATCCACGTGTTATAAAAGAGCGTACCGATGATTGAATCATCGTGTGCGACATGCCTTCCGATTCGACTGGTATCGTCTTCCATGGTGGCGTGGGTGAAATCGGAGGGAACAAGATTCTCATTGAAGACAAAGGGACGCGGGTGGTACTTGACTTTGGTATGAGTTACTCTGACCGGCGTAAGTTCTTCTTTGACCCGATGCTTTCACCGGGCGACGAGCGAGACCTCCTTGAATTTGGAATTCTTCCGAACATCAAAGGCATTTACGAATTTGAGGACTCGAAGCCGTCTATCGACGCAGTTTTCCTCTCACACGCCCATGGAGACCACTGGGGCTACATCTCATTCCTGAAAAGAGAGATACCACTCCACTGCGGCGATACTTGCGCCCGAATTCTTGAAGCAATATCAGCCACAAAGGTGAGGCATTTCGAATCAGATATTCGAGGGCTTCAGTTTCAAACCTTCAGAACCGGGAATACGATCAAAGTGGGAAACATAGAGGTAACGCCGTGCCACGTCGACCATTCCATCCCAGGTGCCTACGGTTTCATCATAAGGACGTCGCAAGGTTCCATAGCTTACACGGCTGACTTTCGAGTCCACGGAACCAAACCACAGTTAACAGACGATTTCGTCGAACTCGCTGCCAAATCTAGTCCGGAGGTGCTGCTGGCTGAGGGAACAAACATTCTTGGCGGACATGTCACGAGTGAACCCGAAGTTAAGTCTAAAGTCAACCAACTAATCTCGACGACAAAAAACCTCGTCCTAGCCAACTTCTCCAATGTGGACATTGACCGGATACGGACCTTTTATGAGGTCGCCAAGGAGAACGACAGAATGCTTGCGATCTCTCTGAAACAGGCGTATCTCCTCAACCAACTGTCATCGGACCCAAAGCTAGGACTTCCTAAGGTTCTCGACGCTAGCGAGAATATAGCGGTATTCAGACGGTCCAAGAAACGGTACTACGATTGGGAAGAGGCCGTGATGGACAAGGCAAAAATAATTGCCAGCGAGGAACTGAGAGAACAGCAGGACAAGTTCGTAGTAGCCTTCTCAATGCCAGACTTCAAAGAACTCGTCGATATAAGGCCGAAGGCCGGGAGTGTGTTCGTACTCTCAACATCAGAACCATTCAATGAGGAACAGGAATTCGAGTTCGAAAGGTTACAGAATTGGCTAGACCATTTCGGCCTACCAATGTACCACATACATTGCTCGGGGCACATAATGCCCAGCGAACTCAAAGCAAACATTCAACGAATCAAACCACGAAAACTGTTCCCTATTCACACAGATCATCCTGGTCTTTACGCTAAATACGTCGCCGACTTAGCGAAAATAGAGTGCCCTTTGAGGGGCCGGAGGTACGAAGTCGGCGCTTGAGGGTTAGAAGCGCTCGAACTCAACCCTTAGCGTCATGCCCTTTAGTTCTTGGGCGATCTTGCGGACTTTTTCCAAGTCGACGGGCATTCGCCGCGGCTCTCTCCCGGTTAGTATGACTTTGGTTTCTTGGGTTCCATCTGGAATCCAAACCGTGTTTATGGTAAGAATTGAGAGTGGGCTGAAGAGGTCCTCCAGGAAGTCTCGGTCGTCCCCGCCGTAGCTGATGAGTTTTACTCGTTTGCCAAAGGTCTCTCCAAGATCCTTAACGATTTTCGCTCCGCCGCCGAGTAGCTTGGGCATGTCCTTCTTGTCCACAAGTACGGCCATGACGCCGTCAGCTTCAACAGACCTATGATAAGTAACGTCTTGGAGAACTGGATTATCCTTTTCGAGTTCAACTATCCGCTGGATTACCTTAAGGTCTAACTCGGTGACCAGCCCCTTCTCAACCTTCTCTTCACAACGCCGACATAGAATGCCGGACTTCACGCAAAATGCGTCCAGAATTGTCTTTACCATTCACTTTCAACTATATCTTGGTCCCAACGATCGTCGGCTGGCTGCGCGTTTGCGCTTCCAGCGTCATCGCAGTGCACGAGGTCGAGCAAACTATTTGAAGATATTGTCTTTTCAACAAGTTCGAAGTTGAAAACTGAGAATTATTCTTAAGATCTGAAGTGGTTACTCTATACCTGCCCGAGTCCAGTGAGTTCACGGCTGACCTCCCAGAGATGTTTTGCAACTTCCAAATCATAGGATTCCTTCGAAGACTTCATTTCGGATTGCTTTGCGAAGTATTTACCAGTAGAGTGCTCAACTTCAGGAGATGATGCCAACCATACTACTGTCTTTGCGCCTTGCTCCGGGCTTAGCATCAATGGGGCGAAAACTCTCACAATTAAACCCATGAAACCCCCGTTGTTTCGGCCAAAGTTCGTCCTCACAGATCCTGGGTGAACGCAATTGACCGTAACTCCAGTTCCCTCCAATCGCCTAGCTAATTCGTAAGTGAAGAGGACGTTTGCAAGCTTCGATTGGGGATATGATTTCCACCCACTATACTTTCGCTCGCCCTGAAGATCATCGAAGTTGATATGTCCCCTACTCTGCGCTTCAGAGCTGACGTTCACGATTCTTGACGGTGCGCTCGCCTTCATCAAATCTAACAGCAGATAAGTAAGAAGGAAGTGAGCCAGGTGATTGATGGCGAATGTTGCTTCGAAACCATCGGCCGTGACAACACGCTTACTCACGTAGATGCCCGCATTGTTAACGAGAACGTCGAGGCGGGAGAACTTCTGTCGGAAGTCATCCGCAAAGGAGCGGACAGAGTCGAGGCGAGCAAGATCAACCAAACCTACGCTCAAATCTTGATTATTGGATTCTCTGATGATCTCCTGTCTAGCCGCTTCTCCTCGCCCAGAGTCTCGGCACGCAAGCACGACAGTAGCTCCAAGTGCAGCAAGTCCGCTCGCAGTTGCCTTTCCAATACCAGAGCTTGACCCCGTTACCAAGCAAACCTTTCCATGCAACAGACCGGTTTTCTTATCGGTTTCCAATTTACTGGAACTCATTGTAGTTTACCCAACTATTGACAACTGGGGCATCTATATGTTGTCGGGTCTAACCATAATCCAATATGCTCCACAGGGATTGATAGTTCAAGCGTTGTTTTATTACGGAATCCAAGCAGTCTAGGGCACACGTTTACAGGATTCACGGACGAGGATCGATTTGAAGCTCTTCGAATATGAAGCGAAGGAAATCGCGCAACAGTACGGCGTTCCTGTTCCAAAAGGGTTAGTCGCGTCAACCCCCCAAGAAGCGAAGGATGCTTACTTGAAGCTCGGCCAGCCTTCGATGGTTAAGGCTCAGGTTCTGGTTGCGGGTCGGGGCAAGGCGGGAGGAATCAAACCAGCCTCAAGCCCTGAGGAGGCAGAGGAGGTTGCAAGGCTAATCCTTTCGATGTCAGTCAAGGGTGAGAAAGTTGCTAAGGTTCTTGTTGAACAGAAACTAGCCAGCAAACATGAGCGGTACGTCAGCATCGTTGTCGACCGAGCGTCGCGTTGCTACACAATTCTGTGCTCGACGGACGGTGGCGTAGACATTGAACAGGTCGCTAACGAGCACCCTGAAAGAATCATCCGGCATAAGCTTGAACCACTAATTGGGCTGCAGGATTTTGAGAGCAGAGCCGTCGCGAAGGGGATAGGGTATTCTGGTAAGCAGATGAACCAGGTAGCCTCCATCATCAACAAGCTCTTCAAAATCATGCTCGACTACGACGCTGAACTAATCGAATCTAATCCGCTAATTGAAACAGAGGCCGGAGAGCTAATTGCCGCTGACCTAAGGATCCTCTTAGATGATAACGCGCTCTTCAGGCACCAGAAATTCCTCGAACGCATGAAAACGCTTGAACCTGATATGACACAACTTGAGATTAAGGCACGGGAGAAAGGTTTGGCCTATGTTGAGCTCGATGGCGAGGTTGGAATTATCGGAAACGGCGCAGGCCTGGTCATGGCTACATTGGATATGATACTGGATTACAAGGGTAAGCCTGCGAACTTCTGCGACGTGGGCGGTGGTGCCAGCGAAGAAAGAATTGCCGCTGCCCTTGAGATCGTGCTTGCCAACCCGAAAGTGAAGGTGCTTCTGATCAACATTATGGGTGGAATTACACGGTGCGATGACGTTGCGAGAGCAATTCTTGATATTCAGAAGAAAATGGGCATCACCAAACCTATGGTCATCCGATTAGTAGGAACCAATGAGAAAGAGGGACAGAAGATTCTCGCCGAGGCTAACATACCCTCACTGAACAGCATGGAAGAATCTGCGGCAAAAGCTGTGGAGTTAATTCCGAAGGCGAAGTAGAATGCCAATCCTAGTGGGAAGGAAAACCAAGGCGATCGTCCAAGGCATTACTGGTTCACAAGGAGACTTTCACACAAAGCTGATGCTTGAATATGGAAGCAAAATAGTTGCAGGAACCACACCCGGTAAAGGCGGAACCGTGGTGCATGGGGTCCCGGTTTTCGACTCGGTCCAGGAAGCTGTTGAGAAGTTCAAAGCCACCGCGTCTATCATCTTCGTTCCAGCCCCAGGCGCCAAGGACGCCGCTCTCGAAGCCATCGCCGCCGGCCTCAACCCGGTCATAGTCATTACAGAAGGAATTCCTGTCAAGGATGAGATCCAGATGATGGAAGTCGCCAAGCTGAAGGGAGCCACCATCATCGGACCAAATACGCCTGGTATCATAACGCCGGGGCAATGCAAGCTGGGCATAATGCCTGGGCACATCTTCAAACCCGGCAAGGTAGGGTTAGTTTCTAGGAGTGGAACGTTGACATACGAAATCGCTGCCAGCCTCACCAACGCCGGCCTTGGACAATCCACCTGCCTCGGAGTTGGGGGTGACCCAGTTGTAGGTTTGAGCTTCGTAGACGTCCTTGAAATGTTCAGGAAAGACACTGCAACAAGGGCTATTGCGATGATCGGCGAAATTGGAGGTAACGCCGAAGAAATGGCTGCTGAATACGTAAGGAAGACCAAATACCCGAAGCCAATCGCCGCTTATGTTGCTGGACGTGCCGCCCCCCCAGGAAAACGCATGGGACACGCGGGTGCAATCATCACCGGGAAGGCTGGAACAGCCGAAACGAAAATCGAAGCCCTCAAACACGCAGGAGTGAAGATTGCTCTCAAACCTGGCGAGATTGCGAAACTCCTCAAACGACGTTAAACAACCCCATCTGTCAACCTAACGTTTTCTTGAACATCGAATTAATAGCGCTGCAACTGAAACAAAGCTGGGAATGGTAGTTTCCGTTGTTGAGACGAACACATTACACGGACGAAATAGAAAACGCGAAAGGCCAATCAGTCGTCTTAGCTGGGTGGGTCCACGACATTAAGGATCTCGCTCGGGCGAGATTCATTTGGCTAAGGGATCGGCAAGGTATAGCGCAGGTCACGATAATCAAAGCAAACGCCACGCCTGAGATACTGAAGCTATCAGGAAGCCTGGGTAAGGAAGATGTCATCACGGTTGAAGGTACTCCCGTCAAAGAAAGGATCGCTAAAGTCGGAGCCGAGATTACACCAACCAGGATTGAAATCGTCGTCAAAGCAGAGGCAGCCCCCCCACTTGACATTTCCGGAAAGATTGAGTCTAACTTGGACGCGCGCCTTGATTGGCGTGTGATCGACTTACGGAGGCGGGAAAACCTCGCAATCTTCCAGATCCAATCAAAACTCGTTGAGGGAATGGTAGAATACCTCCAACAGAGAGGCTACCTGCAAGTCTTCACACCCTGCCTGCTTGGTGGAACATCCGAAGGCGGCGCGGAAGTTTTCAAACTAGATTACTTCGGCAAAGAAGCCTTTCTGCGACAGGACCCACAACTCCACAGGCAGTTGTGCATAGCAGCGGGGTTCGACAAAATCTACGACCTGGGACCAAATTGGCGGGCTGAACTCTCCCACACCCCTCGCCATCTTTGCGAGCATAGAGGGATGGCGGTTGAATTTGGTTTCATGAACGACGAGGCCGACATGATGAGAGTTGAAGAAGAAATGGTTGTAGCCGCAATGAAGAAGGTTAGAGAGAACTGCACGAAACAACTTGAACTCCTGCAAATTCAAGTGGAGATTCCGAAGACGCCACTTCCTGTAATGAGATTTCCCGAAGTCTACGAAATACTTGGCGAGTATGGCAAGAAGTTACCGCACGGAAGCGACCTGGACAAAGAAAGCGAAACCTTGCTGAGCAATCACGTTCAGGAGAAACATAAGTCCGACATGTTTTTCATTGATAGGTACCCGTTCAAAGTCAAACCCTTCTACGTTATGCGCGTCGACGAGGAACCTGAATGGTCCCGAGGCGTCGACCTCGTGTACAGGGACACCGAGCAATCGTCGGGTGGCCAGCGGGAACACCGACACGAGAAGATCATGGCCCAGTTGCGGGAGAAGAATGTTAACCCTGAAGCAATGAAATGGTTCACCGAACCCTTCAAGTTCGGCGTCCCACCCCACGGCGGCTTCTGCCTGGGCATTGAGAGGTTCACGATGGCCTTACTCAAGAAGGAAAACGTGAAAGAAACGACCCTCTTCCCCCGCACACCCGAACGCCTCTTGCCGTAGCTTAGAAAAGTGGTGGGTTCCAATCCGACCGGCCCCACCACGTCATGGGATTAATAGCCAGTTTCTTACCCTGTTCCACTCAGCTGTCATCCAAGCGAGACTGACATACTCGATCGTCAGTCCACGACGTAGAAGCCTTAACTGCTGTTCACTTACTGCGCTTAGGCCTGGAATTGTACTCTTTCCTGGTTGGAAGTTCATCTTGTTGAAGCCAAGACGGGTGCTGCTCGGCGTAGTCAACAAAGCGTTCCATACGCTTTACAGTATCCTTGTGGACGTGATGCTCGATACCTTCCGCGTCAGATTTGGCGATTTTCTCTTCGACGCCGAGAATTCTAAGGAATTTGAGGATCGTACGATGTCTCTGCTGCACAGATTTCGCTAACTGTTCTCCACTGCTTGTCAGAGTGAGGCCTCGGTAACGCACATAGACGATGAATCCCTTTGCATGTAATCTCTGAAGCATGACTGTAACGCTAGATGGTTTGACAGCAAGAAGTTCTGCAATGTCTGCTGATCTAGCGTAGCCCTTCTTCTGTATGAGTTCGTAGACGACTTCAAGGTAATCTTCAACTCGTGTGAGGTCGAAAGCAGGGTTCAGTCGCGAGCCTTGAGTCATCACATTGGCACTTCCCGTACTGATGAGAAAAACAGGTAGGCATTAGGCTGAATGATTCTGTCGGCTGAGATCAAAGCTGGGACTAGCGCGATTCTTCTGTTGAACTCTTTCATCATTTTCTGCTCCCTTATGTCTCAACAGCCTTCTTCTTTCACCATCATTGTCACTTGTCAGTTTGTTCTTAGTAAGCCAGTTTATCGCAGCGTAGCGTAAACAAGATACAGATGATAGGCGCCGTAAGCCCCTAGAATCATAGCCTGCAGATAGACGCTGAATGGAGCCATAATATAGTATATCAGGTACGTGTTTAGCGCCACAATTACCGTCCCAGTTAACACACCGAGGAATGTGGTTAAGCGTTTGTTGACAAGCTGCCCCATGAGGTCTTTCTTGGCGGTGTATACTAGCAGAGGTATCATGGGTAACGCGATCATCAGGCTCAGGAGTACTTGGCTGTAGACCAACAGGGACAGCGGGTCTAGACCTAGAAGCACCGCTACCGTCGTTGGAAAAACGTTGAAACCTCTCGTGATAACCCTTCTGACCGTTTTGTTCACCTTTGTCCCCAGCAAGCCGTCCATGACCGCTTGACCAGCTAACGTTCCGGTCGTCGAGGAGGCAAGGCCGGAGCATAGCAGCGTCACAGCGAACATAATGGCGGCGACCGGTCCGTAGATTGGTATCATTATGCGGTACGCTTGGTCCACTGCTGACACGTTGGTGAACTTCGGGTAGAAGACCTGCGCGCTCACGATCAGGATCGCAGCATTGACCATCCCGGCGATCGTGAAAGCAAAGATGCTTTCGCTGGTATGGAGCTTCAACAATCGTTTCCTTTCCTCACCGGTGTGCTCCATCACTTTGTCCCTGGTCAGCGTGGAATGTACGTACAAAGCGTGTGGCATCACGGTCGCGCCGATGATGCCAACTATCAAGACTATGTTGTCGGGGTTAAGCGCGGGGGAGACAAAGGATTGAGCAAGCTGAGTTATGTTCAGGCCCGTCACGAAGACTTCGTAGAGGAAACCGAAACCGATGATCGATATGAACACCATAAAGAAGTATTCGAGCGACCTGAAACTTCGCGATGTTAGAGCTAGCAGGATTAGGATATCAGCGGCGCCGAATATCGACGCGTAAAGGAGGGGTACGTTGAATAGTATGTTCAGGGCGAGAACAGTGCCTAGGTATTCGGCAAGGTCGGTGGCCGCGATTGCTGCTTCGGCCCCAATCCAGTTCAGAAAAATGTCAAACCTTCTTCTGCTCGACTTGTTAAGAGACTCTCTGACGAGTCCCGCTAAATCTTTGCCCGTTGCTATTCCTAGTTTTCCGGAGAGATACTGGAGGAGCATCGCCATGAAATTCGCCATCCAGACAACCCAGAGCAAACCGTAGTTGAATGCGGCCCCCGCCTGTATGTCTGTGCCGTAGTTCCCCGGGTCCATGTATGCCATGCTGGTGATTAATGCGGGACCCGCGAAGATGAAAAGTGCACGATACTTGCTAACGAATCGCCGCATCTGCAAATTTAGATGAACCTAACTAGTATAGAAGCTACTATTTTTGATAGGCAAGCCAAGCCTTAAGTCTTTAGTTCTTTGCTTTGCCATTCAGCAAGATCGGCAAAGCAGTATTCGACCTGCCCGTAATGCGCTGTCCTCGGGTATCAGGCCGTATTTTCTGAGCGGCCCACATCCCCGAATGGGAAGCCTGAACAGGCCTATTGGCTCTATTGAACCCACGATATTGATAGGTTCAAATCCCACCGGCCCCACCATGCTCCCAACCATCTTAGAGCAATATGCTTGCGTTTGGCGCGCAATGGGTTTGTTTTCGGGTTGTTTTGGTTCTGCGTGGGTGGGGGTTTCTTCCTTTGGTTTAAACTCTCAAGTTGCTCGACGCTCTTATGTCGCGGGTTACGAGCTAGACGTTACTCTCATCCTGCTATCACTTGTGCTCGCTCTACTTGGCAGTGGTGCGCTATCAATCGACCACCTACTCGGAATCTGAACATGAGATACAGTGTCGATCGTGGTCGACCCCACGTACTAGCCCCTGAATCGCTCCTTTCCTTTTCTCTCTTTTCTCCGTGAACGCACCTGACACGAGAGACCAGTCTAGATACGAAGAGTCGCGTCCCATCCTCACGCGAGAAAACGGAGTACCTAGCGTTCGAGAATGCCTAAGGCGAAACCGGTTTGTCTTTGTTCATGGCGTAAGTTTGCTCTGCCTTTTGGGTTCCCGAAGTTAGGAGCGTAAGGTTCTCGCTATGATTCTTCTTGTCTTGTAGAAAACATATAGTGCGTCAGCAACTTGAACAGGTGATGCGCTAGTGATTCTTCCAAGTCTTCTGATGAGGTCTTCATATTGCAGAGCCTCAGCTACGGTAAAACCTCCTCCACTGTATGGCTTGGGGGGCAGACCAAATCCGAGAAGTTCTAGAGCATGCCATGAAGGGTTGCCTAGGATTCCGTAAGTTTCGGGCCAGGTCAACGTTAACACTGCACACGCAAGAACAGGTCCAAATCCCGGTATTCTACACAATGCGCTGACGCGATCTTCATCATCACGTTGCATCAGCGCGACGCCTAGTTGCTTCTCTAGTTCAATTGAACCCTGCTGAATCCTTCTTCGCAGCGGTTGAAGTTTCTTCCATTGTATGATGGCATTCACATCAGTTTTGGTCCAGAACCTATTGCCTCCTTTTACTTGAGTTCCAACCTTGAAGAGATGTTCACTCATTGAAGTTCGTTCAACTGCTTCAAGCTCTTTATGATAGCAAAGTAATGCATCGAAGTCTCGAACAAAATCAACGAAAATTGGACTATAACTTTCTGGACCAATTCCAGTTATGTGCGGCGTTTCCACGCTCTGTCACTCCTAGCTCAACGTCTCATAGCCTTGTCAAACAACGGTATGGCAACAGTCATGGTTAGGAACGTGTAGACTATGAGTATGAGCACGTCGGGCATGATGGCGGCTAGGCTGGCGTTGAGAATTATCACTTTGCGCAGTGCATCTGCTGCATAGTAGAGCGGCAAAGCTTTTCCAATGTACTGCAACCATCCTGGTAATTGGTCGATTGGGAATAAGATGCCGCTGATGAACATCATTGGGAATTGTAGCAGCATAGTCATCATTTGAGCGGTTTCTTGGTCGGGAGCGACAGCCGTCATTATTATGCCGACGCCGACAAAGCTTGCTGTTCCGAGCACCATGACGATGAACATGATGATTGGGCTGCCGTAGATTTGGACGCCGAAAAGCAGCATTGATAATCCGAGGATGAGGAAGCCTTGAATTAGTCCGCGTACGGTTTGCGCCGCCACCTTGCCAAGTATGATTGACACGTGCGGAATTGGGGAAGCTAGGAGACCGTCCATAGTGCCCTGCTCCCTTTCACGTGATATAGCGGACGCGACTCCTTGGAGAGATCCGGTGATTACGGTCAATGCCATGAAGCCTGGTGCAAGGAATTGGAACGAGGAGGAAACTCCGGTGATGAGGGGGATCTTGGTGATGGAGATGGGTTGTATGATGAAGGCGGGGTTGACTTTGCCGCCGCTTATGTTATTGATGCTTTGAGTTGACATGTCTGAACCGATTATTCCGAACACGGCGGATATCTCGGACTGGACGACGGACGCGATTGTCGGATTTGTCTCGTCAACGGTGACTTGGATTGTGGCGGGCTGGCCGGCGGCGATGGCGTCGCTGAAGCTCTGCGGTATGATTATGATGCCTTTGATGTTTCCTTCCACGATCTGGTCGCGTGCTGCGGGGTAGCTTGCGATTTCAGATATCTTGAACAGGCCCTGCTGTGCTGAGATTTGGATAAATTGGGCTGCAACCGAGTTTGCCGTTTGGCCGTCATCCATCTGCACCAGCGCTACAGGAAGGTTTGAAAAGGCGGTGCCTATGTTGCCCGTGCTGGGGTTGGACTTCGGCACTGGTGGATAAATAAATCCGAACATAGTCATTAACAGGAGGGGCATCAGGATGAAGAAGAACAGGAGCATTTTGGCTCGCCAGAGGTCTAGGAGGTCGCGTCGCGCTATGCCGACCGCCACTGCCCATGCGCTTGCTTTCGCCATTCTACGTCCGCCCCATTGGAGATCGCAAGGAGATGTGGGCATTAGCGGAATCACGCAGCTCGCGGCCTGTGAGTTCAAGGAAGATGTCGAGCAGGCTGTTCGTTTTGTACTTGTCTTTCAGAGCTTGGGGCGTGTCAATTGTCATGACCTTGCCATGATCGATTATGCATATTCGGTCTGAGAGTTCGTCTGCTTCTTCCATTATGTGCGTCGTGAGGACAATGGTGTGACCGCGCTGCTTCAAGTCCTTGACTAGATCCCGTACGAAGCGGGTACTCTGCGGGTCAAGGCCAGTAGTGGGTTCATCAAGGAATAGGATGTCGGGGTCGTGCAGAACTGCACGAATCACGTTTACCCGCTGTCTCATCCCGCTGGAGAAACCCCCAACCAGTTTATCCTTGAACGGTGTTAACTTAACCATCTCCAGGAGCTCCTCGGACTTCCGCCGCAGAGCAGCCCGATCGATACCGTAAAGACTTCCGAAGAACATCAGGTTCTCCAGCGCGGTCAGCCGCGGGTACATAATCATCTTCTCGGAAACCAGCCCTATCCGCTCACGCACCTCACCTGCATGATAAACAACATCATACCCATCCACTCTGGCCGTTCCCTCCGTTGGTATCAATAGCGTGCAAAGCATCCGTATTACAGTGCTTTTGCCTGCGCCGTTCGGGCCGAGGAAGCCGTAGATTTCTCCCCTCCGCACGGCAAGGTCGACGTGGTCGACGGCTGTGAAGCTACCAAATTTCTTCGTCAGACCATGAGTCTCAATCGCGTACTCGGATAGCGGAGCCAAATCGGCTCTCTGGAGAGTCATTATGATGCCTCAGTCGATTCCTATCGTGTCCGATCCCTGGAGCCGTCTCAGCTTGCTCTGAGAAACAACAACTGTACCGCATTGCTGACAAGTCAACATTTCTTCATCACTCGTACTTCAACGCGTCTATCACATTCATTTTTGATGCTTTCCAAGCAGGATAAAGACCCGCCACAATAGCGATAACAATTGGGAAGAACAAGCTGAACAGAATTAGTTCTGGGCTAAAGACGGGGCTAGAAGCAAATGACGTTGAACTCGTGCCACCTCCAGCTCCGAATCCGCCTCTGCCACCGCCGAATAGGCCACCTCCTATCACGAACGATAACAGGTAACCAGCCGCCGTACCGAGTAAGCCGCCGATTAATCCGATGAGGATGTTTTCGGAAAGAAACATGGCAAGTATTTGGTTTCGTCTGAAACCTAGTGCTTTCAGGATTCCGATTTCTTTTGTTCGCTCTATTACTGCAACGTAAGTTGTGTTAGCAACCATTATTGCCGCAACGAATAGTGAAACGGCTCCTATGCTTCCGAGAAATATCGTTAATTGCCCGGTGATTGCTGATATGCTGCTTGCAATTGAGCCCGCACTTATTACTGAAATATCGGTGCCGTACACACCTTGAATTTCCGATTGAACGGTTGCAACGTTATCTGCTGAGTCAACGATCACGTAGATTGCGCTGAAATTTTGAATTTTCATCAATATTTGTGCGGCTTGTAGCGACACGAATATGTTGTTGTCAACATTACTGAATAGAGCGGAGCCATATGGCGAGAGGATACCTTTCACTAGGAAACTGAGGCTTGAGCTGCTTGAGCCTATTTTCATGGAAACAACTTGATTCAACCCAACCAATCCCTGACCTGATGAGGGATAAGCGATGTTGTACCCGATTGTGGCAGAAGTAGACTCATATGAGTCTGGGAACTGCCCGTCTTCAAGCGCTAACCCTTTGAATATCAATGGGAGCGCCCTTGAATCAATTCCAATGAGTGTTCCTGAAACTGATTGACCTCCCACGCTCACGGTTGCTGGTCTACTGTAGTATGGGTAAACCTGGGTGACGTATGGAAGATTACCTAACCGTGGAATATCTTGAATGGAAAGCGCAAAAGACGAGGAACTTCCTGTAAGGAAGTTTGACCCTCCAGCACGAACTATGAGAACGTTGGCGCCAATCTTTTCCACTTGAGCGTTTATGCCAACGCTTAATCCGCTTGAACTTGCAATCAAAGCCATGATTACGGCTGAACCAATCATTATTCCAATAACGGTCATAGTGCTTCGGGCTTTTCGGTCAACTAGAGCTTTAACCGCTAATTTGAATAAATCATTTACTCGCATAGGGTTTCACATTTCATATTTTCTAGCGTCTCATTGCCTTGTCAAACAATGGTATGGCGACAGTCACATCATATCATTCCTTATTCGTTCGCTTCCATATATCGGTGCGATACTATCTTATCGATAGTTGGTGATGGGTAATATTAAAATACGCCGCCTGATGTATCGATGCGATATGGATGCGGGGATGGCTCATGGCGAAGGGATTTCAGACTGGCCCGTACGAGGTAATGTTCTTTCTGGCTTTGAAGGATGGACCGGCGTATGGGTATGAGTTGGCTACGCGGTTTAGGAAGATGACTAGAGGGCACATTAAGGTCAGTTTTGGTACGATCTATCCTTTCCTTCGGCGCATGGAGCGCAGAGGAATAATCAAATCGACTCGAGATGAGGGGTCGAGTAGAGTTTACTATGCGCTTACGCCCAAGGGTCGAACGGCTCAAACGAAGATTTTGAAACGGATCAAGGAGTCGCAGAAGGAATGGGAAGAGAAATTGCTTGGAATTCTGGCGATGCATGCAGAAGTGTTCGGACGGAGAGCGCTTCACGCCCTGTTGGAACGTGGAAAGCTCTTGGCGAAAACGTCATGATAGGGGGTCTGGTGAAAGCATGAAACGACGAGCCTTCTCGATCGTTGGTGCAATAATCGCGCTGTTTGGTTTGGTATGGTTCCTACAGGGAGCCGGCATGCTTCCTGGCAGTGTGATGAGTGGTTCGCAATTCTGGGAAATAGCGGGCGCACTAACTCTCATTGTAGGTATCGCAATCGTTGCTTATTGCCTGAAAGCTTGAGATGGATTAAGTGGGAGATGAAAGAAATGCAACCTTGGGTCGAAGTCGCGAACGTCAACGAGGTCACACCGGGCAAGATGAAACACGTAGAGGTTGAGGGGGAGGAAATTATGGTCGCTAACGTTAACGGCAACTTTTATGCTGTTAGTGATCGGTGCGGGCACACTAATGCACCACTATCTATGGGTGGCTTGAGGGAAAACATTGTCACGTGCCCATTACATGGCGCCCAGTTTGACGTCACCTCTGGACGAAAGATTGCGGAACCCAAAATGGGCCCGCTACCAAATGTAGAGCAACTCCCTGAGAGCTTCCTTAAGCTTATCGAGCATTCAAGCCGAATCACGGGGAAGATCAAGACGTATGACCTCACCTCTTACGAATTGCGTGTTGACGGCGACAAAATAAAGCTCAAAGTTCCGACGCACTAATGTGATTTCAAAGACAAATCCGATCATGGATGGATATCAACCAATATTGCAGACGTCATCCTCCCAGTTTCCTCACCCAAAGTAACTACGCCCTTTTTGTCCCCACAATAATCACCCCTCCCAACCTTCCTTGGCCCGTGTGTAAGGTTTCTTACCAAACAGACAGAGTTTTGGAACCTGAAAAATTAACAACGGTTATCAGCCACTGTTCGGTGATACCGCGACAAAGCTCTGGGGAATGGAAGAGTGGTTTCAAAGGATCAGGTCATGGCGGCACTTAAAGACGTCATGGATCCTGAACTTCACATTTCCATAGTTAACCTACAAATGGTCAAGAAAGTTGACATTGAAGGGGACAGGGTGAAGGTTCTTGTCGCGCTTACAGTCGGCGGTTGCCCGCTGTCCAAGACAATTTCAAGCGACATTGAAAAGGCAGTAACGAAGCTGCCGGGCGTCACGGTTGTTGAAGTTGAAACAAGTGTGATGACGAAGCAAGAACTTGAAGGCGTGCGCAAGCAGATTCAGTCCCAGATGGCTGCGGCCCAAACGCAAAAGGCGGGGCCCGGAGGCATGCCCCCTGGAATTAACCGATTGGAAAGGAAAGGAATTCGAAACGTCATCGCAATAATGTCGGGCAAGGGCGGAGTCGGAAAATCGTTCGTAACAGGCTTCTTGGCTGTTCAACTAACAAGGCTGGGCTACAAGGTAGGCATACTCGACGCAGACATCACAGGCCCAAGCATAGCGAAAATGTTCGGGCTGAAAGGCCCCCTCTTCGTAACACCCGACAAACACGTCCTGCCAGCAACGTCGCATTTGGGAATCAAAGTCGTCTCGATGAATCTCATCCTCGAAGAACCACAGATGCCTGTCATCGTACGAGGCCCAATCATCAACAGCGTGATCCGCCAAATGTTTCAGGACATCGAATGGGGAGACCTGCACTTTCTACTCGTCGACCTCCCTCCAGGGACCTCGGACGCCCCGTTGACCGTCTTCCAATCGCTCCCATTGCAGGGGGTCGTTGTGGTTACGACGCCGCAGGACCTTGCACTGATGGTCGTAGGTAAGGCGATCAATATGGCGAAGACACTCAGCGAGCAACTCGTTTCCGTGAAGATTCTCGGCCTAATCGAAAACATGAGCTACATGGTTTGCCCACACTGCGGTGAGAGGATCGAAGTCTTCGGCCGGAGCAAAGCACCGGAGGCTGCCAAGAAGGCGGGGATACCATTCCTGGGCACCGTCCCAATCGACCCTGAAATTGCCAAGTTAGCTGACGAAGGAAAAATAGAGGAATACGCCAACCCATTATTCGAAGACGTTACGAGGGCTGTGAGGCTGAACGCGAACAGGTTGCTCGAACCGATTCCCGGCGCTATGCCAATAGCCTGGTCTGAACAGAAAGCGTAGGTTGTCTCACGGGTTTAAGGGAACAGACTAAGATTAATAGGGAAGGCAAATGCCGAGTTGTCACGGAAGACTTGCTCGCTCCCGAACGTGGAGGTGAATTGAAGATTGGTTACTAAAGATGAAATCATAACCGTGCTGAAGGATTGCTACGACCCAGAAATCCCAATCAACATCTGGGACCTAGGGTTAGTGTATGACATTAACGTTCTAGATGATGGTAACGTGGGAATCAAGATGACGCTCACCGCTCCAGGCTGCATGATGGGTGGAATGATTGCTGAGGAAGTCAAATCAAAGATCAAAGCCATGAACGGCGTCAAGGATGCGAAGGTTGATCTTGTGTGGGAACCGCCCTGGTCACCAGACAAGATGAGTGAAGAAGCAAAAGCACAGATGGGGATATCCTAACCGGCCTGGGCCAACCCACCTTCTACTTCTCTTTTCCCTTTTGAAATTCAGACCGGCAGTTCTATGCAAGAATGAGCGCTGACCACGTGTGGAAGCGGGTGGATCCACCCATTGAGGGGTGGTGCCAAACGGTGCCAAGCGAAGGTAACGCTCGGCTCATTTTACGCCTCGATCCCCTCATACGAAGCGGTCTGCTGGTTGACTATGCGAATCAGTGTGAGTGGTTCTACTTGGCGCCCAGCTCACGTTTCTTCCAGCGCAGGTTGTGGCCGTGGCATTTCCTGCACCGATTAGACGGGCCCGGGTTGCGTGCGCCGCAGTCGCGGCATACCTTGTAGTGCAACCTTACCTTTTGCGCGAGCTGTTTCTTCACAACATCGGTGATGGGCATATACGATTACCTTGAAGCGAATTCGCTACAAGCGAAAAGAGGCATATATACCGTGCGTTAACAAAATCCCGGAAAGCGCAATCTGACTCACCCGGAAATGCGGATGTGATTTCGACGCAAGCGGAAGACTCGCTGGAGAAGATCTCAAACGAAGTGGTTTCTTGCAGGAAGTGCCGGCTTTGTGAGACGAGGAAGAAAGCAGTTCCCGGTGAGGGGTCATCAAATGCGAGGGTGATGTTTGTCGGGGAAGCCCCAGGAGAGCAAGAGGATATTCAGGGTCGTCCATTTGTTGGAGCTGCTGGTAAACTTCTCACCGAGCTCCTTGCGTCGGTAAATTTGGGGCGAGAAGAAGTTTACATCACGAATATTGCGAAGTGTAGGCCCCCGAACAACAGGCCGCCCAGAAAGGATGAAGCGGCAGCTTGCAGGCCGTACCTTGAACGGCAGATCGCCCTCATTCAACCAAGCGTAATCTGCCCGATGGGAAACTCAGCGATACATGCGCTAATCAACTCGGATGATCCCGTAACGGAAGTTCATGGTATACCCTTCGAGGTCGGTGGGAAGACATACTTTCCCATGTACCACCCAGCTGCCGCCCTCTACACCTTCAGTTTGAGGGAGGTGATGCTGGAGGATTTCAGGAAGTTGCGTGCACTTCTTGACTCTACAGTAGACTAGTCTTCTTCGAAGACAGGTTTGTTGCCTAGGACTTTATCGATTCGGTCCATAACCTCCGAATCTAGCTTTGAAACTACTTCTGAGGCTTTCATGTTCTCTACGACTTGTTCCGGTCGGGTTGCGCCCGTAATTACCGTGCTCACATTCGGGTTCTTCAGGCACCATGCCAAAGCCAATTGCGCCATCGTACAACCCAGTTCAGAAGCAATGGGTTGCAACAGTTTCACTTTCCCAATGTTCTGCGGTGTGAGAATGTATTCGCGTAACCACTCGTAGCCTTGAAGCGAACCCCGAGTTCCTGCTGGGATGCCTTCGTTGTATTTGCCTGATAGTAACCCTGATGCCAACGGGCTCCAGATCGTTGTGCCCAAACCAATTTCACGGTATAAGGGAAGGTATTCTTTCTCCACTCGGTCCCGATGCAACATATTGTATTGCGGCTGTTCCATCTGCGGCGTGTTCAGGTGCTGTTCTCTTGCAATAGCGTGGGCACGCATTATGTCAGCTGCACTCCACTCTGAGGTACCCCAGTATAGGATCAAACCCTGATGGACCAAATCGTCCATCGCCCAAACTGTTTCCTCAATTGGAGTAGTCGGGTCGGGACGGTGGCAGAAGAATAGGTCCAGGTAATCGAGCTGAAGGCGTTTCAGGGACTTCCGGCAAGCTTCGTAGATGTGTTTGCGGGAGAGCCCCCTATCGTTAGGGCCTTCTCCACCCCAGAAGACTTTGCTGGACACAATGAAACTCTCGCGTGACCAACCCATCTTCTTGAGTACGTTTCCCATGACCTTCTCGGCGTTTCCTTTCGCATAGGCTTCAGCGTTGTCGAAGAAATTCACTCCAGCATCGTAGGCGGCAGACATGCATTTCAGCGCGGCATCTTCGCCGACTTGGCCCCCATATGTAACCCAAGCTCCCAAAGAAAGTTCGCTAACCTTCAGGCCTGCGCTACCGAGACGCCTATAGTTCATAACTTGTCCACATCTCCCAGATTGAAAGGGCCATATTAAAGCGGTACCAATCTGAGCTGCCTTACAACCTTCGCAATCGACGTTATTTAGCCGCAGAAATCGCCCTGAATATGTCGCCAGCTTTCGGACTAAAGTAACAATCGAACAGTAGGTTCGCGGCGGAGAGCAAGAGGAGAAAAACGCTAAACACCATCGGCAAGTCTCGAAACGAGGCAAATGCAACAAAAAATGGAAACACCATCGACGCTACAGCTCCTGAACTAAACATTGCAATACGCCCGCCACGACCGACCGATTGAAGTGACCCTCGATCGACCTTCAATGTCAAGACGGGTGACCTCGACGCGATCACGCTAAGGAATGGTATTCTGAGTCTGTAAACGGAAGACTTACCGAACGAGTAGTACCGAAACCTCACCCCAACCAACCTGCCTACAGCATAGTGTGTTAGGCTGTGTGGAAAGAAGAGTAAGCAAACCCACGCAACCAAGTATAGAATCAGCTTCAAGGGAACGAGGGTAACCTCAGGAGCCATCACAATTAGGTACAGGGCGAAGAGAATGCCAACGATCTCAACTAGGTTACCAACCGCAATAGGAATCCTCGATATAGTCAAAGGTGACACCTAACAACGTGCCAACCTTGGCTCACCATCTCTTGTAGTACTTGGTGCGATTCCGGCAACGCGTGCACGCTGCCTCTCGGTAAGGTTTACCCACCATCGGTTTTTTCCTTTCCCAACCCAAATCGTGTTTAGTCTCGGCCTTGCACTTTTCACAATAGAGGGTGACCCATTCCACCAAATCAAGGCTTCCCCACATTGTGCCAGCTTGTTTAGTTATTTTAACTCGCGCACATGAACCCGCAGAACCCACAGCAATCCTGACTGCATCCGAACGGTCTCATTTGAGCTCTAAAAGAGTGTGAACTTTCGCGAAATGCTTGAAGCACAGCCACAATCACAAACACAGCAAAGTAACACGTTCTCCCCATAAAATTACACCACCCACCCCCCCCTCGCCGAACACCTGCGCCAGGCACGGTTGTGTTCATTCTCCAGCGACAGTCATGCTATTGACTTGCGTGGTCGGTGCGTACACTGCTCCTGCGCTGTGAAGGTCATTTGCGCGGAGGTCCATCTTTCCTTTGAGAATATCAAAGAAGTTCGACGCAATTATCACGCCTTTGACGGCCCTCGTGAGTTCCCCGTTCTCTATTAGGAAACCACTGCTGAGCGTCGCGCTGAGTTCTCCGCTAATGGGGTTCGAGAGCCATTCTCCTATCGTTTCCACAACATAGAGGCCATTCTTAGTTTCCTTGATTAGTTCCTCGGCAGTGGCGTCTCCGGGTTCGACTACTAGGTTGTTCGGGTACGGGGTCGGAGTTTTCATGTAATTTGGTTGGGAGCCGAAGGTTCCAACGTCTCGGTGGGCATTTCCCGTGGAGAGGCGGCTCTCTTTGCTCGCTGTATAGTTATCGTATAGGAATCCCCGCAGTATCCCCTTCTCGATAACTGGGGTGCGTGTCTGTGGGGTTCCGTCATCGTCGAACTGTCGTGTTCCGTTTCCAGCTTCCATTCTACCCTCGTCGACAATTGTGACGCCATCGCTAGCCACATGTTGGCCAATTTTCCCAGCCCATGGCGACCTGTTCTTCTGAATAGCGTCTGCTGTGATTGTGCGGGTGAGCATAGCGTCAATTATGCTTGAGAATGAGTCGTGTCGCCAGACAGTGTTCATTTTTCCATTCGGAATCTGAACCGCGTCCACCATTTTGACTGCCCTTTCGGCCACTGCGTGTGCGAGCTGTTTTGTTTTGAGTTCTTTCCACAGGCGTGTCACGCTGAATTCGTTGCTAACTCCCTTTTTGTCGGCTGTGCCCGCTTTTACAGCAAGTGACAGTACGGCGAGGGTCTCCTTTCTTTCCAGTCTACATCCATGGGAGTTTGCGATAGCGTTCGACATGACGTTGGTTAGGAGGAAACCTCGCGTAATGTCCGCGGAACCTACCTCACGAACGGTATTGATTGCAAGACGCACTTCGTCAACAAGGTCCTTAGCCGTGGCATGCTCAATGTTCGTGTCTCTGATTTTCTGAACGCTGGCTTTTCCGTATTTTCGCGGGAGCGATCTCCATGCAGGGTCCTCGGTGTTCGCTCTTGCGATCCTAAGAGATTCGTCAACCGCTGCTTCAATGTCTGAGTGTTCGAGTGAGGATATTGAGAAAAACCCTGTTCGCCGGCCAACGATGCCTCTAACGCTCAGCCCCGCAACTGTACTGCGCCTTGTCGCTTCGATAGTATTGCGGAAGATGATATCACGGCGTGTAATCTTGGTCGCGAAGGCTTCTGCTTCGTCGAACCCTTTCTTCATTGCAAGCCTTACTGCGCTCTCGGCGGCTGGTAGAATTTCTGTCAATCAGCCCTTCCGCCTATTGTGATCTTCCCGAGGCGTACGTGTGGGCCGCCGTCGCCGACCTTCGCCATTTGGCCGTCTTTCCCGCACCCGCCGAATACGCTGGTTGAAATGGAGAAGTCCTTTCCGACTGCATTGATGGTTTTCAGCGTTTCCAGAACTTTCCCCGCGAAGTTCACCGCTCGAACCATGTGCTTCACTTCTCCTTTCTCGATTAGATATGATGGGCCGGATCGGAATGTGAACGTCCCACCGCCGACATCAACCTGGCCGCCGAGGCTGCCTCTTCCACGAATGTAGAATCCGTGGTCAATACCTTTCACAAGTTCTTCGAAGGATAGGTCACCGGGCTCCATGTAGACGTTCGTCATGCGAACTATGGGTTTGTGCTCAAAGTTCTGTGCTCTAGCGTTTCCCGTTGGTTTAAGCCCTAATTCGGTTGCTGTGTCTCTCGATAGAAGGAAACCTTGCAGCTTACCTTTCTCCACCACAGTTGTTTTGCCCTTCGGTACTCCTTCATCATCAAATGGAACCATGTACCCGCCTGCGATTCCACCGTCATCATAAACCGTCACGGCTTCACTTGCAATTGAGGCGCCAAGCCTTCCTTCCAGGACTGACTCTTTCGTGGCGACGAGGTCTCCCTCCGACGCATGCCCCAGGGCTTCGTGGAGGAAGAGCCCTATGAGTTCAGGGTCGAGTATCGCAGGGTAGGTTCCAGGTGGAGGCATAGGTGCCCCGACGACCTTGGCTGCAAGTTGAGAAACTTCGGCGGCGAATGTATTCCAATCCGTACTCTCAATGAATTCGTATCCGACACATTGGGACCGTTGCTCGGGTACGCGTTCCATAGAGCCGTTGGCACCGGCGACGCTAAGCTGGCTGAACCCAGATGTCGTAACATCGGTCTTTACATTTGTCCCCTCAGATGAAACGAAAACTCGGACATCGTGCAAAAATCCTAATCGCGAAGTTGAGTTCTTGATGCCAGCTATTGTCAGTGCTGCTTTGTTTGCCTCCAAAAGGAGTTTAACTTTTGCATCAGGTGGTACGTTGTCTGGGTCACTTCTAACGGGAATCTTTACTGTTGATTCCATGGGCTTAATTTTGGCGAGTTGTACGGGAGTGGATAACTTCCTAGTGGCTTTCGCCATCCTGACGGCTTCCGACGCCATCTGTCGCAGATTCCCTTTCTTTAGAAGGGTTGATGATGCGAGGCCCCAGGCTCCTCCAGCGAGAACCCTGATCCCTATCCCAGTCGAACGGTCCGATTCGTAGCTTCGGAGAGAACCATTCTCCGCGATGATGAGTGTCTGCCTTAGGTCTTGGAAGCGGGCGTCGGCATATTGAGCGCCAAGGTCACGTGTTCGGTCGACTGAGTACTTCAACAAGTCATTCATGTCGTGAGGCTTCCGGTTCGAAGCAGCTATCGCCTTTGGACGGCAATATATAGTATCGTCAAGAAAACTGGCGCGATCATTTCCTTTCCCGCAGTTTCCAGATTCCGAATTCGCCGACCGTTTGAGTGGTTTCAACAGGGTTGTACCATATCTTCTTGGTACCGACGATTGAGCGCATCTTCCAACCTGTGCTCTTGGGCTTGGTCTCTATGGCTCGCAGAAGGCGGTCTATCTTCGATGTGAGGTCCTGCTTATCCTCAACTGTGAGACTCTGAGCGTCTTCGACGTACTGCCGCAGGCCGCTCAGGTTTGATGTTACGGTATACCAGAAACCCCAATCTGAGGCAAGTTTGGCGGCGACGAGTTTCGTGTTTATCTTATTCTTCTCCTCTTCTTGTGAAATGTCATGCGCCCGGAGAACTAAGAGTAGATCCTTGATGTCCTTCTCACCGGGGAATACGATCTGCAACTTTTCAAGTAACAAATCAGCGGGCGTTATGGTCGGCGAATCTAGCTCCAATCGTCCCCTGAAATCCAACGGATGGTTAGCGGCAAGTAATTTGTCGTAAAAGACGTCGACGTAAAACCAACCTTTCGGGTGGAAGTAAATTTGCCTCTGGGTAGCGGCGGTCGACATTGTTGTCGGCCTTTTCTCATAATCCATCTCTTCAAAGAATTCTCTCATCTTACTTCTTCGGAATCTCATGTATGACATAAAGTCCAGGTCGGTATACTCCTGCTGGCCCTCTCCTAGTCGCATGAGTTTCTCAGCGAAATCTAGGAATTCTAAACAGTGGATACGAATTGCTACGCCTCCGAGAAGTCTAATCGGTATTTCTCGTTTCGCAGCTTCGTCGACTAACCGCTTGCCTTCATCGATAAAGACCTGGGTCGGGATAATGCCGCCCCATTCCTGTGGCATCTCGACTTTTCGCTCTTCCAAGAAATCATTCCAGCACTGCTATCCTCGAGTTCCGTGGATTTTTCCTTTCCGTTTACGGGAAACCTCTTAACTCTATGACAATCACAACCCGTTTCGGGTGGTACGGATTTGGTTCGCGACGAAGTCAAACTCAAACGTGTCTGGGAAATGATGCGCACGGAAGGCCTCGAGGCTTTAGTTTTGCGCCTACCCGAAAACGTCACGTACCTTTCGGATGCTTGGAGCGGCAGAGGCCTAACTTACCTAGTTTTCCCGCTCGAAAGAGACCCAGTCCTAATACACCCCGCAGGAGAGACCCTGCCACCTACTTGGGTTTCGGATGTCAGGTTGTACAAGTGGGAGACATTCGAACATCTAGGCAGCGCCCTTAACGTGGGCTCGGAACAAGTTCTCAAGGCACTATCGGACATCGGAATAAGTTCCGGCGCCATCGGAGTTGAGGAGGCCTGGGAATTCATCCTCTCGTCAACGTTAAGGTATGAACTGAACGTGATCGGCCAAAAGACGCTGACGACTCTTAGGGAGAAACTCACAAGGTATGAGTTGAAGGACGCTTCTAGGCTGCTGATTCAAGCACGCGCAATAAAGACTATGGAAGAAGTGAAAGCCCTCAAGAAGGCGAATCGAATCGCACGCATCGGACTGGAAACATTCGAACGAAATCTGAAACCCGGCCTTTCCGAAATTGAGTTATCAACCAAGATTGAGCACGACATAGTCACGCAAGGTGTGATGGAGCACCGGGCTAATCGTGTCGTCGCGTGCGCTTTCGTAGTATCAGGGCCGTCAACCGCTGAAGCGTACAAGTACGTTGTCGGTAATACGCGGCGCAAGTTGAAGCGCGGTGACCTCGTGCTATTGGAACTTGACGTGATAGCGGACGGCTATAGTTCTGACACCACAAGAACTTTCATTGTCGGAAAACCTAACAAAGAACAGATGTCGCTTCTTGAAGCGGTTCTCGATTCGGAAAGCACCGCGATATCGTCAATAAAACCGGGGGTCAGCGCAGCGAAGATTGCACGAATATCGATAGATGTCATACGGCGCCACGGACTTGGAGAGTATCTGGTGCATCGGCTTGGGCACGGGATTGGTGTGGGAGTTCACGAACCTATTCCTGCATTGCACGTCGAGTCAAGTGACCTCCTCAAGCCTGGCATGGTACATAGTGTTGAGCCTGGGATTTATGGCCCGAAGATTGGCGGAATCAGAATAGAGGACGACATACTAGATACGGAAAAGGGCACTGAATATCTATCGAACTTCCCTAGAATCCAAGAATAGCCTACATGAATTGTGGCCTGAGAAATATTGGGCGATGGGGAACGCGATGAGTGGGTTTGATAGGTTATTTCATGTTGCATTCGTTCGCCCGCCGTCAGACAGTTACATTAATTGCGTCTCCTCGAACCCAAGCAAAGGCGATATCGACGTAACGCTAGCGAGGGAACAACACCGAACGTATACCTCAATCCTGAAAGAAGCGGGCGTTGAAGTAATCGGGCTTCAGTCATTGGAAGCGTACCCAGATTCGGTTTTCATGCAAGACCCAGCTCTATTGGGTGCCTCTCGCTCCATAATAGGCCGGTTCGGAGAGGAGACTCGCAGGGGTGAGGCGAAAGTTCTCACCGACGAGCTAAGAAGTCAAAGAGCCCAAGTTGGCGTGTTGAATTTCGTGAACCCTCCCGGCACTTTGGAAGGGGGCGACGTGGTTGTTACTGACAGGGGCATCTTTGTGGGCGACTCCAAACGAACTAACGCGAGTGGCATTAAGCAGCTGAACGCTATCCTCGACAATCAGGACGTGAGGGCAGTAAGAACGGGGCTTATGCACCTCTTATGCGGATGCTCGTACCTAAACAATGGAACGATGATAATAGCGCCTGACCTGGTTAACCCAGATTCATTCCCGCGGTTCAGGTTCATCAGAATACCTGAGCGCGAATCCTATGCTGCCGATGCATTATACATCGGGGAAGACAAGGTTCTCATACCATCCGGGTTTCCCAAAACTGTTGCCAAACTGAAGGATGTGGGTTACCGACCGATCGAAATCGACGTCTCAGAATTTCGGAAGGGCGATGGTGGCGTAACTTGCCTCAGCTCACCAGTCTTTGAACTCTTCTAATCAGGCTGTAGGTGCGCGTCACCAATGTTCATAGTGAACGACCTCTTTGATGGGCCTTCGACCCCGCTTAAGGGACGGGGATTTCACATCCTTTGCGGCGTAGCCTAAGGACAGAACCCCGACTGGGTGGAAGTGATTTGGGATCCCGAGAAGCTGTTTCATCTGGTCGACGCGAAAGACACCCGTAAATGCTGCCGCCAAACCTTTGTTGACAGCTGCGAGGAAGATCAACATGCACACGCATCCTATGTCGAAAAACCAGTAAGGAGTTGGCCATTCAATCTCGGTTCCATCTTCATTCAGCTTGTCGGGTTCTCGGTAACGGTCGTGATAGATCTTCTCGCTGGTGCAGGCCACGACCAGCACTGGAGCCTCTGAAACGAACTTATGAAAACGACTGGAAGCGTAATAGTCAACCTCTCCCTGAAGCTCCCCAATCTTCTTCTTCAGTTCCTGTTCGGTTACTACTACAAAGGCCCAGCCTTGGCTAAAACCGGCACTTGGCGCATGAAGGGCCAACTCAAGTAGGCTGTTGATCAGACCAGCGCGGATTGGGTCAGGTCGAAAATTGCGCACCATTCTGCGTTTTCGAACTAACTTGTCAAATTCCATTTCGATTCGGTAACTTACTGTTCACGTTCTGATTTGAACTATTGCAAAAATGCAATGAAAATTTAGAAAGGAAAGGGGGAGACGATAACTGCAGGTTTAGAACCTAGTATCGTCTGTGTTTCTGGTAGCATGCCCTACAATATACTGGTCGGCCTTGTGTTGGCTTGAACGGCACTTCAGTTTCAGCGCCGCAGTCAGAACATGTAACTTTGAACATGCTTCGGCCGCCGTATCCTTCTTGACTCATAATCCACTTACACCACTTTACAGGTTAGTTACGCCCAAGATAATACTCAAAAGTAGAATCCGCAGCGTACCGAACCCTAGGAAGCACCCAACCGTAATTAAAGCTATACCACAAACCCATGTTGACCGATACATGAAGATAGAAAGTAACATAGTTTGCTCCTAAACATGCGGCACCCCCCTTGCCTCAGCGAAATCGACCTTTTCCCCCGGAAAACGACTGTTTTCTGCTGTAAGGGACCTCTAAACAGGGCAATTCCTAAGGAAAAACCGTGAAGATTACATCTCCCATCAGCCTGTATGGCGTTCAACTGAATCAGGCTCGCGGTGGTGAATATTTTGAAAAGCAGTTACTGGTATTGGCGGCGGGAAGGCAACCCAACCAAGGAGGACCGGAAAGAACGGAAGGATTAGAGCTTAATGTTGCTAGCCCGCTTATGGCGATCTCAAGTCGTCATTACCCTGGGGGCTCGGTTACGTGAGAATTGAAGACATTCGCAACGGTATGAGGAACATCCACATCGAGGGCAAGATCGTTGACATGAACCAATTTATGCTCGTTCTTGACGACGAGTCAGGCCGCACCTTCGTCAGATACAGCTACAGAAACCTGGTAAAGCCTGTTCAGAAGGGCGATTACGTCAAGGTTGACAATGGTCAGGCCGTTAATTACTCTGGGATCCTGCAACTTAAACTCCCGAGGAACGGTCAGATAACACCCTCTCAGGGATAACTTAACTCTCGACAGCACACTAGCTTTTTGACTTTGAACTGGGATCGATCGTGGCCACAGCATCAATAATACTCAGGTTAAGCCGCGCCCAATTCCTGCCGGTGATTCTCTCACCAGTTCTTGTTGGCACTGCCCTTGCATGGTGGACCGACCGCATCTTCAACCCGTACCTGTTTGGGCTAGTTGTCTTAGGAAGCATTTCGATCCATCTGGCGGCAAACACGGTTGATGATGTTTACGATTTTGAGAGCCAAGTGGATGTTGTGTCAAACAGCATGTTTCCACCTGATTTTGGCGGGTGGAAGGTCTTGCCGCGAGGGTTGATGAGCTTCGGCCAAGCGAAGTTTACCGCCTACCTATTTTTCATTCTGACCACAATTGTAGGCCTCTATTTGACTCTCCTAACAGGTCCGCTTGTCCTATTGCTTGGTGCAATTGGTATCTTCTTTGCATACTTCCATGTCGCCCCGCCTCTTAGGCTAGGGTACCGCGGGTTAGGTTTGAGTGAACTTGGAATCCTTCTATCGTTCGGCGTCCTGCCCGTAATTGGATGCTTCTATGTGCAGGCTGGATACGTATCTCCACTGCCCGCGCTCGCAGGGTTACCGCTAGGGTGCCTGACCACCACGGTCCTCATCAACCATGACCAAATCTTCTTCGACGCTTACAAGAAGAGCGTCAAGAAAAGTTACACGGTTACCGTGGGGCGCAAGAAGGCCGTTGTCACCGCCTTCGCGCTAACTCTAATCTCATATGCAACAGTACTAGGAGCTATTCTGTGGCGGTTCCTCCCCGCTTTTACGGGCTTGGTTCTCTTAACCCTCCCCCTCTACTTTATTCAAATCCGATTGTACCAAACTCCCGCCAAGTCCCCTTTGCACTACGTGAAACTCACCCAGACAACCTTCGCGCTCTCGGTAGTCTTCGGCCTGCTACTCACCCTAGGCCTTCTGATCGGCTAGGCTAATGGGGCAATCACGAAGATTAGCAAATCGAACAAGACATGTGAAACTATAACCGGAAGCAAACTTCCTGTCCTTTTGTAAATATACCCCCACACAAGGCCTCCGATAAATGCGGTCATGATCAGGGGTAAGTCCAGCGTAGGAAGATGAACCAAAGCATAAGCGCAACTTGCGGCTAAGAGTCCGGTGCTGGGTCCTAATCGCTCCGAGAATCTGCGCTGAATCAAACCCCGCCAATAGATTTCCTCACCAGGTCCGATTGGGAAGACTAAAGCTAACGCGATGAGGTAGGTTGGTACAGTTCGGAGTTCGTAGACTCGGCCCACGCCTTCACTGAAGATCGGGTTTGACTTAGTCGCTTGAAAACCAAAGTAGAACAGAAAATACAGTAGTACTCCACTTACAACGCCCAGAAGCACCAGCCTGCTGTTAATGCGAACTGACTTCTTGCGGCGATTGATAGCGAGCGCGACAAGTAGGAGAACTATCGTAGAGAGGCTTAACATCAGCCAGAATTCGAGGGGCCGAACAATGAATACCAGAACCCACAAGCTGGCGGCTAAAGCAAGCGAGAGAACGGCCCATTCGAAGGGGGTAGCACGCAAGGCTTGGCCCACAATTAACCAGTTGCCAAGTTCTGACTTATTTTGTGGCGAATGCTCGTACCGCTGCGTTGATGTCGCCGATGGGCATTATTATTGGCAGTTCCACTCCAGCTTTCCTGTAGTCCTTCAACCGCTCAACGCAATGCTCTGCACTCCCAGCCAGCGTCAGGGCATCGACGGCAGCATCAGGCATGACCTTAGCAGCCGCTGAAAGGTCCCTCTTGCGCCAAGCCTCCTTTATGGGTTCGAGATCCTTCTCTTTGAGCCCGTAGATTTCGAATATCTCCGGTTTGAGAACCTCTGCGACTTGGTATTGTAGAAAGTAATATGACTTCATCAGCTTGCGGGCCTGCTGAACATCACTTGAGACTGCTGATAGAATGTATGAGGCAACATCAACTCTCTTGCCTTCGCGCTCTCCCTGCCTGACAAACTTAATTTTCTCCCCAGTGACCTCGGGCGTCATCAAGGCAGGGGAGATGATTACTCCGCTGACAAACTTGGCGGCCATCTTGAGGGACAGTGGTCCAAATGCTGCGAGGTAAATTGGAAATTTTCTAGAAGGTTTTGTTTCAAGCTTGATATCTTGAACCTTGAAGAATTCCCCGTTTAGCGAGACCGTGTCGCCGTTGAGTAGTCCATTGGTTATGCTCAGAAATTCTCTGATTCTCTTCAGAGGCTGAGTTTCCTGCACGGGAAAGACGTTAACGCCAAGTTTGGGAAGCCAAGGAAATCCCCCTAGGCCAATACCCATGATTACCCTTCCCTCAGAAATGTCGTTCAGGGACAAGAACGTAGTAGTCGCGAGTAGGGGATGACGAGTGACCACACTTACGCACCCAGAACCTAGTTTGATCCTACTCGTTGCGGGTATCGCGCTTGAGAGGAGGGAAACTGCGTCTTTTATGAAGGGATGTTCATGAACCCAAAAGGATTCGTAACCGTGCGCCTCTGCGGTTTGCGCGTACTCTGCGGCCTCTTTTCCGGAAATAGTCGGGTTGAAGCCTATGGCGATTCTGTCCAAAGCGAGGTCAATGCCTCCTGACGGTCAACGAATTTATCCCTATCTGGGAACCGACGAAGGCGCTTGCTTAGTTCCATCCATTGCCGCCCACAAGAACCAGCGAATTCGCTTATCTGACCGTCATGCTTGAACAGGTCGAATGAAAATTGGCGAACATTGAGAGAATGCTCAACCCGAGAGCTGTAGCTGCAATTGGTGCCTCTGACGAGGACGGGTCCGTGGGTCAGTCGTTGATGAAGAATCTCCTCCTAGGGAAGGATCGAAGAAAGATCTATCCTGTCAACAATAGACGAAGCAGCGTTATGGGCCTGAAGTGTTACGTAAGTATTGCTGAAGTCCCAGAGCACATTGACCTAGCCATCATCGCTACACCAGCCAAGACGGTCCCCGCCTTGGTGGAAGATTGCGCCAAGGCTGGCGTTGAGGGAGTGGTGATAATCTCAGCTGGATTTCGGGAGGTTGGCCCAGAGGGAGCTAAACTAGAGGATGAGATCAAGAGCATTCAGGCAAAACATGGCATACGAGTTCTGGGACCTAACTGCGTCGGCCTCATAAGGCCGGAGGTCGGACTGAATGCGACTTTCCTAAGGGATAACCCACAGCCGGGTCAGATAGCTTTCGTTTCTCAGAGCGGCGCTCTGGGCTCCGCGATGCTCAATTGGGCCGTCAGTGCTGGAATTGGCTTTAGCATGTTCGCCTCCCTTGGTTCGACTTTGGACATCGACTACGGAGACATGATTGACTACTTAGGTGAAGACCCCCACACCAGAAGCATAATCATCTACATGGAAGGCGTCGGAAACGCCAAGAAATTCATGAGCGCTGCTCGTGGTTTCGCCCGAACCAAACCAATTATCGTCATCAAAGCGGGAAAGCATGCAGCAGGTGCCAAAGCAGCTTCATCTCACACGGGCGCATTGGCGGGGGACTACGCCGTTTACGACGCAGCATTCAAACGAGCAGGCGTCGTGATGGTCGACGAAATAGGAGACCTCTTCGATTGTGCGACCGTCTTGGACTCCAGATTCCTACCCCAAGGCCCTAAGCTCGCAATAGTTACGAATGCTGGTGGACCAGCAGTGCTCGCGGCAGATTCCATCATTACAAATGGGGGCGAACTGGCGCAGTTTTCGGACAGTACCATTCGCACAATGGACGCTGCCCTCCCACCATATTGGAGCCACGGAGACCCCATGGACATACTAGGGGACGCGGATATCAAGCGATACGAGCAGGCCGTGAGAACATGCATTGCCGACCCTAACGTGGACGGCCTCCTAGTCATCTACACTCCCCAAGGAACGACGCAACCTACTCTTGTGGCAGAAGCAGTGGCAAAGATAGCCGCCGACCGTCGTAAACCAATGCTCACAGTTTGGATGGGAGAGAAGAGCGTCCTCGAAGCTAGACAGGTGTTCTACAGGAATAACATACCAACTTACGCAACCCCAGAAGAGGCCGTCAAGAGCTACATGTACATGTATCGCTACAGACGGAACCTCGACCTTCTCTACGAGACTCCGGAGGAACTTCCAGTCGACTTTGCGCCGCCGAAGAGCCACCTGAAAGTCTTGATCCGCAAAGCCGCCAAGAATAGAACAGCGTTAACCCAGCCCGAAGTTGATAGATTCCTAGACGCCTACAATATCCCACGAGCGAAAGGATCACTAACCAAAAGCGCGGAACAGGCTGCAATGGTTGCGTCGGACATCGGCTATCCCATTGTTATGAAAATCTCGTCCGAAGATATCTTGCACAAGACAGACATCGGGGGCGTGATTACGGGCATTGACTCATCGCAAGCACTCAAGGACGCGTACAAGACGCTCTTAGAACGGGCGCGGAAAGCCAAACCCGATGCAAAGATAGACGGTGTGTACGTCCAGAAGATGATGAGTAACCTCGATTACGAATTGATACTTGGGGCAAAGAAAGACCGAGACTTCGGTTCAGTCATCTTATTCGGAATGGGAGGAATAGGCGTGGAATTACTACACGATGTTTCAATCGGCCTTCCCCCATTAAACCAAGTCCTAGCCCGGCGAGTCCTTGAGGAAACAAAAATCTACCAGGCGCTCTCAAGAGGCCTCAGAAATAAACCGCCAATAGACCTCCGCTTGCTAGAGGAAATAATGATACGCTTCTCAAACTTAATCGTTGACTTCCCCGAAATTGGGGAAATGGACATTAACCCGCTAGTTGTCTCGGAAGGCAGGCTGTGCGTTCTAGATGCGAGGATTATACTGGATAAGAACGCCCTTGATCGTACTGAGACATATCCCCACCTCGTAATCATGCCTTACCCAACGAAGTGGGTTACGCTTTGGAGGACAAAGGACGGGACCGAGGTGACCCTTCGCCCTATTAGGCCCGAGGATGAACCCATGGAACTAGAGTTCATTCGAGGCCTGTCGTCGGAGACAAGTCGCTTCA
>Ga0208692_1000173_pt1 | contig 60431 bp, 54 predicted proteins | sample June2015DPH_20_1_3_FD_184721 | JGI IMG/M metagenome (GOLD analysis project Ga0208692, IMG submission 184721) | Peatland microbial communities from SPRUCE experiment site at the Marcell Experimental Forest, Minnesota, USA - June2015DPH_20_100... | ecosystem: Environmental > Terrestrial > Soil >... | reverse complement strand
GTCGAACCCGGCGGACCCGCGGCTGCCCGGCCGCTCTCCGGCCGCGTCGAGGATGTCGAAGAGGCGCTCGCCCGCCGCCCTTGCCGACTGCAGCATCTGGTTCAACCCGTGCAGGCGGCCTATAGGTTCGTAGAAGAGGGTAAGGTAAAAGATAAAGCCTACGAGTTCTCCCAGGGTCATCCTGCCCGCCATTACCATCGGGCCGCCGACCCACAGGACAAGGACCATCCCGAGAGACCCGGCGAAGGTCATGGAAGGCGAATAGACGGCCCAGACCCTCATGACGCCGAGGGTCTCCCGCCGGAGCGCCCCGGCGCGCTCGGAAAAGCGTCTGTTCTCATAGTCCCGGCGGCCGAAGGTCTTTATCTGCCGGATGCCCTGGAGGTTGTCCATGAGAAGGGCGTTCATCGCCCCTATGGCCCCCCGCTGCTTTCTATACCGCCTGTAGGCGCTCATCGTGTACCAAAGGGTGCCGGCGACGAGTACGGAAAGGGGGATTAGGGCGAAGAAGGTCAAGAGCGCGTTCTTAACGAGGAGGATGACAAGGATCGTGACTACGCTCAGGATGGCGGTCGTTCCCTGCTCGGTGCCGTCTATCAGGACGCGCTCGACGGTCGTTATGTCCTCCGTCACCCGCGTCATCAGGTCGCCGGATGGCCGCTGGTCGAAATAGCCGACTGGCAGCCTCTGGAGACGGGCGTAGACGTCCCTCCGCATGTCGTAGACGACGCCCTGCTCGAAGCTCGCATTGATGGAGATGCGCAGGGCATTGAAGAAATCGCAGAAAAGAAAGGCCCCGAGGAGACCGAGGATGGCCGGCGGCAAAAGGGCGAGCTTCCTGCCTGCTATGACATCGTCGATGATGTACTGCGTCGCTTGGGGAAAGACAAAATAGAATCCAAGGGCGCATAAGGCGCAGGCGATGTTTGCCGCCGCCTTCGATTTGTAAGGCTTCAGGTAGACGGCCGTGCGTGCCAGGAATTCGCGCAGGGGACGTGCTTCAGGGATGGGTACTGACGGCCCTATATGCTTGTGGTCCGCGGTCATCGGCTTCCTCCGGCGGTCGAAGCATTGTAGCACATCGGCGGGCCGCCTGGCAAAACGAAGGCCGGCATTACGGGGTTTTCCCCGGACGTTTCGTTCGATATCCTGGATAGATCGAGCGTGAAAAGGACTTAGGAGAAGAGCAAAAGGCCACCTATCGGTTCGCCCTTTGCTTTTCGGTCTCTTTCTGCTCCGACACCCTGCTAATCGCCTGCGCCATGTCTTTCTTCGTAATAGGCTTCATCACGAATTCGCGTATGCCTATCTCTTGCGCCTTTTCCGGCGACACCATTTCGCTGTACCCGGTGCAGAGGATAATGGACATGTCCTTTCTCACCGCCAGTACTTTTTGGGCGAGGGCAACTCCGGTCATGTCGGGCATGGTCTGATCGGTAATGATAAGATCGAAACTGTTGGGATTCTCCATGAAGACTTTCAGCGCCTCGCTGCCATCGGTTAAGGCGGTCACGCGGCAGCCCATTCGCTCGAGCATCTTCTTTATCATCTCTACAACAGCCGGTTCGTCGTCAACAAAGAGTATATGTTCTTTCCGTGGAGAGGAAGAAGCCTCTTCCCTTTCTTCTTCCATGGGTGAAGAATCAGCGGCCTGTGGAAGGAGGACAGTGAACTTCGAACCTTTGCCCACCTCGCTGTCCACCTCGACAGTGCCGCCGCAGCTTTTTACGATTCCATACACCACGGCGAGTCCCATGCCCGTACCCTGGCCCTGCTCCTTTGTCGTGAAGAACGGCTCGAACATCCGACTTTTTACCTCGGCTGCAATACCTGCCCCGATGTCCTTGATCGTCAGCTTAACATAATGGCCCGGTTTCATGTTTTCGTCCGGCACGGAGTCCGAACCGATAGTTATCGAAGAAAGTTCGATAGTAAGCTTTCCTCCATCCTCCCGCATGGCATAGGCAGCATTGTTCGCAATGTTAACGACTACCTGCTGTATTTGAGAGGGGTCTGCCATCAGTGTGATATCAGTTTTTGCTTGTACCTTCAATTCCATGTGAATGGTGCTTGGCAAAGATGCCCTGAGTAGGTCACAGGTCTCCCTCAAAAGTGGCGCGATCTTGACCGCTTTTGCCTGCCTCCCGCCCCTTCTGCTGAAGGTCAGGATCTGCTTTATGAGGTCCCGTGACCGCTTTGAGGCGTTGAGTATCTGGATGAGGTTCTGGCGAGGCCCCTCTTCACCAACATCATCGAGGGCAAGTTCCGCGTTGCCGATGATCACAGCCAGCATGTTGTTAAAGTCGTGGGCTATACCACCGGCGAGGGTGCCGATGGCCTCCATCTTGTGGGATTGACGGAGTTGTTCCTCAAGCCTGAGCTGTTCGCTCATGTCACGCCAGACAATCACGTAATTCCTGGTCTCTCCCAAAGCATCCTTCACGGCGGATTTCACACTCTCGATAGGGAAGGCGGTTCCATCTTTTCTCCGTATAGTATATCGGGCGGCAAAGGGCTTGCCCGTTAGAGCTGCCTGCCTGCTCCGGTCATAGACGGAAGAAACCTCTTTTTCTGCCCGCAGGAAGCGCATCTCCCGGCCGATGACTTCGTCAGCTGTATATCCCGTAATGTCGTAAAATGCCGGATTTGCGTACTCAATCTGCCACAAGGAATCGGTAATGAAAATCGATTCGGTCGCGCTATCCACCGCTGCTGCAAGACGGGCGAGTGCGGCTGTCCGCTCGGCCACCCACAGCTCTAACTCGTCGTGCGATTTACGAAGCTCCTCCTCCATCCGCTTACGCTCGGTAATATCCAGGGTCGCCCCGATAAAACGTACCGGTTCTCCTTTTTTATCGAAGAAGGCATGGGCCCAGGCGGCGACCCACCGCTCCTTTCCGTCGCATATGCCCCTCGTCCGGTACTCCAGGTAGTTCTCCTCCTTGCTGTCCGGCAAGAGCATTTTGTCGATGTGTGCCATCACGCGTTCCCGGTCGTCGGGATGGATACCCGACATGAAGACATCAAAGTCAACGTGGGCACCGGGCGGCAATCCAAAATGCTGCTTCACGTTCTCGCAACACTCCAGCTTTCCGGTCTGCGGGTAGTAATCCCAGATGCCGAGGTCAGTGGCGTCAATGGCGAGGCGTAACGTTTCTTCGAATTTCTTGTTTTCAGAGATGTCCCGCATGATGGCTGCTACCCTGTCGATTCCCCTGGAGCCCTTTATTGGAAAATAGGAGACGAGCATATCCCTTTCGCCGAGCCTGGGATAGGTGACTTTCATCTCATATTGAATGGTCTCTCCCAGAAAACACCTGTCCAGGTATCCTTTCACGGTGTGCTCGAATAGATCCCTGCCGAGGGCCTCCTCGCACGATCTTCCAATAAAATCCTCTTTCCGGGCATCTCTGTATCTGAGGCATGTCTCGTTTATCAGACGGTGGCGGTAGCTGCGATCTATTACGGCTATCATATCCTGTGAACCTTCGACTACCTTTTCGTATTCCCGGAGCGCCTCCCCGGTCTTTTTGCTCTCAGTGGTGTCGACAATGAATATGCTCGTTCTAGGCTTTCCGTTCCTGTCCTTGAAGACGGAAGAAGAAACAGCACCTTCAAATCGGGTTCCGTCTTTCCGTATAAACGTCAATTCCGTCCTTGCCCTCCCTGTCTGCTCGCGCTCCAGCAAAGTAGGAGTCAATCTCGGGTCGGCGACATCGACAACCCCCTCTCTGCCGATCCGAACAAGCTCCTCCTCCGTCCACCCAAGGAGGCGGCATGCTTCCGGATTGGCCGCCAGTATGGCTCCATCGGGAGTAGTAAGGAGAAAAGCCTCAAAAGCGTTCTCGAAGAGCGAGCGATAACGTTCTTCGCTCTCCCGCAGCGCCTCCTCTGCTTCCTTGCGCTCGGTGTCCGATCTCTCCGATACCGCGATCCTGTCCCGCAGCCTGGCAAGTTCCGAAATGAGCTGCTTTTTAGTCCTGTGCTTGTCATTCATATCAGTCCCTCACATATCCGGCCATGAGGAAAGCCTCTTTGGCACTTATCATAACCTGAAGGTTTTCTCTAGAATTATGCTCCCCTGTCGATCGACAGCCCAACATAGCCACCAACCGTGACGAGAACCGGGATGAGACAAAGCGGGTTGAGATATTAGTATAGCAGTTACGCTTCGGATTGGAAAGACAGGCTAAGAAGTGAGACCGGGCAGGGATTCTACAAGCCTTCAAGCCAGTTGAGAGCTGTTGACCATTGACCTGGCGAGACTGATATTATGCGAGGAGAGGTGTATGTCCGCTCTGGTCAGAATATATAAGATAAAGGAGTTTATTCGGATCAACGAAACGGGAATTATTGACGTCGAGTACTCAAAGCAACTGATTCTACTTCTTGCCGGGGTCGCTGCTTTCCATGTCGGTGACAATATCCTTCTGGACCTCAGAGATACAACGATTGGGGACGTAAACACGGGCGATATCCTTGAGATTGCTAGCGAGTTTAACCATCACGCGTCTGCTTTTCAGGGGAAAATAGCTAATGTCATACCGGATGATGAGAACAGAATTTTAGTGGCGGAGCAGCTTAAGGCCATCCTGGACCTTGACCCGCATAGATATAAGGTCTTCACAAGTTTTGAGGAAGCCATCAATTGGCTGTCCGACATTGAAAACTTAGGGAACTAACCAACCTAGGGTGCAAGGGGGACCAAGACCCGGGGCGAACGTATGGCCGCTATATAACAGGAGCCGCCCGCCGGCTCTATCTACAGGTTCATCCCCGCGCCTGCGGGGAACACTCCCGAGCATCCGGGCCTGCCGGTATCGGGGGCGGTTCATCCCCGCGCCTGCGGGGAACACCCCTGGAGCGGACCGGCACGTACTGGCACATGCGGTTCATCCCCGCGCCTGCGGGGAACACTATCCGCAGCTCGTAAAGAGCGCATGTATTTTCGGTTCATCCCCGCGCCTGCGGGGAACACCGTAGTTATCTATGTCCTACAAACAGGATTGGCTGGTTCATCCCCGCGCCTGCGGGGAACACTGTGGGCAGCCCTTGATTTCGTCGTGCCAAAACGGTTCATCCCCGCGCCTGCGGGGAACACCTTATACTCCTGGGGTTGACTGGCCCCGAAGCCGGTTCATCCCCGCGCCTGCGGGGAACACCGGCAAGTACGGGCCCGCACTGACTCCCATTTCGGTTCATCCCCGCGCCTGCGGGGAACACTTGACCGCCAGGGCGAGAGTGGAGCGGCTGGTCGGTTCATCCCCGCGCCTGCGGGGAACACAAAGACGCCCGTACCCGTAAATCGCATCGTCTCGGTTCATCCCCGCGCCTGCGGGGAACACGCAGTCGAGCGCCAGGGGGACAAGCCAGCAGACGGTTCATCCCCGCGCCTGCGGGGAACACACGGCAAGCCCGAGAACTGCGAGCCGGAAAACCGGTTCATCCCCGCGCCTGCGGGGAACACGCGGACGCGAAGGCAAAGCTGAGAGGTTCGGCCGGTTCATCCCCGCGCCTGCGGGGAACACTCGCGCGTCCAGTAATCCTTCTGTTTCTGGATCGGTTCATCCCCGCGCCTGCGGGGAACACACAGGCCGCTTGACGACCGCAGCGACGGGGAGCGGTTCATCCCCGCGCCTGCGGGGAACACCCCTCTTTTTGACGGTTATGGTGGTCATCGTCCGGTTCATCCCCGCGCCTGCGGGGAACACCTGATATGGGATAACAACACCAACAAACGGAACGGTTCATCCCCGCGCCTGCGGGGAACACGAGGAAAAAGCCCTCGCCGTCCTCTCCCGGGTCGGTTCATCCCCGCGCCTGCGGGGAACACGCCGTCCCGGCACGATTGCGGCCGGCCATGCCCGGTTCATCCCCGCGCCTGCGGGGAACACTTCTGCAGCCCCGTTTCTCCCGCTACGTATTGCGGTTCATCCCCGCGCCTGCGGGGAACACGCGCTTGACGGCGTCCGCAAGGTCGATAGTTCCGGTTCATCCCCGCGCCTGCGGGGAACACATGCCATGCATCGTTGACGGCGGCGATGGACGCGGTTCATCCCCGCGCCTGCGGGGAACACTTCTTGGGTTTCAACTCAGGCGGAACAAACCACGGTTCATCCCCGCGCCTGCGGGGAACACCTCTTGCCAGAAGTAGGAGAGTTCGGAGTCGCCGGTTCATCCCCGCGCCTGCGGGGAACACAAATCCGAATACCCCGCAGCTACTATCGTGATCGGTTCATCCCCGCGCCTGCGGGGAACACTCGTGGAGATGGAGGAGGTTCTGGTGGCCGTTCGGTTCATCCCCGCGCCTGCGGGGAACACAAGTGATAGCGCAGCTCGTCGGTCATGCGGACCGGTTCATCCCCGCGCCTGCGGGGAACACCTCCCTTATCCCGTCCGGCAATCCTTCCGGTACGGTTCATCCCCGCGCCTGCGGGGAACACGCCGCCATTGCATTCTCCCCAAGCCATGTCTTCGGTTCATCCCCGCGCCTGCGGGGAACACACTATATAGGTTGCTGCAATGTCTAAGGTACACGGTTCATCCCCGCGCCTGCGGGGAACACATTTCCGGCGCAACACGGCAGAATCATTGGGCCGGTTCATCCCCGCGCCTGCGGGGAACACGGTGTCGCTATCCCTGCATCATCACACGTAGACGGTTCATCCCCGCGCCTGCGGGGAACACTTGATATCGTTTTCGCAGATCCGCTCTTTGCCCGGTTCATCCCCGCGCCTGCGGGGAACACGACTGGCAGTGTTCTGGATTGCCCTCTGGCTTCGGTTCATCCCCGCGCCTGCGGGGAACACCCTTCGTGTCGGGCAAGGACCGCATAAACAACCGGTTCATCCCCGCGCCTGCGGGGAACACAGGATGGTCAGGAGGGCGAGGTCTGAAAATGCCGGTTCATCCCCGCGCCTGCGGGGAACACCAGCGTCTCGCGTCTGACCTGCTCGCCAGCCTCGGTTCATCCCCGCGCCTGCGGGGAACACAAATCTTGAAAATGGGCGGTACTGGGATAAGCCGGTTCATCCCCGCGCCTGCGGGGAACACGCCCTGCCGACTCTCTTAGGCGTGGGAGTTTACGGTTCATCCCCGCGCCTGCGGGGAACACATGATGCCCTTTGCCTTCTTAATGCTCGTAACCGGTTCATCCCCGCGCCTGCGGGGAACACTTAAACTCCGTCGCGGGGGAATAATGAACGCCCGGTTCATCCCCGCGCCTGCGGGGAACACATCTCCCGGCCGCGCATCGACTCCCGGGCAGCTGGTTCATCCCCGCGCCTGCGGGGAACACGTGTCGCCGTTGTTCCGGATCTTCGGCAGCTTCGGTTCATCCCCGCGCCTGCGGGGAACACCTCCTCGTGGACCCAACCTACAGCCGCAAAGCCGGTTCATCCCCGCGCCTGCGGGGAACACTGAAATATCTCCTCCAGGCTGTTTCCCGATATCGGTTCATCCCCGCGCCTGCGGGGAACACTCGGTCGGCTCGGTCTGCGTGGTCCTGGTCATCGGTTCATCCCCGCGCCTGCGGGGAACACTTCGACCGGGCGACCTTCGACGGCTTCATTAACGGTTCATCCCCGCGCCTGCGGGGAACACGAACTATCCCGACGCCGTAGTCACTACCTGGCGGTTCATCCCCGCGCCTGCGGGGAACACGGGGCCAAGGTCACGGCCGACAAGTACATCGGCGGTTCATCCCCGCGCCTGCGGGGAACACTACGGCCTGGTGGACTCCTGGAAGCTGCTGGGCGGTTCATCCCCGCGCCTGCGGGGAACACTTCTTCGGCTGCCGCCGGCGCGAGGAATCGCTCGGTTCATCCCCGCGCCTGCGGGGAACACCCCGCTCCGCCTTGTTTGAAGTCCTCGATGTACGGTTCATCCCCGCGCCTGCGGGGAACACTGAGGATGGGCGCCCTTGCCGTCCTGGTACCACGGTTCATCCCCGCGCCTGCGGGGAACACTTCCTGATCTCTTCCTTGGCTTCCGCAATCTTCGGTTCATCCCCGCGCCTGCGGGGAACACTCCAGCAAGGCGGTTTCGATCACAAACGGCTGCGGTTCATCCCCGCGCCTGCGGGGAACACCCCCTCACCCGTCTCGCTCCAGTTCGTGCTCCCGGTTCATCCCCGCGCCTGCGGGGAACACCGTCAAACGGATCGCGGGCGAAGTCATTCATGCGGTTCATCCCCGCGCCTGCGGGGAACACTTTTGCCCTTACCTGGAGCAGCATTATTTCATCGGTTCATCCCCGCGCCTGCGGGGAACACGCAACTTCCGTACCCGCAAGTGGCCGTCAACGGTTCATCCCCGCGCCTGCGGGGAACACGTCTGAAGTTCTGCCTCTATGCCGTCCGCTTTCGGTTCATCCCCGCGCCTGCGGGGAACACCTACCCACCATACACTGGGGCCTCAATTTCACCGGTTCATCCCCGCGCCTGCGGGGAACACATAGGCCGCATGTATATGAGCCACGTCCAGAACGGTTCATCCCCGCGCCTGCGGGGAACACTCAATTCGGTGTACTCTGAGTTGCTGAGCATCCGGTTCATCCCCGCGCCTGCGGGGAACACGATGCCGGCCAGAAGTTCGATCATCTCTCCCACGGTTCATCCCCGCGCCTGCGGGGAACACATGACCTGTTCGATAACCATGCGCGACGTATCCGGTTCATCCCCGCGCCTGCGGGGAACACAAGGGGATGATGTAGGCGTAGAGGCGGCGCTTCGGTTCATCCCCGCGCCTGCGGGGAACACTTTGGCGCTTCAATGGCGGCTCAGTTCCCCGGCGGTTCATCCCCGCGCCTGCGGGGAACACAGCGTATTGGTCTTGGGGTAGTAATAAGCCGTCGGTTCATCCCCGCGCCTGCGGGGAACACGCCATCGCGGAGGTAGATCGCCAGCCGCTTCTCGGTTCATCCCCGCGCCTGCGGGGAACACTTTATCCTGCCCCTTACCTGTGACGGCAAACACGGTTCATCCCCGCGCCTGCGGGGAACACGGCTCCTCGAGCGGCGTTCCGGCCGGCTACTACGGTTCATCCCCGCGCCTGCGGGGAACACGTCTACCGCCTCGCCGAAAAGCCCGTCCAGTTCGGTTCATCCCCGCGCCTGCGGGGAACACCATCGCTTTCGAGCCGTCCAGGATGCCGGCGTCGGTTCATCCCCGCGCCTGCGGGGAACACTCATTGTATATGCTTCGTCGCCGCTCGTACCGCGGTTCATCCCCGCGCCTGCGGGGAACACTTGTCGCCGGCGATCCCCAGGGTGATCTCGCCCGGTTCATCCCCGCGCCTGCGGGGAACACAACCTCAAGATAATCCAGTCCTCGGCCGGTTCCGGTTCATCCCCGCGCCTGCGGGGAACACCTGCTGGTTTAGCCAGCGCTCGCGGATGATGACGGTTCATCCCCGCGCCTGCGGGGAACACTCGGGAACGATCGCTATATGGTTGCCAACTATCGGTTCATCCCCGCGCCTGCGGGGAACACTGGACGCGAACGGCGTTGCGGAAGTTACCGTGCGGTTCATCCCCGCGCCTGCGGGGAACACTCCTCCAGACCGTCGACGGCGACTCCTGGGCACGGTTCATCCCCGCGCCTGCGGGGAACACAAAGGTGTACTGCTTCGTGTCAAAGTCGTCATCGGTTCATCCCCGCGCCTGCGGGGAACACTTCCTCGCCTCGTGGGCCGTCATCACCAGGCCCGGTTCATCCCCGCGCCTGCGGGGAACACTCCGGCACCTATACCATGCTCACGAATCAGTCCGGTTCATCCCCGCGCCTGCGGGGAACACAAGGAGGTATTATGGCCGGCGCAAGCAATTTTCGGTTCATCCCCGCGCCTGCGGGGAACACAATGGCGGGTCGAACATCACGGCGAATGATCTCGGTTCATCCCCGCGCCTGCGGGGAACACCGAGGCCGGAACTCCTTTAGCCGCCAATATACCGGTTCATCCCCGCGCCTGCGGGGAACACATGGCCGCCGCATAGAGTCCGCCGAGATTTACCGGTTCATCCCCGCGCCTGCGGGGAACACGCTTCCGGCGGCATCAACCCTAACGGCAAAGCCGGTTCATCCCCGCGCCTGCGGGGAACACTCGGCGATCTCGAGCTGCATCGTGCGCTCTTGCGGTTCATCCCCGCGCCTGCGGGGAACACGCGCCGAGCTTCGCCCTGCCCGGAGATTAAGTCGGTTCATCCCCGCGCCTGCGGGGAACACGCGAAGACAAGACGGTGGCCCAGACGCCGCAGCGGTTCATCCCCGCGCCTGCGGGGAACACTCACGTCTACCTCTTCCCACGTGCACAAATTGCGGTTCATCCCCGCGCCTGCGGGGAACACGCTCCACAACGGCAAGGTCATCCAATTCGTCCCGGTTCATCCCCGCGCCTGCGGGGAACACTGCCTTTTCGAGATCGATCACTGGTAGTCCCCCGGTTCATCCCCGCGCCTGCGGGGAACACACCTCCGCATAGACCTCGAGCCAGGCGTCCGGCGGTTCATCCCCGCGCCTGCGGGGAACACACCCGATCTATCGCAGCTCCCACATCAGAACCCGGTTCATCCCCGCGCCTGCGGGGAACACACTTCACAGAACCACCTAAAATCATTGTCGGTTGTCAAAGAACAAAATCCTACCGGAAATCTCAGGGTTCCGTTCCCGTCTCCTCAACTGCCTCCGGCAGGAATGAGACCAACTTCAATCCATCTATCTCCACCGGCTCTCGCCGGTTGCTGCCCCACGTCATGAAGTCGAAACCCGACTCGGTGTTGGTGCTCCACGCGATGACGGCGTTGCCGTCCTCCGATGCCTTCATGACCGTGTCCCAGATCATTTCACGGACTCTTCGTGACACCTTTCCCACATAGACCCCAGCCCGTACCTCAAGAAGCCATATCGCGAGCCTTCCTCGAAGTCTGGGCGGGACATTCTCAACCACGATGACCAGCATCGCCGATGCCCTCCTTGTTGGGAATTGCCGGCGCCACGGATTCCTCGGGTCTTCCGGGGAAAGGCAAGCCGCCGGCAGACAGGACGTGCTCGATTATGGGGATTATCCGATGGAGGACGCGGCTTTGCCGGAATGAGTCGCGGCAGGCAACTCGTACCTCTCTTTCCGGCTCTTTCGGGTTCTTTGAGGCCACCCGAAAGGCGATAGGAACAACGGTCTCGAACTTGAACAGGTCTGCAATATCGTACACAAACGATTGGGGCTTGCCGGTATGGATAAACCCCACGGCTGGCGCGTATCCGGCCGCCAGAATGGCAGCTTCGCTCACGCCGTAGAGACAAGCCGTTGCGGAGCTGAGGCAACGATTAGGAACGTCGCCGCTTTCCCATTCGTCATAGTCGTAGTTACGGGCAGTCCACTTTACCCCGTATTGACGGGCAAATAGCTCGTACATCTTTCTGACCCTCACCGCTTCTATTCCGCGCAATTGCTCGATGCTCCGCCGCTCGGGAGGCTTCTCTTTGAAGCGCAGCTCGTACATCTTTCGCACGACCTTGAGTCGCGCCTCGTCGTCAAGGGCCAGCTTTGCCTGGTAGAGCAGTCTATCTGCACGGGCGCCGCCCGGCTGACCCGACGCATACAACCTCACGCCGCCATCACCTATCCAGACAAGAAGGCAACCGACCCGTGCTGCCAGGGTCACCGCTGCGTGAGAGACGCGCGTTCCGGGCTCAAGCATCAGACAGACCAATCCGCCCACCGGAATGTGCGTCCGTACGCCGTTCTTATCGACCACCACGAACGCGCCGTCAAGGACATCGATATTGCCTTTCTCGGCATAAGCGACGGAGATGCGGTCCTTGATGGGAATGGGCCTCAGAGGCGGGAGAATCGGTTCAGCCATGAGCGCAGCTCCTTCGCAAGAAATTGGTTATTATCACGTTTATTATCGCGTTTATCGGATATTATCACGTTTTTTGCCAAGCGGCCCCACGGCCCGTTGTCAGGACTTTCAGTTTCCCTTCTCGCCGAAGTGATTCAAGTACGACCCTGATCATGGGTCGGCTCACGCCCGGGCACGCCCGGACAACATCTCCTATGCCGAATATCTCGGGAAGATGCTCAACGGTCTCCCTAATCAGGGCCGTTTTTGACCCCCGGCTCGGACGGACGGCATTTAAGCGGCTTTCGAATTCCTTGTATGCGGCGATCAGGATGCCGAGACTGTATTCCCACCACGGAATGATGGAATGTCCTCCGCTGTGCCATTTTTCTGAAACGCGATTCAGAACCCTGTAGTAGTCCTCCTTGCTCTCCTCGATCAGCCGCTCGAGGCTGGTGTAACGGCTGACCTCGTAACCTGCCTGATGGAGCATCAGCACCGTAAGCAGTCTGGAGACCCTTCCGTTACCATCGGAAAAGGGATGAATACAGAGAAAATCGAGAACAAAGGCATGAAGCAAGAGGAGGCGGTCTATCCTGCCTTCTGCCCACAGCCGGTTAAAGCGGGTGCACAACTCAGACATATAGAACGGCGTCTCGCCGGCCGGGACAGGGATAAATCGCGTGACCCACCGGCCGTCCGGAAGTCTTTCCTCGATCATATTATCCCGCACTTTCCACATCCCTGCGGGGAGGTCCGTGCGGCTCAACATGTCTCGATGGATTCTCAAGATCGTCTCCGGCGTGATCGGGAAGCGTTCATAAGAAGTGTGAATCAGCGAAAGGACGTTCTTGTACCCGAGCACCTCAGCCTCCGACCGATTCTCGGGATTCGCCCCTTTTTCAAGGAGTGGTTTCACGCGCTTCTCGTCAATCGAGATCCCCTCGATGCGGTTGGACGATTCCGTGCTCTGGATGATGGCTATCTGTCTGAGGGTATCGAGCACCTGGGGCGTTTGCCGCACGTAAAGTTCCTGCTTTCCCCGGTACTCTCCCAACAGGCGAAGAGTCCCGGCAAATTCCAGGGGAATCGCCTGTCGTTCGAGAAACTCACGATCGAGGGACTTCATCAGGGATGGTCTCCGTTGCTGTCTAGAAACCCCGTCATTCTCATATCCGCCTCACGAGCATAAGACCAATCAATAAACTACACCTCATCCGTCATGCCTTCCCTTCGACTAATTTGATTCTTCGTGGGGCAAATGATCGGGAGGCCGAAACACCACCGAAACATAAAGGCTGATCCATAAACGTATCGGTCCCATCCTCGAAGCGGGCGACCTCTCTCTGATAGGTAAAGGCAGACAGCGGGTTTCCGCCAAGAGCCGTTCGGAGGCCATCTTCCTCAGAATCGTAAAGAAAATCAGCATCTCGTTCAGCCTCAGCGTCGAGTTTCCAACGCAGCACCGGTGTGGTCGGGATGCATGTTTTTCTTCCAAACCACACTCCCCACACAGGGTTTCGCAAGGCAGCACCCACGTCTGTCAAAAGAGAACGGTCGCCAGAAAGTACCGCAATGAACGAAGCATCGCAAAGGTACTGCCTCCAAGTCAGGTGGGTATCTTTAGGTTCACCCTCGGCAGTGAGTGTATTCTGTACAGTGTGGTAATCGGTTAACCTTCGTACTGGCAAAGTTGCTTCGAAATCCATTCCCTGGTACTGAACACGGGGGATTGCAACCGTTAATAATTGAAGCAACCGGAGTTGATCAAGCATATGCCGTTCTCGTTCAGACCCTCGAGGGATGCCCATGGCCGCACATATCATACCCAAAACGGCGCTTTTCGTAGGGAACATTCCTGTGTTACGGCGATTAAACTGACTGGCATACCCCCATGCCTGAAATGGTCCTTCAAAATGCAGCACAAGGTAGGCGACATTAGTCAACATATTTCAGAACCTCCGCCAGGAAGTCAGTCAACCCAAGGTCGTCGGGAATAGATTTACTCATAAGTTCGTTCCCGTTGGCGTTCAAGCCCCATGTTCTATTCAGCCGATCACGTTCCTTCCTGAGTTCCTCGATTGAAACCTCAACCAAGCCCTTGTCTGCCCTTCTAACCACAGGTTTCTCGAAGGCATTCACAAGCTGGATCGGGTGCCCCGAGTTCCTCACCACGCCAAGTACGTAAGAGGGCCTGACGTTTCCATTCATTGAAGCCTTCCTGGCCTTTGGCACGGCCTCTAAAGTGGCTTGCACAAAAGCCTTCACTATCTCTTTCCGGTCATTCTGACTGAGCGCCCCAAGATGATCTTTATCTTTGAGCATGTCCAGATTGAGCGCTGCAAAGCGGTAGTAAGTAGCAGCATTGTATTCAAGTGTGCCCGTTATCGCTGCGCCGGACTCTTCATTGGGCTGTCGATCGTCAACGGCCGAAAAATAGTCAATTTCATTGTCTACTTTGTGGGTCGATAGGGCATGGCTGAACATTGCAGCCGCTTCTACAGTCAGGCTATGGTCGTTAGCGACCATGCGGCCGAAAAGTGCTATGTCTGCAGCGTCCTTCAACTGGACTGATTTGATAGCCTTTATAATCGTATCCTTTGAGATAGTCTTTTCGCACTCCTTTAAAGTCTTTTCGACCTTCTTTTTCCTATCCTCATCATCTCCTGGCGACGTGAGGCATTGGCTAAGAGAAACCGCTGCTTTTTGAAGGTCGACATTTCCAGCCATTGCAGCAGCAATAGTGCTGAACTCAGCGCCCGACAGAAAACAAGCCGTAGTGACCTTCCTATATCCTTTGCTGTCTTTCCTGGTATCCAATTTAGAAACGTAAGCTGCCACGATTTCAGCCAGATAAGGGAGCGAACTCTGAGGAAGATCACTACCGCCGAGTTTATCAACCAGCGCTCCAACGATAAGCCTCGTTCTTTTTCCGCCCATGAATTTTGGCAATTTTTCTTCCGCAAGTTCACGGATCGCTCGCTTCCAAGATTGACTAGATACGCGGGCGCGCTGGACCCCGCCGAATATCGCCATTTTCGGCGAATTCAGATCGTCACGATTTAAACAGGAAACAGGAAATGATTGTAAGACGTGTAACTCAAGATGTTTCATGATTATATACCTCCTTTAATCAATTGTTATTACAGGTTTCAACAGCAGCAGGCCGAACCCAAAGGATTTAGCGCTGCCTATTCCATGCTTGAACGCCGCTGCAAACTTTTGCCGATCAACCACTTCAAGTAAGCCACGGTAACGGGTTCCCACATGGAGGCCAGAGAATTTTTCGCGATATACAAAAGAGTAATCGCGACGCGTATCAAAATCGATCGAGGGCCCGTTTCTCGAATCGCTTACGATTCGAAAGCCATGTTCCGTCGCTTTTCGCAATAACCAAACCTCATGCTCCTCAGGCGTGCGCAGGTTAAATCTACGCCGTTTGGACTCCCGGCCGTTCCAGGTATCGCGTTCTTTATCCCGCCGCGCCGAGTTGGCGAGGAGATCGAATCGATAATAGCGATGGAATGGAAAGTTCTCTCTTATAAAACTCAATTTCCAGTTTCGGCTTTCAGCCCAATCAGGTCTCGTCGGCTCTTCGCTGCACATGAGCCATAGATCACACCCCTCATTCTCGTCGATCACTCGAAAAAGAAAGGGCCTCCGGTGGCCTTTGGGTCGACCCGGAAAGAGTTCCCACGCCTTCTTATGCCAATCATAGCAGTCCCATATGCATAAGCGGGCTAGGACGTCATACTCCAAGTGAATACGCGCCAGCCAGGTCACGGTTTGTCCTCCTCCCTTGGTGCCCAAAAACTCCTCGCCCACTGAGTGCGAACGGCATGTGCCGCATACTGCCACTGCGAAAGGTCGCGGAGGAGCTGGGCATAATTGATCGAAATTTCCTCAGATTTGCAGCGCATAAGAAGTCTCATCACGCGTCCAAATATTTCTTCGCCCTCTGCGGCAAGAAGATGTTGAAATCTGCGGGATAGACGACCGATACCTCCTTCAGTCAAAGCGCGCCGCTCTTCATCGCCCATAAGTTCACGACAGGAATCGCCAAAGTTCCCTGCATTAGGGTCATCTTCGGGATGTGTTGCGAAGAACCCCGCTAGATACTGAACTGTAAGCGCTTTAAAGCCATCGCCGATACCCTCATAACAAGCAAGTGCTGGCCATGCGCGGCGACGCTTGCTTTCAACGAGGGCACATCTCAGGCTTGCCATGAGACCCTTGTTTTCCTTCTGTTTTCTTAGAAATTCGATAAATTTGCCAGACAGAGCTTGCATAAACATCCCTCCTTTCTATTCCTCAGCGGCTTCTGATTTCGCATTGTCTGAGGTATCGTTGTGGGTTTGTGTCACGAAAAGCTTGTCCCACCCCATGGCGAAAGCGCGCATCTGGCGGCAAGTCTCCTGACCACACGTAATGCGGTAGGCATCGAGGGCTGCCGCATGAACGGCTTTGCGCCAGTCCGACGCGGAACTTTTTACGACTTCCACCGTCGTTCCCAGGGATTGGACATGTGCCATAAGGAGCGGTAGGAGTCTTTCGAGAGAAGTCCAGAAGTGTTTGCCGGCTGTGGCACTTGCTATTCTCTCAAGTGTCTGAGATAGTTCTCTTTTTCTCTTTTTGTTCTTTTCCTGGTCAATTTTCGCCAGCTCGCCGTCAAGGTGCTTTCTGTATTCCCTCACGGCAGCACTCAGTCGGCTCCCAATCCTGTTTGCGTACAAAACTTCTTGCTCGTAAGTTGCCACACCAACATCGGTCTTTAGTTCTGGAACTATTTTGTAGACCGACTCGAGGACATCTATGTACCCTCCCTCACTGCTCCAGCTAATACCCCCCACCCAGATGTCATAGGTGTCGTTTTCGGACTGATTTTCTATGCAGAGTGGACTCCTCCCGCCTTTTTGCCTTGCGTACTTCACGAGAATCGCGTGGAGTTGCCGCCAGATGCCTTTGTCGTCCACTTTGAGAAGGCTACGCTCGTTTTTGCCTTTATTGACTATCTCAGTAGTCGTACATTCGGCCGGGAAATCAGGGTACGTGAGGTAGCTAAACCCGTTAGCAAGGATCATGTGGTCTCCCTGGCTATGGATCTTTATCCAACGGCTGAGAGGTACCAATCTGCCTAAGTAAGTTCCTGTAAGATTAGCAATTGCCGAGGAATCGTTGGGCGATTTTGGAAACTGTTCCCAGATAGGTTTGCCCCACTGGCATGGCTGTAGATAGTTGGCAACCTGCTTTTTGGTGACCAGATTGGCGCAGACTGTGTTCAACAATGTTGCCTTTCTCACAAATGTGTGGAGGCTAAGGTTCTTGAGACAAGGAGCAGCTTGACTAGAACCCCCGCCTTGGCTCTCGGTGTTTTTCCAAGAAGCAACTCCAATCCTACCGGAAGACGAGAAATTCTGGAAAGTAAGCAAATTCCGAGCGATCCAAGGCGGCGAAAATGAGCGCGGAAATATAGAGCTGGCTTCGTGATCAAAGAGCGTTGAATTGTGCTGAGAGGCAAGGGCAAAGTCTAGCTTACTGGTCGGATTGAAATCATTGACCGCATCCCCGCCCTTCGTCCCTATCTTCCCCTTCAGCGGTTTCCTCAGCCCTGCTATTTGAAGAAATGGCAGGTCAGAATCAAACAAAGAGAACGATTGCTGGCACTTGAAAAGATAGGAATCTGCCGCTTCCGGAAGCCTTTCCGGTGCCGCGTCCCAGTCTTGTATATTTTTAGGGCCGTCAAGCGCGGCTTGAGCAATACATATCAAGAACCTCATGAGAGCGATACGTTCATGTGGACGTACCGCCAGATCGGCATATTGATTTCCTTCGACAAATATCTGCCGTAAACTTGCAAGATTGGGCTTGCCGTCCAATTTCAATTTGAGAATTGGAACCCAAGCATCAGTCACAAGGTTCATCAAAATCCTCCTTGTCTTGTAATATCTCTATGCCATAAACATTGTCCCAGGTAAGCTGTATTCCCCGCTTTAAGCCGCTGATGTTAATTAACCCGTCATCGCCAACTACGGCTAAAGCTTGGTCTCCCTTGACATAACGGGCTGTGATTTCTGTTCCGCGGAATACGTCAAAGGTCCATTTGGGAACCCGAACAAGATTATGGTGTAATGCCTTTGCGTCGTTGATGTGAAACTCGTCCTTTTTCAGCCGGCAAATCTCTCCGTTCATAAGCTTTATGCTGTGACGATCAGATTGTCTCGCTAGCACAAGGGATACCATCGGTATGTCGTTGAGCCTGGTCTGCACTCCTTCATCGTCAGGCAACGCCGGGTTGAAAATATTTGCAGCCATCTCTGCCTTCATCCTCTTCGCGTATCCATCCCCTTCAATCTCGTTTCTCAGTTGTAGCCACCCGCCCGGCAGATCGTCGCGATCTGCATAAGTCTCCTCCAGTATGCTCCTGATTTCGTCAGGTAGCATCAGGCTCTCTCGATCCTTTTTCCATGCGTTAAGAGTCCGAAGAAGAACATATGGGGCATAAACACGCGCTTTGGTTCCAAGTATCTCTTTGACTGAGCTAGAGTTCATTTCTCGCAGTTCCCCAAGAGATACTTGCTCGCTGATAATCCAGTATACTGGTTTGTTCAGCGGCCTGTTCTTTCTTTCGTGGCGCCAAAGGCGACCCATCCGCTGAAGCAACATATCTGTCGGAGCGAGGTCGGTAACGATCAAGTCTGCATCGAGGTCAACGCTCTGCTCAACGATCTGAGTAGAAACGAGTATGCAACCGCAGGGGCGCACGCCATCTTTTCCTAAAGCCGACATCCAATGCTCTTCTAGTTCCATTCGTCGGTAGTATGGAAACCGTGCATGGAGAAGCCCCATTTTCACATTGAGACCGGTAAGCGTGTGAAAGTGGCGGAAAATCTCTTGCGCTCGTGCCACGGTATTGCAGACCCAAAGAACGCATGCGCCCTTCACCGCCTCTTTTAGAGCCTCTGAGGTTGCCTCGGCCTCTTCGGCAAAGTTTAGAAAAACCTTCCTTCGCTGCGCAACATCTGCCGGAATCGTCGGCAATGTCAGTCTGTTGGCGGTTCTTCCCGATAATAAGGGATACGGTTCTGACACGCCGTCTTCCTTGACGTCGGATTCCCCTTCAAGGAGGGCTCTTCGCCGAGCCCGAGTGAGGGTTGCAGAGAGGAGGATAACGGTGCAGCCCAGCATTTCTAATTCCTCGCAAAGTGTACCTATCAGCGAGCCCGTGTAGACGTCGTAAGAATGCACCTCATCAAGGATTACTACTTTTCCGGAAAGGGCAAACCGGCGGACAAAGAAGTGTTTCGCGGCGACTACTGAGAGAAGCGCCTGATCGACAGTGCCGACGCCGAATGGGGCTAGCAATGCACGTTTTGCTGACGCGAACCAATCACGGCCTTGACGAGCGTCTTCTTCATCATTTGATGTGGTAGCCGGCACCAAATGAACAATATCACCCATGAGCCAAGAATTCGAATGTATGAGCTTTGTCGATGGAGCGTCGGGACATATACGCTGCACGAATTCGTGAAGACGGACGTGAATCCTATTACTTGTTGCCTGAGTAGGGAGGGCAAAATATATTCCGGTAGCGGCCCCCGTGCAAAGAAGTTGGTAGGCACAAACGAGAGCAGCTTCAGTTTTCCCCATACCCATCGGAGCCTCTATCGCATATATACCGGGTGTCCGAATATAATCCACGGCTACGCGCTGGAGAGAATTTGGGGAAAAGTGGAAAAGCTCCTCGAAGGATAATCCCGATCTTATTTTTGGCATTCCTAGACCGATAGACTCGAGGGAACGTGTCGCACTAACGATAATTTCTTCTAGCGTAAGTTCTCGATCTTCCGAGAAGAAGGTCTCATCTGAGCCGATCCAATCTGCCATTGAAACAAGGCCTGCCATCAACCAGAGCAGAGAAGATTCGGCCTCAATATCAGGCAATGAACCTGCTACATCGGGCGGGGCAAGATTCAAATCGCGAAGCAGGTGCGAGGCTGCTTCCCGTCTTTTATCTTCCCATTCGTCAGGACGCATCCCCGCCTTCTCAGGCAGGCCCCTCTCCCCGGGGTAGTGTAACCGTCCATGATGAGCGCCGATTGCCGCGGCCCACCAGATAGCACTCGATCGAGGAAGGCTAAAGTCGGAGTCTGTGAGCATTCGCTGTACGGTGTACTGCGATATTCTTGAGTGGTCTCTTTCTAAATTCACCCAACCGTTGCGAACGGATTCATCAAATAGACCATTTTGCTCAAGCCAAATGCGACACTTTGACAAGAATCCCGGAGATATCTTGCCTATGTCATGAAGACCGGCCATGAAGGAAGCCATCATCGGGTTTAGATGAAAGCGTTCGGCTATGTTGTAAAAACTGAGCAGCATTCGGGCTAGGACGGCTACCCGCAACATATGCTGGGGAACATCGATCCCCGGCTGGCCTTTCTTGGTCGTTTTTGCCCAATATTTCATATGTTATAATTTCTATAGGTCGATAGATCGCGGACCCTACTCAACTCCCGCCGGTTATCGGGATCCGCCTTCCCCCAATACCTGAAATAGCTCGGCGCGTCATTCATCGTACCTTCCTCATCTCAATCCACACCTGCGCCGTGAGGCGAGCGTCGCCGAGGGCGCGGTGGCGACGACCTTCATCAACTGCTATGCCGAGGTGTCGGGCAACCGTTTCCAGCCTGTAGTTTCGCAGAAAAGGGAAGGCTCTTCGGCTCATTCTTAAGGTGCAGCGGTACCGGCAGTTGAGAACAATGCCCGCCCTCATGCACTCCCACTGAATAAAACCGACGTCGAAGGGCGCGTGGTGAGCGACCAGCATGCTTGTTCCGACGAAATCTCTGAAGCGAGCCACGACCTCTTTCGCCTCCGGATGTCCCGCAAGCATTTCCGGGGCAATGCCGTGTACCTTTCGCGCCCCTTTTGTAATCGGCCTATCGGTGCGTATCAGGCTCTGAAACTCTTCCCCCACTTCGGCGCCGTTCACCTCAACGGCGCCGATCTCGATAATCCGGTGGTTTCTTGCTGCGGAAAGCCCCGTTGTCTCCACATCGAACACCACATACCGGGATGCCGTCGAAGAATGAAGAGTGAAGTGGGAAGAGTGAAAAGTAAAAATCATCTCTCTTTACTTCCTCCCTTCAGAGTTATTCCTCGTGGCGGTGATAATGGATATCAGTATGGCCACGAGCTGATTAGATTCGTCAATCATGCCTCGGAGTTCTGATTCCGGCAAAATACCTGAGGCCAGGAGCAGCCGAAGCCAGTAGTGAGTTTCACGGGCCTCCTTGCAGGCTATGGAATATTTGGAAATGAAATCGGCGCGGCTTTGACCAGCCTGTGCTTCTTCGACGTTGGCCCCGATTGATGTGCCGGACCGCAACAATTGACCGGACAGTAATCTATTTGCACCGGGCGTCTCGTAGAGCGTCTGACACAGCCTGACTATCCGTCGCGCAAACTCAAATGTCCTTTCCTGCAAGTCCCGCCTTGGCTTTTCCATTTCTCCCTTCTCCCTTCTCCCTTCCCATTTGAGCCATTTCCTAATACTCTACCACCCCACCTCCCCCATCCGATGTCCTACGTGTAGACTTTCATCATTTTTTTTATTTCCCTCGCCACCTCTTTCCTCAGCTCCGGCGGAGAGAGGACCTCTACGCTCGATCCGTACTTGAGGATTTCCCGGCGGACTTCCCTGAAATCGGACACTTTGAACTTCAGGTGGAGGCTTCCGTCAGGGTCGCGGTCGATCTCCTGCGCCTCGTGCCATATCTGCTCGGCGATCCAATCGGATACGCCGGCGACGAATCGCAGGCTGACCTCGATGGATACCTCTCCGCTTAAAACTCCGAAGGTGTTGCGCAGATAATCCTTGATGCGAGGCAGGTCGGCGGGCAGATCAATCGGACCGGACGAGGTCTCGATGGCGCGGATGCGGGAGAGAGCGAAATCGCGCACCTGCCCTTTTAATGAACAGAAGGCAATGAGGTACCAGTTGCCCATGTAGCAGAGAAGATGCAAGGGCAAAATAATCCTGCGCGTTTCCTCGCCAGTGTAAGGCGTGCGATAGGTGATGTTGACGGGGCGGCCCTGAAAGAGGGCACCGACGACGAGCCGAAAGACGTCTTCTTTGACCTTGTAGTATTCGATATTCTTGAGTGAAACCTTGTCCTCTACGTCCTGTAGCTTCGGCGGCGAGCCTATCGACCGGAAGCTCAGGAATTTCTCCAGCAACTCATGGAGCGAATTTTTCAGTCTGGCATCGGGTATGGCGTCGGCGAGGCGAGCGGCAAGGCAAAGCGAGGCTAACTCTTCCTCATTGAACCAGACGGGAGGAAGCTCGTAGCCTGAAGCGGTGTATTCGTATCCCCTATGTTCGGTATTGAAATGAAGCGGGGCACCGAGTCTCTCCCGCATGAACTCGATTTCCCGCTGGGCCTGCTTCTGGGATATCTCAAATTCCTCGGACAGCGTTCGCGCATTTGGATATCGTCCGGATCGGATTTGATGGTGAAGCCAGTAGTACCGTTCATACGAGAGTCTTTGCGCCATGAGTCAACCCTCTCGCGCCCGCAGCCCGCTGAGGATCGCTGCCAGGCCGGCGGTTTGTCTTAAAGACCACGCGCGCCACATATTTCTTCCATCCCTGCCCCTACTGAACAAGAAAATCAGATTGCCCGGCGACTTGCGATGTTGTAAGCGTTGAGGGTTCCCGGCAGCGAAGCGCCCTTAAGGCGATCTTACCAACTCGGTATTCTTAAAGCCTCCCTCGTCCACACGAGAGATACTTTCGACTCGCAATTGGCGGAGAGAGAGGGATTCGAACCCTCGGTACGGTTTTAAGCCGTACACTCGCTTAGCAGGCGAGCACCTTCGGCCTCTCGGTCATCTCTCCCACCCGCAGATTATACTTGTTGGGCCCCTAAAAAGCAAACCGGCCCTTCCTCAAATGGCTGGCCTTTCCCGTTCGGCTGTAGTATACTGCCTCGCGAAATTTTAACTATGAGGGCAGGCGCGTTGCCTTGGGGGACGCCTGCGGGGGAGCATAGATGAAGGCGAGGTTTTTAATCTTTATACTTCTGACCGCCCTGCTCGGTTTCGCGGCCGAAGGCCGATGCGGGGAGAACGGTTTTTCGCTCGGCTACGGTTTTGCTGCGTTCAACCAGGGAAGATCGGGCGGCAAGATCGAAGGCGGCAAGGATTACAATTTCGTGCAGGCGACATACCTGTTCGAGAAGCCCTTTTCATGGAAGGAGCTGGCCCTGCTTGTCGAGCCCTTCAGTTCTTATGTGGCGAATCCGACAAGCGGCGTCGACCTCGGCGTAGGAGTGGGGCTCAAATACTACCCCGCCAGAACGGACAAAGGGGGGATTTATTTTATGGCGGAACGGGAATGGCCTATTCGACTATCGGTTTCCAGGAGCAAGGAACGCACCTCTTTTTCATCGGCCAGGGAGGAATCGGCTTCAGGTACGGGAACTTTTTCATCGAGGACAGGTTCCGCCATTATTCGAACGGCGGAACGGCCAGGCCGAACTGGTCGGTCAACGCCAACGTTATTTCCATCGGCACTTACTTTTGAGCGGGCCAAAGGCACCTAGGGCATGCGCTCCCAGACGGTGGTCCTTCCGAAGAGGCTGATGCCGATAAAGCCCCTCACGTGGAGACGGCCCTTGTTGTCCAGCCTGATTATGCCCCTGTAGCTTTTTCCGTCCGTGGGATCGTAAAGGGTGCCTCCCCTCCACTCGCGGCCGTCGAACCTGAAGCCCCTTACTATGATAAGCCCTATCCTGGGCGACTCGTGCATCTTCGAATCCTGGTGCGGGCCGGACTTCTCCTCGCCCCCTTCCCTCAGCCAGGATATCCTCCCGAAATATCCGGTGTCCTCTTTGTAAATCTCGATATGGGCGTCCTTTTCCGCCACGACCCACGTGCCCGTTATAGCGTCGGAGGCAGCCTCCGGCGCAAGGCAGTGCGCCGCGGCCCCGAGGACGAGCCATAGGAAGGCCGAAAGGGCGGGCAGCCGGAAGGTCCCCCGGAAGGGGCGCGTCAAGGGGGCTGAAGACGTCACGGCTCACCCATCCTTCGCCATTACCGATGCGAGCGTTCTGGCGAACCGCGCATTCTCGCGGCGTCTGCGCAAGGGGACGGGAATGTACGTTTTTCCTCCTTCTTCCTCGAATATGCCTACCAGGACGTTCCTTTTGAGGAATCGGCCGGAGAGCTCGGCCGCGCTCTTCCTGACCGCAAGAAGGAGGAAATTGCACCCCCTGTCGATCAATTCGATGCCTTCGATGCGGGCCAGCTTGGCAGTCATGTAGGCCTTCTCCGAAGCCAGGAACTCGGCGGTCCTCTTCGGGAACCCCTTGTCGCGCAGGGAAGCGAGGGCGCCCGCGGCTGCCACTGTGTTCACCGGGCCCGGGTCGATCACGCCGGCCACGAGGTTGCACGCTTCCCGGCTTCCTATAGCGTAGCCCAGGCGAAGGCCCGCAAGGCCGAAGAAAAAGGAAAAGGTCCTTAGGATAAGAACATTGGCGGACCGCACGGCCCCTGCTGTCGGCGTTTCAACCTCGGCAAACCCCGATAGGGCCTCATCGATGACGAGCACGGTCCTTGAGCCGGCCAGGGCCCCGATGACCCGGTCCAGCGTGGGCAGGTCGATGATAGTGCCGGTCACCGGGTGGGGGTTCGGCAGGACGATGGCGCCGATTCCTTCCAGGCTTCCGAGCAGCGCTTCCGCATCGAGGGAGAACTGCCGGTCCTCGCGCAGAGGGAAAGGGACGATGGCCGCCCCGTGGCGCTCGGCGAGCCCCAGGCAGCGCGGCGGCAAGGGGGAAGGCGCAAGGAGCCTGCCCGGTTTGAGGGCGGTCATGAGCAGGTCGAGGAGCTGGGTCGAACCGTGGCCGAAGAGGATGTTGCCCGGGTCGATCTGCTCCTTTCGCGCGATGAAGCGCCGCAAGTGGCGGGCCGTCCGGTCCGGCGGGAGATGCACCGCTTTCAAGGCCTTTCTCATTGCGTGCCTCGCCTTGTTCGAAGGGCCGATGGGGTTGGAAAAGAGCGTGAAGTCGAGGACCTGCCTTGTCGGGACCTTCTTTGCCTCGCTGTAGTCGTAGGCGTCCATATGCATTATTGGACAGTCTATCGGGCCCGGTGTCAAGGGAAAAGGCGGTCCGCCTAGCACCAGTTGTCGGTCTGCGGCTGGGGCAGCTGATAAGACTTGAGGGTCTCTACGTACCGGTTGAACCCGTCTTCACCTTCCTTTTCAAGCTCCTCTATCCTGGGCAGCACCTGGCTCAGCACGCCCTCGTCTTTGACCACCTCCAGGGGATAGCGGAAATAGCCCGAGCGCTGCAGGAGGATGTAGACCTGCTTCTCTTTTTTGGAGAGCGCCAGAAAGGCGTCGAGCAGCTTCAGCATGGACGTCTTTTTCTCGTGAAGGAAGCCGTCGACCTCCATGAGGAGGTTCAGGCTGAAGTCGTTTGAGGAGAAGTAGCTGTGCATCTCGTCGAGGTTCTCCACGAGCAGCCTTATTTCCGCCACTATCTCGTCGTCGGCCATGGGCACGAAAGTCCCCTCCTGCACCATCTTCTGCATGGGCGAAGCGGGGTGCATGGCGAAAGTCCTCACCCTTATGAAATGGGGGCGTATTTGGTTCAACACGGCGGCGGTCTCGCGGGCATGCTCCTCGCTGAAGGACCTCCCCCCTATACCCGGCATGATATACTCCGACAATTCCAGGCCGGCATCCATAACGTGCCTGCCCCCGGTAACGATCTCCTCCGGGGTCAGCCCTTTTTTTATAAGCTTGAGAACGCTGGCAGCGCCGCTCTCCATGCCTGCGTGGACTCTGGTGAGGCCCGCTTCCCTGAGCCGTATCAATTCCTCAACCCTCTTCCGCTTGAGGGTCCTTGCGCGGGCATAAGTGGTTATCCTCTCGACCTTCGGAAACTTCTCCTTCAGATAATGGAGGATGGCGATCAGGTCATCGGTGGGCAGGACGAGATTATCCGCGTCCTGCAGGAAGACCGAGCTGATCCTGCCATTGCGCCCGTACTCTTTCGCCATGGCGTCGATGTCCTTCTTCACTTCTTCGACGGTCCTCCTGGAGAACTTCACCCCTTTATAGGCAGGGCAGAAAACGCACTGGTTCCACGGGCAGTTGCGCGTTACCCTCACAAGCAGGCTGGAAGCCTCGCTGGGCGGCCTTATTACTCCCTGTTCAAACATTGTTGTCTCCTCATTCCTTATTCCCCTATAAGATAACCTCTACCCTTATTGTATGCAACTTTTTGCCCAAGTTCGGTAGGGGGACTGGCCCCGGCGTCCCGAGTTAGTTACGGAAGTTACCAGCGCTCCTGAATGAAGTTGCTACCTGCGGGCGGTGGAGGGCGTTGCGGCCTCGTCGGTCGCTGCCTCGGTTCCGATGAGGTACTTCGAGACCTTGCCGGAGAGCACCTTTTCTATCTGGCGCGCCCTCTCGCGGGAGATATTGAAGTGGTCCCCTATTTCCTGCAGGGTTACGGGGTCGTCCGTCATGATGCGGTGCTCGAAGATGTAAAGCTCCCTTTCGTTCAGCCTCTGTCTGAATTCCGCTATCTTGCGGGCCGCTATCTTTTGCTTTTCTCTCTCTTCGACGATTTCTTCGACATTCCCGTCCGCCCTGACCATGTCCATCATGGTCTCTTCACCCTTTTCGTAGAGGGGCTGATCCAGGGAAACGTCCGTCATGGTGAGCCTTTTTTCCATATCCTCCACATCCGCCTCCGACACTTCCAGGTTGCTCGCAAGCAGTTGGGGGGCAGGGAGGATGCCTTTCGCCTCCAGCCTTTTTTTCTCCTTTTCGAGACCGTAGAAGAGCTTTTTCTGGCTGTCCGTGGTGCCCACCTTCACCAGACTCCAATTGCTGCGGATGTATTTGAGGATATAGGCCCTGATCCAGAAGGACGCATAGGTGGAGAATTTCGTCCCCTTGTAAGGGTTATACTTCCTTACCGCCTGCATGAGACCGATGTTGCCCTCCTGAATAAGGTCGCGCACGTTCATGTAAGTATTGTAGTAGCCTAGGGCTATCTTCACCACTAGCTTGAGGTTTGAAAGGATGAGCAGGCGGGCGGCGTCTTTGTCCTTGTGTTTGTATACCTTTTCCGCAAGCTTTTTCTCTTCGTCCCTCGTCAGGAGCGGGTGCCGCGAGATCTCCGCGAGGTACTGCCTGAGGGAGTCGAAACTGGCGGGGAGGGATTTTCTTTCCGCCGGCGTTCCTTCTCTTTCAATCTCTTCCACTCTCCTCTTGTCTCCTTACAGGCCAATAAGTTAACATGTCCCCTTCCACCGTTCAAGGCCTGCGGGCTGAATGTCCGTGGCGGTGCGGCCGCTGCCCGTCTGCAGGAAGCACTGGGGGTCGTCCGCCAGGAAATCCGCCTTTCCGGAGAGACGAGAGCAGGCGTAGGCCACAGCCCGGCACCCCCTGCAGTCCGCCCAGCGGCTGCAGCGGCCGCACCTGCCGACGTAGGCCTTCCTGTCCCTGAGCATGTTGAGCACGGGCGACTGCGTCCAGATGCGTCTTATCGAAGCGGTCCTTGTATTGCCTATAGGCACCGGCAGCCGGCGGCACGGCAGAAGGGTGGCGTCCGGAAGGATGGTCAGGCCGGAGACCGCCGCTGCGCATCCGCCGAAGGGGAAGTCTCCTCCGTCGGCCTTCGGGCCTTCCAGCGACGCGGCGATGGGGTCTCCCGTCGTTATCTGGATCCGGTCGTCCCTGAATTCAAGAAGGCGTCCGTATGTCTCCCGGACCTTCCCGGGACTGAGCATTTTCCCCGCCAGTCCCTTGCCCCTCCCGTAAGGGACGAGCCGGGAGAAGCCGACCCTCCGGACGCCCGCATCCAGGGCTATCGAAACGACCTCGTCGAGAGAGTCCACGTTGAGGGTCGAGAGGGTCATATTGAACGCTACGGGGATGTCCTGCCCGACGAGCCTGAGCGTCCCTTTCATCGCTTCGAGGAAGGCGCCTTTGCCCCGTATGGAATCGTGAAGCCCTTCCGGCCCCTCGATGCTTATCTGGACGCCGTCCACGAGCCCCGAGAGCCTCTTCGCCCTTTCCTCATCGACCAGGGTGCCGTTGGTAAGGAGATAGACCTGGAACCCCTCTCCTTTGAGCAGCCGGAGGACCTCGACGATATCGCCGAGCAGGAGGGGCTCCCCTCCGGTCACGTTGAAGCTGGGCGAAAAGGGGATGTCGTAATCCTCCGCCCAGTCCCCGACCATATCGGACACCTCGCCGGCCAGCCGCCGGATCGCAGCGAAATCAAGCTCCGGTCCGTGGCCGCCTTCCTGGTAGCAATGAGCACAGGCCAGGTTGCAGCGGCTTGTCAGGTGCCACTGGACGAAAAAGTCTTTTTTGCTTTTTTCTGTTGCCGAACCGGCAACATCTAGCCTTTTCAGCTCTTTCACTTGCGACAGACCCTGATCTCGGGCCTCGAGAGGGCGTTCTTCATCTTGCCCCAGAAAAGGGCCTCCCTGGCCAATAACTTCTTGCCGATCTTTTTTTTCATTGCTCCTCCTCTTTTTATGGCGAGGGGACCGGTCCCGGTCCCTTTTCTCCAGAATATAAGCATCACTCCGCAAGAAATCCGCTTCCTGAGTCGCTAGGAAATCTTATGGGCCTTTGCAGGCTATATAGAATTTTGCAAGATTATTAACTCACGATCGGCTTCGCCGCAGAGGCAACTTTTGCGGCATCGTCCATGAGCTGACCGAACCTACTTGTGTGTGTACTATTTCGATGGAAGGTTACAGATCTTGCTGCCGCTTTCACCCTCCTCATCACCGGTCAGACTGTAGCTTTCAAACTCCTTTCGCCATTTTCTGGGCCACTCAACAAAGTCTCTGGGAATTTCAGAATGTCCGGCCCGCAGCGAAATTTCCTCTACTTCGCGCATTTCTTTTGCCTCTTGCGCGAGGTTTTTGAGCTTCTGCCTGTAACTCTCATTATCTTCCATGGGGATTGTTTCTTCGGCGTAAGCTTCTATGGCGAATAAATGCTTCCTGACACACATCTCGCCGTCACTCTCGCAAGGGCACGATGGATCGCTTTGATGCTCCTGTAACAATAGAAGCTCTTTGATGATCTGCTCGTACTGCCATTTAAGGATCGGTTTCATGTGAACACCTCCTCAACGATATGAGAGATGGCCACCTTTTCATGAAGTCTCGTGTTTTTACAGAAATCGTGCCGGCCAAGCTGCTCTAACCGGGTGACCAGGCTTTTTTCATTCTCTCCCGGACAAACCGTGGCCGTTGCTAAGGCAGGCAGCTCATAGGAAGGAGCCGACAAAGACCCGATCACCATAACGGTAATGAGCGCCCCATAGAATATTTCCCCTGTTCATTCTCCTCAAATATTCTGATAGTTTTGAGAACCCCTGGGAGATTGCCTCTTGCCCTACAACATAGTCAATTATAAGACCTATATTAAGGAAAACAAGTGCAACAACGATACTCAAAGCCTTATCCGTGGCCGGAACGGGGAAATTGGTCTCCCCATCTTCTTGACCGCAACGTGCACGAGACATGAACCTTAAGTGAGTTCAGAGGCGTCATAAAGGGAGGCGATGGAGAGGCACAACCATGTCCTAGCGCCCCGGCCCGATGGGAATTCTCTCGGCAGCTTTTTCGCGGGTTGGACCGGCCGTGTCGGTCCTGTCAGGAAGAAGCAGGGTCCGATTGCGCGTGCCCGTCCCGGGCGCGCCTCAGGTCAGCGAGCAGCCTGTCGGTAAGCATGGGCCCGTCGCCAAGGCTGCCCTCCAGCCGGTCTTTGAAAATGGTTGTGCCGTTCTCTTCTCCGTAGAAGGCGCGCAGGACGACGCCTGTGCCCGAGACGCTGGCGTTGATGCCTAAAGGAACGCTGCAGCCGCCCCCGACGCCGGCCAGGAACCTGCGCTCGAGACCGACCTCGAAGGCCGTAACCTCGTGGTTCAGGGGCCGCACAAGCTCGGCCGCCTCGGCTGAAGACCTCGTTTCTATCCCTATTGCCCCCTGCCCGCAAGGAGGGACCATGACATCCAGGGGAAGGACCTCCCTTATGCGGTCGTGAAAGCCCATCCTCCTTACCCCGGCGCAGGCGAGTATGAGTGCGTCGAGGTCCTCTTCATCGAGCCTCCTTATGCGAGTGTCCACATTGCCCCGCAAAGGAACTACCTCGATGTCCGGTCTCGGGGCGAGGGCTTGCGCCTTCCGGCGCATGCTGCTTGTGCCTATCCTGGCGCCTTGCCGCACGTCGGTAAATCGGCCGGTCTTGGGGCAGATGAAGGCGTCCCTGGGGTCTTCCCTTTCGAGGATTGCGCTCAAGGCAAGCCCGGCAAAAAGCTCCGTAGGCAGATCTTTGATGCTGTGCACCGCCAGGTCGATGGCCCCGCCGGCCAGGGCCTCTTCGATCTCCTTTATGAAGAGCCCCTTCCGGCCGATCAGGTAAAGGGGTTTGTTCCAGATGGAATCACCCGTGGTCTTTATTTTTTTTACGGTAAACTCGAATTCGGGATAAAGGCGCGAGAGGGCCTCGACCACTATCCCCGTCTGAACGAGAGCGAGCTTACTCCCCCTCGTCCCTATTATCCATTTCCTTTTCATCATCTTCTCCGAGGAGCAGTTGTTTTATCAGCTCCAGCACGGCGGGACTGCCGTTCCCCTTGAGCATCACGAGGTGGGGATGGACTATCTTGTTGACGATCGATCTCGTGAGGAGGTCGAGCTGCCTGGCCGTCTCCTCGTCCGCGCCTTTCAGTTTCTGGAGAGTCTTTTTCAGCTCCCTGTCTCTCATGGTGTCTAGGTTTTCCCTTATCCGGGCGATAAGGGGGTTCATTTCCAGCCTGCCCATCCAGAGGCCGAACTTGCGCACCTCTTCGTCGACTATCTCGTGGGCCCTCCGTGACTCCTCGATCCTGTTCGAAAGATGGGCCTGGGAGAGTTCCTTGAGGTCGTCGATGTCGTAGAGGTAGATGTTCTGGATGTCGTTTACTTCGGGCGCTACGTCCCTCGGGACGGCTATGTCGATGAAAAAGAGGGGGCGCATCTTCCTCTTTTTCATTGCGCGGAGGACCATGGCCTTGTCGATGACCGGTTCCCCCGCGCCGGTAGACGAGAGCACCATATCGACCCGGGTGAGCAAGTCGCCCAGATCGTCGAAGGGGTAGGCAACGCCTATTGTCTCCTCGGCAAGCTGCTGCGCCTTTCCCAGGGTCCGGTTAGTGACGAGCACCTCCCCGAGGCCCTCCTTCCTGAAGTGCTTCAGGGCTATCTCGCACATCTCGCCGGCGCCCACGACGAGTATCTTTTTCTGGCTCAGCTCGCCGAAGATCTTTTTGGCGAGGTCGACCGCCATGGCGCTGATCGAAACCGGATTGTAGCCGATCTTGGTCTCGGTGCGCACCCTTTTGGCGACCTGGAAGGCCCGGTTGAACACCTTGTCGAGGAAAGGGCCTGCCGCGCCGCAGCCGCTTGCCAGCCTGTAAGCGTCCTTCACCTGGCCGAGTATCTGGGGCTCTCCTATGACCATCGAATCGAGGCCCGAAGCGACGAGGAAGAGGTGCCTGTATGCCTCCTCATCGCTCAGCAGATAGGTGTACTCGGAAAGGGACGGAGCGCCGAAACGCCGGGTCAGGGCGTGCATTGCGGCGCGGCCCGACGCCTCCCCGTCCGTGCTCGCGACGTAGACCTCCGTCCTGTTGCACGTGGAGATAACGGCCGCCTCGCCGGCGCATTCGGTCCTGAGATCGCCGAGCAGCTCCCCTGCGGCCTCTTCCGGGACGAAGAGTTTTTCCCTTATTTCGACGGGCGCTGTATTATGGTTGAGGCCGAGGACGATAAGACCAGTAGTCATTTCACATATAGGCGTGGAGACCGCCGATAAAGAGGTTGACGCCGATAAAGGTGACTATCACGGAGACGAAGCCTGCGATCATCATGTAGGCAGTCTTCCTCCCCCTCCACCCGATGGCCAACCGGTTGTGGATGAGTACGGCGTACATTATCCAAGTGATTAGCGACCACGTCTCTTTCGGGTCCCAGTTCCAGTAGGACCCCCAGGCGAGATCGGCCCAGATTGCCCCGGTGACTATCCCTATGGTGAGAAAAGGGAAGCCGTAGGACATACACTTGTAGTTGATCCGGTCGAGCGTCTCCAGGGACGGAAAGCGCGCGGAAATATCCCGCATCCTCTTTCTCTTTATGCCCCGTTCGATGCACAGATAGACGATGGAGACGAGGAAGCCCGAGAAGAAGACGGCGTTGCCTATAAAGGCGAAGGTCGTATGGACCGGCAGCCAATAGCTCCGCAAAACCGGCGGGAGGGGCCTGATATCGGCGGAGGCGGCCAGCGCCCCTATGAGCATGAGGGTCACGACTGGGGCGAAGATGCTGCCCAGCGACCCGACCCTGTAGATGCGCCTCAAAAAAATAAAAAAACCTGCCGTGCAAAGGGCGAAGAATGACAGCGACTCGTGAAGGTTTGTGATAGGCGTGTAGCCGGCAATGAAGTAGCGCAGGACGAGGGCGAAGAGATGGACGAGGAAACCGACGGCAAGAAAGAAGTGTCCCGCCCGCTCCGGTACGGTCCTGCCCGCCTTGACAGAACCCATGTAGCAAGAGGAGGAGACGATATAGAGCCCGAGGGCCGCGTACAGGACGTAGAGGACTATCATTGGCTATATTATACCTGACGGCGGTGGGATTTGCCATCCCACCGCCCGTGCGGTAATCAAATACCCGTGAACATTTCCCTGATCCTGGACAAGGGGGTCTTGCCCGTAGTCGCCATATAGGCGTGGATGACGATGAAATCGGCGAAGACGTAGGCGGCGATCACGTGGACGGCGTCGAGGACGCGAAGGCCCCCGATAAAGCCTATGGCCTGCCTGAAGAGCAGGATGTCGCTGAAGAGGACGCCCGTAACGATGACGACCGGTGTGAATACGAGCTGGATGGAGATGTAGGCAAGCTTTTTGAGGGGGTTGAACTTTTCCCCTGCCGTCGTCGGGAACGGGTCTGTCTCCCCTTTGAATGTGCCAAGGGCATAGTAGCGGGCCTGCCGCGCGAGGCCCGAAAGGTCCCTCCTGCGGACCCCGTAGCACCTGGCCAGGCTCCCGTCCAAAACGGCGGCGACGAGCCAGAAGAGAAAACCGGCAATCATGGCGAACCCGAGGACCTTGTGGATGAGCACTGCCTTTTGGAAGGGGAAGATATGGAGGTCCGTAAACCCCAGCTCGAGGCCCGTGACTATGAGAAGGACTATGATGACGGTATTGGCCCAGTGCCATATCCTGAGCCAGAGGGGATGGAGCGGCTTCATCTTCTCACCGTGAGGCGCAGAACGATGTGGCAGCAGATGGCTGCGCCGGTAATCGCTATCAACCAAAAGCCGATGAAATCGATCCATTTGAACCCGATGTCCCTATCCGTGCGGAGGGGCTTCAGCAACAGGAAATCAATGATGTCCTTCCTTTTTAGCTTGTTTTTTGAGAGGAGGAAGAAATCGGTAGACGCGGCGATGGGGTAGGAGGCAAGGAGCGTGCCCTTCAGAGGTATGTACTCCGCCGACCCTTTCCCCGGGAGGACGAAGAACATGGACCCGTAGAACCGGGCCCGTCCGGAATGGCAGGCGACGCAGCGCCTTTCCTCGACCGGGTTCTCGGAATATTCGTGGAAAGGCTTCGTCACCACTACGGATGCATCGATCACGAGATTCTTGTCCCTCCTCGCGAGGACCCTGAAAAGCCTGCCGATTTGGTCATCCCGGCTGCCTTCCCTTATGAGACCCGCCGGGTCCGTCCCGTAGAGCCGGACGAGTTGGTCGTAAGGGAGCCTCACCTTGCCCTCGGGCGACTTCCTCGCAAAAAAAAAGACTATGCTTTTCTCCGACCGGCGACTGTGACAGGTCGCGCACTCGAGGTAGCCGAAGTGGAGTGCCGGGTAGGGGAGCCAGGCGTGTTTATTCAAGTAATCGCCGTGGCACCCGGCACAGACATTTATCCGCTCTTTCGTCCCCAGCTCCCTGTAAGGCCTGATCGCGTGCGGGTCATGGCAGTCGGTGCATCGAAGGGAACCTTTTTTCGCGTGCAGGGATGCGCTAAATGCCTCGTATGCGCTCCCGTGACACCCGGCGCAGACGCGGTTGCCCTTGTCTTTTTGGAGGAAGTGGACGTTGTGGCAGTCACGGCAGGCCAGGCCGCTCTTTTTATGGCCGCTCCCGGCGTAGGAAGCGACCGTCCCCTCGTGGCATCTCCGGCATGGCTGCGGCTGCTGCTTCCCCTCGTGGGGCACCGAGGCGCTTCCCGGGTGGCAGTCCAGGCACCCTGTGTTACCGTGGCGGGCGCCGACGTATGCCTCGTGGCATTCCAGACAGCCCTCCGCCCCGCCGGCGGCCTTTGCCGCTCCGAGAGGGAGAAGGGTAAGCATGAGGGCCGCAGCAAGAAGGCGCAAGGACAGAGCATAGGGGGCCGGGGCGATTTTTCTTAACGGACCGGCCCCCTCCACGCTACAGGATATCCCTTACATCGCTAACATTCAGCTCGAGCATCTTTGTGCTGGCGAGAAGGCGCACGAGGTTCTTCTTCACCGCCTCTATGTCTCCCCCCAGTTCCATGAGCTCCTCCGCCGTCTTTCGCAGGAGCTTTATTCGCTTATCCATTTCCTCTATCTTGTAATTGTCGCTCACGATCGCCTCCCCCTCCTTAGTGTTTCCTCAGATCCTTGAACCTCTTCGCCTTCACCTCGTACCTGGGAAGGCTACCGTGGGGATGGACCTCTATCTTGTAGCCGAGGTTCGTTTTCACCCTGAGCTCGTCCTTGAGCCTGGCAAGGATCGACTCCTGCCCGCCCTCGAAGCCCGGTTTGATCTCTATCTTGAGCGATATGTCGTCTATGTCGCCCTTCTTCGTCACGACTACCTCGTACTCGTCGGAAAGCTCGCTGAAGCTCCGTACTACCTCTTCGATTGCCGTCGGGGCGAGCAGCACTCCCTTGACTTTCGTGATGTCGTCCGCCCTTCCCACGACCCCTCCGTCGATGATGCGGAAGGTCCTGCCGCAATCGCAAGAATAGTCGGCCCAGCGGATGACGTCCTTCGAATCGAAGCGGATGCAGGGCTTTGCAATCCTGTCGAAGGCGGTGATGACCATTTTGCCGTTCCTGCCCGGCTCCTCGATTATCTCGCCCGTATCTACATCCTCTATCTCGACCAGGAAGAAGGCCTCGTTCACGTGGAGGCCCCTCGGCTGGAAGGTGCACATGTAGCTCCAAGCCCCTATCTCCGTGGCGCCGATGTGATCGTACACCTTTGCGCCCCACGTGTCCTCCATGCGCTGCCTGGTGGTAGGGATGCTCGCGCCCGGCTCCCCCGCGCAGGTGATGCGCCGGATGCCTATGCTCTTCGGGTCTATGCCTATCTTCCGGGCCGTGTCGGCAAGGCCGAGGACGTAAGTAGGGGTCGCGCCGAAGGCAGTGCAGCGGAGCTCCTTCATTTTCATGATCCTGGCTCCCGTGTCGAGCACCCCGCCCGGCACCACTTCGCAGCCCAGCTTTTCGGCTGCATAGTGACAGGCCCAGAAGGCGACGAAGATGTTGTAGCCGAAGGGCAGGAACATGCGGTCCGTGTCCCTGTAGCCTTGCGCGTACAGGATGTAGGCCCAGCTCTCGGCCCACCATTCCCAGTCCTGCCAGGTATCGGCCTGATAGACCGGCGTGCCCGTAGTGCCGCTCGTCTGGCGGAACTCGGTTACTTCGGAGAGCGGTACGGCGAGCATATCGCCGTAAGGAAAGGGCGGTCTGCTCTGCACGTCCCTGAGCATGCCCTTGTCTGTTTTCGGGACCTTTCTCACATCCGCAAGGGTCTTGATGTCGCCCGGCTCGATGCCAGCCTCCCGATAGAGCTTGCCGTAAAACGGGGACTTCTCGTAGGCCCACGTGAAGATGCGCTTGAACTTCTTCAGCTGGAGTTCCTGCAGCTTCTCCCTTGGCAGAGTTTCCGTGATCGGGTTCCAGTACAAACTCGCGTCTTTTGCCATGTCGGTCCTCCCTGACCCTGTCTCTTTACAGCCTAAGCCTTACGCACCCCTAACCCCCGGAACACATCATAAAACGGGGCGCCTCCAACACCAACACTTCCGTTTCCCCCTTCTGCATCCTACGGTAGAGCATGTTGAGGAGCTGCTGGAAGCTCGTTACCTGCCACCCGCTCACGATCCTCCAAATCTCCGGGTCGGCCCAATTCCAGTCCTTTGCTTCATCGAGGGTGTGGTAGCTCTCTTCGCCCGTTTCCCTGTTCAACACCTTCAGCCTGATCTTATAGGTGACCTTGCCTTCCTTTTCGCTCGCGGCCGGCGAGCCTTTACCGTCTTCCGCCATTTTTTTAACCTTCCTCTAGCATACACAATAACGACAGGCGACCTGCCGTGGCTTATTCAATACCCCGGATCGGATGATTCATCGTTTCCATAGGTGGCGCTCCCTTCACCCGTCAGACCTTTGATCCGGGGGCTCTCCCCGCAGAGGTCGCAGCTTGGGTGCCTCCCGATCTCGATAAAATTGGCGCCGAGGTGCAGGGCATTATAAATGTAGAACTTGCCGATCATGGGCGTCCCTATTCCAAGGATCAGCTTCACCGCCTCCGTGGCCTGGACCAGGCCGATCTGCCCGGGTACCATACCCAGGACCCCCACCTGGCTTCAGGTAGGCACCAGGTGCCGGGGCGGCGGGACAGGAAAGATGCATCTCAGGCAGGGCCCTCCTTTTTTCGGCCAGAAAACGCCTGCCTGCCCGTCAAAACCGACGGCGCCGCCGAAGATGCAGGGCTTGCCCGCAAAATAGCATGCGTCGTTGATAAGGAACTTGGTAGCTATATTGTCCGAAGCGTCTATCACTACGTCGAAGCCCTCCAGGATCTCCAGGGCGTTCCCGGGGACAAGGCGCTCGGGATAAAGGACCACCCTGACATCGGGGTTGATCCTCTCTATGGCAGACTTCGCGGAATCCACCTTGAGCCTGCCCACGTCGCCCGTCCCGTGGAGGACCTGCCTGTTCAGATTGGAGAGGGCTACCGTGTCGAAGTCCACAATGCCGACCGTCCCCACGCCGGAGGCGGCAAGGTAAAGGGCCGCGGAAGAGGCGAGACCGCCGGCGCCGACAAGAAGGACACTAGCGGACATCAGCTTGAGCTGGCCTTCCTCGCCCACCTCCTTAAGGAGCATATTCCGGCTGTAGCGGTCGAGCTGACGGCGGGTGAAAGCGCCGTCGGCAACGACGGCTTCCCCCGCCTCAAGCCATGCATTGTAGCCGGCTGCAATGGAGAGGGCTTTTTTGAAGCCCATATTCCTCAGCCGGGCGGCAGCCCGCAGGGAGACGGCGCCCGTGGAGCAGTAAAGGAGGACGGTCGTCTCTTTCCCTTCCGGAAGCTCCCCCAGGTTCTCTTCCAGGAGGCCGGGAGGCACCGCTCGGCTGCCTTCGATGCGGCCGAGACACATCTCCCCCTCGCCCCTTACGTCCAAGAGGATCGCCCGGCCGCTCCGCAGGATCTCCTTCGCCTCGTCGATGGTTATCTCAAGCTCCACGGGCTCCGTTGCAGCCTTCACCCGGTCTCTTCCTTCAAGCGCACCCTCTTGCGTTTTCATGGCTCAGCGTTCATGATAGTAAACTTATGTGCCTAAAAGTATATACTCTACCGAAGGACTAATCAATGGATTATGTGCTATTATGAGGTCCTTTACGGCAAACGCCGTCTATCCCCTTCGGGCCGGCCGTGGCTCTTGCCGCCCTCGATCGGGCCGGCCAATTCAGAATGGAGAATACCGAGGCTATTTCTTGTGACACTCCATGCCTTTCCACGGCGGCTTCAGCCCCTTTGCCGCCATCTCCCTGCGACAGGTAATCGGAACAATAGGGCTCTTATTTCGGCCGGTCCGGAGCGGGTGCGGGCCGGAGGCCCGTCCTGACGAAGGTAAAATAATCGGCTATGATCTCCCGGTGGTCGAAGGCCAGCGCGCCGGGCAGGGAATCGAGAGAGAACACCCCGGCGCTTTTCGCATCGTCGGAGGCCTTCAGGTCGCCCTGCCCCAGGGCGGTGTAGACGACGCTCACCGTGCTGCCCCTCGGGTCCCTTGACGGTTTCCCGTAGACGTAAAGGAGCTCCCGCAGCGTCACATCGAGCGACGTCTCCTCCCGGGCCTCCCTTACCGCCGCTTCCTCCAGAGGCTCGCCTTCGTCCACGAACCCGCCCGGCAGCGCCCAACCCGGCGGCTTGTTCCTCCGCTCGATGAGGACTATACCTTCCCCGTACTCGATGATGATATCTACGGCGATAAGAGGTGTAACCGGCCTTGCCATTCCTGTCTCAGTATATCATATTTGTGATCCTGCGGACCGAAGTCCCCTCAAAGCTTTCCGCCCTTTCAGGGGACAGGCCGTTCGGTGCAGCCTTTAAGCTTGCCGTTCCTCAACGAAAAGGTGTTATTTTTTTTCTTGCATATTGGCCCCCGCCGGCAGCAAAATGAACGGGAGGGCAAAGGGCCGCGGGAGGAGGGTAACGGTGGAAACGGGGCGGAGCGGGAGCCGATGAAGAGAAAAGACCACATCGACATTGCAGGATTCCTGGTCCTTGTCTGCCTTACCCTGCTCTGGGGACTAAACTATCCGGTCGTAAAGGTGACGAACCAGGGTCTCTCCCCGATCTTCAATTCGCTCCTCAGGTCCGTGATCGCCTCCATCTTAGGCATCTCCTACTGCCTCTTCATAAAACAGCCCCTTTTCCACAGGGATATCCGCCTCTTTCACGGCTTTATCGTCGGAATGCTTTTCGGCATGGAGTTCATCTGCATCTACGTCAGCCTGATTTACACCGATGCGGCCCGCAGCGTGATATTCGTCAACCTGTCCCCCTTTGTGGTTGCCGTGGGGGCCTATTTATTCGTAAAGGAAAGGATCGGCCCCTTGCAGGTCGCGGGACTGATCCTCGCCTTTCTCGGCGCTTATCTGGTCCTTCAGGGGAAGCCCCGGACATGGACCCCTGCCTTTCTCGCCGGCGACCTGATGGCCATCGCCGCCGCCTTCTTCTGGGGCGCGACGACCGTCTACATAAAGAAATATCTCGCCGAAAAGGTGCAGCCCATCCACACCTTTCTCTATCAACTCGTCTTCTCGGTGCCCATCATCCTCGTCTTCGCCCTCGCAACAGAGCCTGTATGGATAATCCGCCTTACCCCCGCCATCGTCGGCGGCGTGCTCTATTCGTCGGTAATCGTCGCCTTTGCCTCCTACCTCGTCTGGTTCCGGCTCATACACTCCTATCCGATCTCGCAACTGGCCGTCTTCACCTTTTTGATGCCCGTATTCGGCACGGCCGCGAGCGGCATTTTTCTCGGCGAGCAGATGACATGGGGGCTTATCGGCGGTCTCTGCCTGGTTTGCGCCGGCATATACGCGACGAACTACAGGAGGGGCGGCCTATCCGCAAAGGGTGGAAAGTCAGCCGAGCCCGAAGGAAAGGGCCAGATGGTAGGCTGCGACCCCTCCAAGGAATGAGACCGCCAGCATGAAGAGGAAGGAGGAGATGAACCACCTCCAGCTTCCCATCTCCTGCTTCATAACGGCGACCGTCGCGGCGCACGGGACGAAGAGCATGAGCACAACGAGAAAGGCAAGGGAGGAGGCAGGGCTCATGACCCTGGGCAGCACGCTCCGGAGACCTTCTTGACCCACCCCGTAGAGGACGGCAAGGGTGGCTATCGAGTTCTCCTTGGCCACGAGGCTCGAGACAAGGGCCACCATCTCCTTCCATCCCAGGCCCATGACCGCCCCCACGGGTGAAAGCAGCCTGCCCATCCAGGCGAGCACGCTCGTGTCGAGGCGTCCCCCGGGGATGTTGGCGAGAAGCCAGGTCGCTACGGAAGCAGCGAGGATCACGCTGCCGGCGCGCCTCACAAAGGAGACCGTCCTTGCCCACACCGCTATCGATATGGTATGCGGGTCGGGTTTGTGGTACAGGGGCAGCTCCATGATGAAGGGCATAGGCTCGCCCTTCATGAAGACCCTGCTGATAGCCATGCCCGTGACGCCGAGTACCGCGATATTGGTGGTAAGGAGCAGCCAGGAGACGAGGGCGGCCCTTTCCGCGAAGACGGCTGCGCTTACGAAGGTGAGCACGGCCAGCCGGGCCGTGCAGGGAACGAAGGGCGCCAGGAAGATAGTGAGGAGGCGCGCCTTTCTCGATTCCACTATCCGGGCCCCGATCACGGAGGGCACATTGCAGCCGAAACCGAGGCAAAGGGGCAGGAAGCTCTTGCCGTGGAGGCCGATGACGTGCATGAACCGGTCCATCACGAAGGCGCCCCTCGCCATGTAGCCCACGTCTTCGAGGAACGCCAGGCAGACAAAGAATATGATCAGTATGGGCAAGAAGGTGAGCACGGACCCGGCGCCGCCGATAACGCCTTTGATAACCAGTCCCGAGAGCCATTGCGGCGCCCCGGAGAGGGCGGTCTCCAGGAGGCGCGCAAAAGTTCCGAGGAGCCATTCAAGCTGGTGCTGCACCGGGAAGCCTACCTTGTAGGTGAGAGTAAAGACAAGGCCGAGTATTGCCAGAAACACCGGGATACCCAGGATGGGCTGAGTGAGCAGGTGGTCAATCCGGTCCGTCATAAGCACCTGCCCCCTCCTGAAGTGCGAGACGGCGATGCGCGTTACAGCCTCTATCCAGTCGTACCTGCCCCCCAGTACTGCCCGCAGCGCGTCCTCGTGCTCGATGAGGAGCCCCTGGATCTCGTTCCATCTGTCCTCCGGGACAAGCCCCTCCACCGCGCGGGACACCTCAGGGTCGCCCTCCATAAGCTTCGTTGCCACCCAGCGGTCCGTATAGGACCGCGGCATTCGGCCCTTCAGAAGCTCCAGGAGCCTCATGTAGATGGCCCTGTGGTCGTAGGAAACGTCGGGCAGGCGCGGGTTGAAGTCGACCATCCGGTTCGAGGCATCTACTATGAGGGGGACGAGCTCCCTTATGCCCTTGTTTTTCGTTGCTATAACCGAAACGGCGGGCAGGCCGAGCGACCTCTGGAGGGCGGCCACGTCCACGTGAATGCCCTGGCTCTCGGCGACATCCATCATGTTCACGGCCACGACGATGGGCACGTCGAGGAGGAGCAGCTCGGAGAGCAGGTACAAGCTCCTCTCGAGGGCGGAGGCGTTGGCAACGAGCACTATGACGTCCGGCCTTTCGTGGATGATGAACTCCCGGGCCGCCCTCTCTTCTTCCGAAAAAGACGTAAGGCTGTAAGTGCCCGGCAGGTCGACGATACGCATCCGGGCGCCGTCGCTTACGTGAACCCCTTCTTTCTTCTCCACGGTCTTCCCCGGCCAGTTTCCCACGTGCTGCGACAGACCGGTGAGGATGTTGAAAAGAGTCGATTTTCCCACGTTCGGCTGTCCGGCCAGGGCGACGAGCAGATGGGTCTTCTCCTCCTCGGAGGGGGCGATCTTTGAGACGAATATGCGCGAGGCCTCTATTCTGCCGAGGGCAAGGCGCGTGCCCGAGGCGAGGACGATCACCGAGCCGCCGCTGTTCGTGAGCATCCTGATCGTCGTCCCGAGGACTATTCCCATTGACGCGAGCCGGCTAGTAAGGCGCTCGCCGCCCCCTATGGAGCTGACTATGCCCTCCTCGCCCTCCCTCAGAGTCGTCACGGTGGAGACCACGTTTTCCACAGCGTTTTTTCCTTTCCGGAACTACGGATTAGCTCTGTTTATACCTGTATTCTTTTGAAATGTCAACGCCGCCGTAAAGGCGCAGGTGAAGGCGTAGCGGGTCCGTCCGGGTCGCATAGGTTACAGGCCACGGAACAAACGCCTCCTCGAGGGTGTCTAAGGTAGAAGATGGGTTGGAAGTTATTTACTTATTTACGCCCGTTAGTCGCCCCCGCCCCCAACGACCTGCGGCGAGGGGTCCGGGGACGAGGAAATATCTTGTCAAGCCCGAGACATTTTTGATAGCATTGTTAAGTCAACGAATCGGATCCCTGGGGTTGAATAAAGGGACGAGGAGGGAAAGGACATGAAGCGTCTTCCGGCAGTTCACGCAACGCTCTTTTTGTTGTTTGTCTGCTCTATCGCCCTTTTGGTTCCATCTCAGGGGCGGGCATTTACCGTCAGCGGAGCCACCTTCAATGACCTTCACCTGAGCGGCCACGGTGGAGGGGGAGGTGGTGGAGGCGGCGGAGGCGGTGGAGGGGGCGGCGATTACTACGACCCCGTAGCCGCCCAGCACAACGAGGGACACAACCTGAACGAGCAGGGTGTCGCCTACTACAACAACAAGAACTGGGACATGGCAGTCCAGTATTTCAGGGCGGCCCTCGAGAAATGGCCGGAGAACCAGACAATCAGAAACAACCTGGAGAACGCCGAAAGCGCCCAGCGCGCCGATCAGGCCGAAAAGGAGCGCCAGCGCAAGGACGCACAGGCAGCCTCCTCCATGAGAGCTAGCATCGACAACATGAGCAAGGGTCTCGGCTCTCCGCCCCCTTCGGCTTCGGGGCTCGACTTTGACGGAAGGAACGCTTCACCGCCGCCCACCTCCGGGGGGCTCAACTTCATGGGAGGGGCTCCTTCCCCAGCGCGGGTCTACAACGATCCTTCGGTCGTCGACCTCCGTTTCCTCGACCCCGACAAGCCGATCGTCGTCGACCCGAACGTAGTCAAAGGCAGGGAGCGGGTCTTCCCCGCCCAGCCGGACCCTGAGACCTACAAGAACGCCAACCACAACAAGGGCCTCGACGCCCTCCTCAAGAACAACCCCGAGCTGGCCCTCCAGTACTTTACAAAGGCTAGAAAAGAGCGCCCCAACGACCCGATCATCCGCAACATGGTCTTACTCTCCCAGAACCTCGTCAAGGTCCACAGGCAGAAGAGGCAGGAAGGGGCCCGCCTGGCCCTTGAGGCATACGCCTTCCTCATGTCCGGCGATCCGGTCAAGGCCAGGCAATCCATCATCAAGGCGAGCGAGGTCGCCCCGTACGATAAGAACATCAGCAAGTACGCCGCATGGTTCAACACTAGCATCGCCACCTTCGAGAACGGACTTGCTGCCTCCCCCCCTGAGGTGAGGACAGCCTACAGGCTGGCAGGGCACGGTCTGTATTCCCTGAGTAAGGGCGATTACGCCGCAGGGGTCAAGAACCTTGAGACGGCCTCCTCTATGAGCCCCGGCGACCCCCTCATAACAACCATGCTCGATGAGGCGCGCAAGAAGGCCGGGGGAAAATAGGGGCCCCGAGGGGCGTGGGTAGAGGGGGAAGAAAACGGTGCGAGCGGCCGGGTGGATATTTCACAGGCTCTACCCCGGCCGCCCCCTTGTAAAAAGCAAAGGCCTTTTCAGCCGCGGCCTTTCGCGGTTGCGAGCGTCTCTATGAACGCGTCGATCCTGTTGTGGGTGTCGGCCTCGTTGTATGAGCTGATATCGACTATATCGCCCTCCATGATCAGGACCGGCACGTCCCGGTAAACTTTCTTCAGCATCTGGGCCTGCAGCATTATGCCCGCATGCCACGAGCGGCACGAAAAGGCCGAATGGAAGACAACCCCGTCGCACTTGTAATCCTCGATATACTCGATCAGCCGCTCCACCTCCGGCATTGACCCGGGACGCTTGCGGGCCTTGTCATACCAGTAAGTCCAGTAGCGCACCCATCTCCAGGCGATATGCTCGAGGGGGTCGTTTGTCTTGGGGAGGTCAAGCCGGTAGACTGCCTCGCTGCACCGGTACGTCGTTTCGACGGGGAAGACGGCGCCTTTGCCGTTGAAATACTGAAAATCGGCAAGGGCGAACCAGGAAGGAAGGCCCGCGCCCCAGAGGAGCCTGTATTTCTCGTCTTCCACAACACTTTCTTTGTTCTCGATCTTCTGCAGGAGCTCGGTGCGAAGGTCGGCATAGAAGTCGTAGCATTCCTGGGTGCCCAGCATGAAAGAGATGGGGACCATGGTGTTCATTGCGTCCCCAGTGTCCATGGGGCATGGCACGGCCTTTCGCAGCTCGTATGTCTCGATGAACATGTTCCAGGTCCGGTCCGAAAGGTCCACGATCTCCGCAAGCTTGTCCCAGTCCATCTTCTTGCCCGTTACCTTCTCGCAAAAACGGACGCAGGCGTGGAGCTCCTCCGTATTATACTTGACGTAGAACTTCTCCTGCTCCTTGTGGTCTATTGTGGGGTCCCACGGCGGATAGTACATGCCTCCCACGAACACCGGCACATCCGGCAGGTAATGCTGCGTTGCCTGGGGCCACTTGTACCTTGGGTCGCAGAGCAGCTGGCCCGACCCCAGGACCATATCCGGTCTTCCCATCCCGCCCCACGGAGGGTTGGGCGGCATCTCGCCCCCCAGTTCCTCCCGCCACATATCGAAGCCAAGGTTGCAGGTGGCGTAAGTACAGAGCGAGCGGGAGAAGTTTTCGGCCTCCGCTTTTTGCAGGAACCTTTCCGCGTCCCTTTTGGCCGCGCATATGCCTGAAAAGCTCTCACCCCATGCGGGTACTATGTCCATGGCCCTCATGATCTCATCCACCGCGCAGACGATGAAAGCATAGGCCACTGTTTTTCCCTCTTCCCTTGCCCTGACTGTGGCCGCCATGTTGGCGCGCGTCATTTTCGGTACCTTGGCCGCAGCGGCGGTCGCAAGGGCCCTCGGTTTCTTCTCGTCAGCCATCTTTTCCCCCTTGCAGTTTATGCGATCATCTCGAGGAACGCCTCGATCCTGGTCTTCGTCCTTCCCAGGGTCGATGTGGAGTACTCGTCCTCGAGGTAGAGGACAGGCACGCCTGTCTGCTCGATGAAGCGTTTGATGGACGGGACCTCAAAGCCGTAGGGGTCGCAGTACTTGTAGACGAAGAGAATTACCGCGTTTACCCCGAATTCCTTGATAAAACCCCTTATGTGGCCGAACCGGGCCTCCAGGTTCTCCTGGTACGTCTCCCCGAAGGTGACGTAGGTCGTGGGTATTTTTATCTTCCGCAGATAACGCTCGGCCAGGCCGGCAAGCGGGTCGGGCGTTGCTTCCGCGTCCGGCCAGTAAACCTTGCTGCCTATGGAGAGGTTGTCCATCACGAGCTTCCCTCCGGCGTCCTCGATGATTTTCGCGATAGCGTAGTCATCGATCTGGTCGCCTACGAGCATGACCCTGGCGCCCGGAGCGCCCGCCTGCCTCCCTCTCCCCTGCACCTCAGCCGTTACACTTTTTATGAGGGCTGTAGACTCCTCGACGGGCAGGCTCATGGCAGCAACCAGGACCTGCGTCATCTCGACACCGGAAATTAGGGGCGGATCGACCTTTCTCAAGGCATAGAGCTCCCTCATGGCCAGCCTGTTCTCATTGTGCGCCCGGACTGCGCCGGCCAGGTCTTCCCGGCTTATCGCCCTCCCCAGGAACCGCTCAAGGCTCTTCACGAAGACGCCCAGAACGGACTGAAAGAACTCCAGCGACGGGTCATCCGTAAGATGGGGGACGTTCAGGAAGTGCCAATACGGCAGATTGAGGTTGTAGCTCCATTCGTTGTTCGTTTTCTCGGTGCTGTCACACTGGTGGGGCAACACCATGCCGTCGAGGTATTCGAATTTCCCCTTCAGAACCGAATCGAAAACGTTGCGAATAAAGGGGCAGACGATCGTCTCCATGTAGGCGTCGGCCTTCGTGATCGGCTCGGAAACGTCGCCCTTCAGCCGAATCGGTACAACACCGGCTGCTGTCAGGACCTCGACGGGTCCGAGGGCGGTCAGATAGCCGATCACCTTCCTGCCCGAGCCTTTCAGCTCCCTCGCCCTCGACCCATACGCGCTGTAATATTTTTTCGCCAATGCCAGTCCATCTGCTTGCGCTTGTGCCATGGTCGTTCCTCTCCCGCATCTGAGGACGGCCGCCTCCGGGCAGCCGTCCTCCGCTTTATCGTCTTCATTACCTGGGAACTAGAGGCAGGTTGTTACTACACGTGGTCTTTCCACATGCCGTATTTTTCCCTCAATATCCTGTGGAGGATCTTGCCTGCCCCAGATCTCGGCATCTCATCGTCCTTGATGAAGATGATGTTCTTGGGCACCTTGAAACTTGCGATTTTGCCCTTGCAATAACCGGAGATTTCATCGGGCGTCGCCGTCTGCCCCTCGTGGAGCACGACTACCGCGGTCACCTGCTCCCCCCACTTCTCATGGGGCACGCCGATAACTGCCACGTCCTTTACCTTGGGGTGGCCGCCCACACAGTTCTCCACTTCCGATGGGAAGATGTTCTCCCCGCCGGAGATTATCATGTTAGCTTTCCTGTCCACAAGGTAGATATAGCCGTCTTCATCCCTCATGCCCATGTCGCCGGCGCTGAAGTACTCACCTTTCATGGCCGCCTTGGTCTTCTCCGGCTCCTTCCAGTATCCCTCGAAAAGCATAGGGCTCCGCGAATAGAGCTCGCCCACCTTGTTCGGCTCCGTTACGAGATTTCCGTCCTCGTCGTAGAACCTGATCACGTCCGACCCAATTACCTCCCTTCCGCAAGAGCCGAGCTTCGTGAGCTGCTCGTTGGGTTTCAGTATGGTGACTATGCCCGCTTCAGTCGATCCGTATGCCTCATCGAGCTGCGAATTGGGGAACATCTTCAGGATGCCGAGCTTCGTATCCCGCCTGGCCGGCGCCGAAGAGATAAGGAGCTTCTTGATGGAGGTGAGGTCGTATTTTTGCTTCACCTCGTCCGGCAGGGCGAGCATCATGATATAGTGGGTGGGGACAAGAGAGGTGAAGGTGACCTTGTGGTCCGAGAATGTCTTGAGAAGGTTCTCCGCGTTGAAGCTGACCATGTTGTAGCACATGACCGTGCCGCCCACCCAGGTTACGACAAAGGAATAGAAGAGGGAGTTCACGTGGCAGCACGGCATAACGAGGAGATTGACGTCGTTGAAGTCGAACTGGTGGTCGAAGATCGAGATGAAATACTGCGCGAAGAGGGAGGCGTGGGTTTTCATGACGCCCTTAGGCTTTCCGGTTGTCCCGCCCGTGTACATGATGACCCAGAGGTCGTCGGCGTTGACTTCGGTAGCCGGCTCTTCCGGGCTCGCCTTCGCCAGGATGTCTTCGTAGGGCAGATAGCCGTCGAACTTAGGCTTGGCGTCTGCGCCGAAGGAAATATAGGTCTTCACCGCCTCCAGGTTCTTCTTCATGCCGGTCACGTGGTCCACCCACTGGTCCTGAACGATAAAGGCCTTGGCCTCGCAGTGGTTGATGATGTACTCCATCTCCGGCCCCGAAAGCCTGAACATGATAGGAACGCATATGAAGCCGCCTTTTGCCGCAGCCGCGTAAATCTCCATCCACTCGACGCAGTTGTAAGCCAGCGCCGCAAACCTGTCCCCTTTTTTCATGCCCGTCGTCGCAAGGGCGTTCGCAAGCCGGCACGAGCGCTCGTTCCATTCCTTGTACGTGTGAGACTTGTTCAGATCTTTGATGCTGACCTTGTTGGGCCACTTGAAGGCACCCACTCTTACAACGTCTTTCGCCGTCAGCCAGTGTCCAAGTTTCATACCAAACCCCCTAAAAGTATAATTTAGACGTCTATTCTACCAGCTCCAGGAGGTGATAAACCTTCTGGGGCATCTTGTTATGGAGAATGTTGTCGATCAGGTTGATCATGCACCCCGGGCACGCCGTCACGACTATATCCGCGCCTGTAGCCTTTATCCCTTCCATCTTCTTTGCCGCTATCTTCTTGCTGAGGTCATAGTGGTAGACGGAAAAAGAGCCGCCCATTCCGCAGCAGAGGTCGGCATTGCCCATCTCCACGTACTTGAGGCCCGCGAGGCCTTTCAGTATGGCCCTCGGCTGGTCCTTGATGTTCTGATACCTGACAAGGTGACAGGGGTCATGCCAGGTTGCCGTCTTGCCGATGAACTCCTTTTTCAGTTTCAGCTCTTCGGGCTTCACCTTCATCACGTCGACGACGAACTCGGTCGCGTCCTTGATCTTCTTTTCGAAGTCGCCGTACCGCTTCTCCTGGTCTTCGTTGTCGGCAAGATACTTCTTGTAGTCTTTGAGTGTGGAGCTGCACGTGCCGCAGGCGGTGACTATGGTATCGACGTCGCCGAAGGCCTTTATGTTCTCGTCCGCAAGGAAACGGCCCGTTTCAAAATCTCCGCTGAAATAGACGGCCGCCCCGCAGCAGTTCTGGGTCTTGGGCACCACCACCTCGACCCCCCGGTGCGTAAGGAAGTCTATAAGTTTCAGGCCGAGCTCGGGATAGACGAAATCCGTGGCGCACCCCATGAAGAAACCGACCCTCATTTTGGTCTCACCGATTGCCGGGTAGACGGGCTTCACCTGGTCCCGCAGGAAAGTGCCGGCGAGCTCGGGGAAGTTCCTGGCGCCTAAAGATTTGATGAAGTCGGGCAGGTGTCGTATCTTCCCTTCAGTGCGTGGGAAAAGCCACTGGAAGGTCTGCATCAGCCTCGCGTAGCGTCCCATTGCGGACCTGTTTGCCATGGCCCTCCTGAAGACAAAGCCTTTGACCAGGCCCAGGCCCTTTTCCTTAACCATCTGCGCCCGGGCCGCCACGATGACCCTGTCGATCTGCGCCTTGGCCGGGCAGTTGACTACGCACCGCTTGCAGAGCAGACACTTGCCTATAATCTCGCCCAGCTCGGGCGTGAACTCCTGCTGGCCCTTTATGGCGAGTTTCGCGAGGTAGTTCTTGCCCCTGGCAACGGACGTCTCCACCCTCTCCTCCTGATAAACCGGACAGAAGAAGCTGCAGAAGCCGCACTTCATGCACTGGTCAACGTATTGCTCGACTTTTTTGAGCTCTCTGAGATCTTTCACGGATTATCCCCCTAATTTAATCCCAGATTTTGCCTGGATTCATTATGTTGTTCGGATCCAAGAGCGCCTTTACACCCTTCATCATATTAACCACAACGGGGTCCGTTATTTTGCTGAAGAATTTCTGCTTCTCAAGCCCGATGCCGTGCTCACCCGAGAGCACCCCGCCCAGGTCGACGGCCCCCTGGATGATCTCCTCCATCGCGCCCACCGCCCTCTTATAGTGCTCCTCGTTGCTCATGTCGGTCATGATCGAGGGGTGGAGGTTCCCGTCACCCGCGTGGCCCAGCACCATAACCTCGACGTTGTATTTCTTGGCGAGCTCCTTGCACTTGTTGATCAGGTCGGGGATCCTGCCCCGCGGCACAGTGACGTCCTCCGCAAGGACGGTCTTTGCCTTCCCGAATACCGCTGCGAAGCCCGCCCTTCTTGCGAGCCAGTACTTGTTCGCCTCATCCGCGTCTTTGGCCACCTTTACGTCTTTGGCCCCGTACTTCTTGGTGATCTCGACGATCTTCTCGGTTTCTTTCTCCACGGCCTCGGCGATGCCGTCGCATTCGAAGAGGAGCACGGCGTCTGCGTCTTTCGGCAGGCCTATGGGCATCATCTCTTCTATCCTGTTGATAACCCAGTTATCGATGAGCTCGATCTTGCAGGGGATGATCCCGTTCTCCAGCACCCTGTACACGCTCTCCCCGGCCGTCGCTACGTCGTCGTAGACCACCACAATCGTCTTTCTCGCCGGGGGCAATGGGGAAAGGCGGAGCTCGGCCTTCGTAATCACACCGAGGGTGCCTTCGGCGCTGATAAAAATATGGAGAAGGTCGTATCCGACAACGTTCTTCAGGGTCCTTCCGCCGAGATTGATGACCTCGCCCGTGGCCAGCACGACCTCGACCCCCAGGATATATTGCTTGGTCACCCCGTACTTGACGCACGCCGGGCCGCCTGCGTTCTCAGAGATGATTCCTCCCAGAGTGGCGCCCAGGAAGCTCTGTGGGTCGGGGGGGAAGAAAAGGCCGTCCTTTGCAATCCTCATGGTGAGGTCCTGGAGGACCACGCCCGGCTCCACGGTGGCGGTCAGGTTCTCCTTGTCGACCTTCACTATCTTGTTCATCTTCGTCATGACGAGCGCGATCCCGCCCAGCCAGGGAACGGAGCCTCCGCTCACGTTCGTGCCTCCGCCCCTCGGCGTGACGGGTATCTTCTCTTTGTTGGCGATCTTGAGTATGGCGGACACCTGGGAGGCGCTGGTGGGGAAGATTACGACGTCAGGCTCCCTTATCCAGTTCGTCGTGCCGTCGTAAGAGTATGCCTTCAATGCCTCTTTCGAAGTGAGCACGTTCTCGCTGCCTACGATCTTCTGAAACTCCCCGATTAAGGATTGGTTGATCATTGGAAACCCCCGTTCGATTATTGAGCGACCCGCTGCGCGGGCGCCCCGGCCGCCCCCTCCACGCGACCTTCGGGCAAGGGGCGGTCCGGCCGGCGGGCTCACCCCTCGAAAAAGGAAGAGGCTCTATGCTTTCCTGAATTCCTTCTCCATCGCTTCCTTTGCAGGCCTGACGTATATGTCTCTAAGCTTCGGCTTCTCTATCTTGCCCGAAGGGTTCCTCGGAACAACGGCCTGCACTATCTTTTCGGGCCATTTATATTTCGCCAGGCCGCGATCTTTGACAAAGTTTATCACATCCTCGTCGGTCAAGGTCTCACCCTGCCTTACCTGGATGATCGCCATGACGATCTCGACCAGCCTCGGGTGGGGATAGCCGAGCACCGCAACGTCCTGGATCTTCGGGTGCTTCCTGAGGGCGTCCTCGATCTCGGCCGGGAATATGTTCTCTCCCCCCCTGATGATGAGGTCTTTGGCACGGTCCGCGAAGAAGATGAAGCCTTCGCTATCCATGTATGCCAGGTCCCCCGTATGGAGCCAGCCGTCGGTGATCGTTTTTTGCGTCATTTCGGGATTGAATGCGTATTCCTTCATGAGCCTCGGCCCTTTTAGCAAAAGCTCTCCGATTGTTCCGGCGGGCATCTCTTTCCCTTCTGAATCGACCACTTTCGCCTCCATGAAGGCCGTCGCCTTGCCGATGGAGCCGGGCTTCCTCATGATGTCCTGGTCGTAGCAGTTGAGCGTCCCACCCCCGCCCCCTTCCGTAATTCCGTAAATGTTGCTGATGGGAAGGCCGGGGAATATCTTCTTCGAATCTTCGAGGAGCGCGTAAGGAACAGGCTGCGCGCCTATCTCAATGTGCTTCAAGCGGGAGAGGTCGTAATCCTTCAGGCTGATCTGACCCGACTTTATCGCCGCCAGGACGTCGGCCCACGTAGGGACCGTGTTCCAGCCGCCGGTGCACCCCTCATCCGCCATCGACCTCAGGTAGTTCTCGGGCTGAAGCTCCATGGGCATCAGGATCTTTCCCGCCCCGATGTAACAGGGAAACGACAGAAAGAGCGTGCCGCTGTGATAGAAAGGATGGGGCGACAGGTAGACGCTGCTGTAGCCCTCATTGTAGGTAAGGGCGTTCCCGACGCCTATCCAGAAGAGCGTCCCGTGGGTATGGGAGACGGGTTTCGGCGCTCCCGTAGTGCCGGAAGTGAACATGAGCTCCGCCATGTCGTCCTCTCCCGCTTCTACAAGGACCGGAGAAGCTTTGCCGTTGCCGACGATCTCTCCATAGGCCTTCATGCCGGCCGGCGCGTTACCCACGCAGACGTAATGCCTGCAGTATTCCATCGCCTTCATGATGGGATCCACCCTGGGTACGAACGTCTCGCCCAGGATGAAGACCTTGCTTCTAGTGACATCGCAGGCGTACTTTATGTCGTTGCTTGCGAACCTGAAGTTGAGGGGGCTGATCACCGCCCCCGTTTTCAGCACCGCCATGTACGTGATATACCATTCGATGCTGTTGAGGAGCAAGTGCTGCACCACGTCCCCTTTTTTGATGCCGCACTCGTCGATCAGGTAGTTCGCTACCTTGTTCGTCTGCTCTTCGAGCTCCTTCCATGTAAGGACGCGGCGCGTCTTCTTGGACGGATAGCTTTCGATGATAAACTCCCGCTCCGGGAACTTGCTTGCATTGAGACGGCAAAAACCGGCAAAATTCATAATCCCCCCTTAGGCTCCGCGGTCGCCGACCAGCCGGCAGGTTCCGTGTCGCAAGGGATCACAGGACCTACCGGGTCAGCCGGCCCGTCATTTATAGCGCTTTCTTCCCCTCTGAAAACGCCTTTATATTCAGCTCATGAATCTTCTTCGGGAGAAGATCCGTAAGCGCCCTCATCCACATGTCTTTCTTGATCTCCGGAAAGAAATTCGAGAAGGCGCCGACGAGAACCACATTCGCCGCCTGGGCGTTCCCCAGGGAAAACGCGATCTCCTGGCCTTTGACCACATGGACGTTCTCCTTGAAAAACTTCTTGAACGTCTCCGGTATGCCCTCGGGATACTTCGCCTGTCCGAGGTTGACTGCGGGGGGAAGTATCTTCTGCTCGTTTATGACGATCTTCGCGCTCTTCTTGCAGTAGTTTATGTACCTGAGAGCCTCGAGCAGCTCGAAGGCAAGGAGGAAATCGGCCTCGCCGTACTTGATGAGCGGCGAGTAAACCTTTTTGCCGTAACGGAAATGGGTGGTCACGTCTCCACCCCGCTGGGCCATGCCGTGGACCTCGCTCTTCTTTACGTCGTAGCCTGCCTCCACGAAAACGTGGGCAAGGATATTGCTCGCGAGGATTGCCCCCTGTCCGCCCACACCCGACAGCAATATGTTGGTCACACTGTTGTTCTGCATCACGCACCTACCTTTCCGGGAACGATCGATTCGAATTTGCAGACCTGAGCGCAGAGCCCGCAGCCGGGACATTGGAGCCTGTTGATCGAGACTGTCCCTTTTCTCTTCTTGCCGTCTTTGGTCGTCCCTTCCTTCTCCACCCAGCTGATCGCAGGGCAGCCCAGCTCCAGGCAAACCTTGCATCCACGGCAGTTATCCATATTGATGCCGTAGAAGGGATAGGCGAATTTTCTCTTCTCCCTGCGATGGAGCATGCAGGGACCGTTCTGCGTTATGATGACCGAGGCTTCGGGCCGGTTCATCTCTTCCTTGATGGTCTCCATGGTCGCCTTCACGTCGTAAGGGTCGACCTTTTGCACGTGCTTTACGCCGAGGGCGCGGACGAGCTGCTCGTAGTCGACCATGTTGGTCGGCTCGCCCTCGAGCGTGTAGCCCGTACCCGCGTGTTCCTGAAGGCCCGTCATGCCGGTTGTCCTGTTGTCGAGAATGATTGAGGTGGAGTATCCCTTGTTATAGACCGTGTCCATAAGAGGGGTAATTCCGCCGTGGAGGAAGGTCGAGTCGCCGATCACGGCGCATATCTGACCGAGGCCCTCCTTGCCCAGGGCCTTGCCCGCTCCATAAGCCTGGCCTATGCTCGCTCCCATGCAAACGCACGAGTGGAGCGCCTGGAGGGGCGGGGCACTGGCGAGGGTGTAGCAGCCTATGTCGCCGAAGACGAAGGCGCCGAGTTTCTTCAACGAGTAAAAGAGCGCCCTGTGGGAACAGCCCGGGCACATGTTGGGCGGTCTGCGCGGCAGGTCCTCAGGCTTGACGCGGATTTCCGGCTCCTTGTATTTCTTGCCGAGGAGCGCTTTCGCCACTATCTCGGGAGAGAGCTCGTACATATTGGGGATGAGGTCCTTGCCATGGAAGACTTTGTAGCCGAGCGCCTTGATCTCGGTCTCCAGGAAGGGGTCGAGCTCCTCTACTATGATGACCTTCTTCACCTTCTTGTAGAAATCGGCTATCAGCTTCTTCGGCAGGGGCCAGACCATGCCGAGCTTGAGGTAGGAGTAGTTCGGGAAAACCTCCTTCGTGTACATATACGCGGCGCCGGCAGTGATCACCCCTATGGCGGGGTCGTTGATCTCCATTTTATTGTAAGGGAATTCGTCGGCATAGGCCTCAAGCCTTCTCATCCGCTCCTCGATGATCTTCCTTCTGACCCGGACGTTGGCCGGGACCATCACGTACTTGGGCGACTGCTTCGGATCTAAACCTAGGGGTACGGCCGTCTTCTTCCTTTCTCCCAGCTTTACTGTGGAGTCGGAATGGGAAACCCTGGTCTCGCCCTTCAGGAGGACGGGCGTGTCGAATTTCTCGCTGATGTCGAAGGCTATCTTCGTGAACTCCTTACACTCGGCAGCGTCCCCCGGCTCCAGCATAGGCACCTTGGCAAAGCGCGCCCAGTTCCGCGAGTCCTGCTCGTTCTGCGAGCTGTGGACATTCGGATCGTCGGCCACGACGATTACGAACCCGCCCTTGATGCCCGTATACGCCAGCGTCATAAACGGGTCGGAGGCAACGTTCAACCCCACGTGCTTCATACACGCCATGGCCCTGGCGCCTGCGATGGCTGCGCCGGAAGCCACCTCTACCGCGACTTTCTCATTGGGCGACCACTGTGCCTGGATCTCCTTGTACTGTGACATCTCTGCGAGTATCTCGCTGCTCGGGGTCCCGGGGTACGCGGCGGCTACCGTTACGCCCGCCTCCCAGGCGCCCCTCGCTATTGCCTCGTTTCCTTGTAAAACCTTTTTCATAATCCATTCCCCCTATCCGGCATGTCGCCTTTGATTTATGGTTACCTATCTTGTATACAATGCCCTGAGGCGATTCGTCAACTTTCGGAGGGGGTTGCCCGGATACCTTCCGGGCAACCCCCTCGCTTTGTCCTTTCTTAACCCTCACATACTAGTATTCCCGTCTTACCCCGTTGCCGCCGTCGTTTTCTGCTGTCCGGCGGAACGTGCGTCAGTTTTCGAAGGGAAGAGTTTGTCGATGAGCTTTTGCGAAGGCGGCTTCGAGATGAGGCTGCCGCCGAAATAAAGGACGAGGCATCCGCCGATCAGTATCCACTCCATGGTGCCCATGCCGAGCAAAGCCGGCTTCCTTCCGAGCACTGCCCACCCGCCGAAAAGGGTTGCGACTGTGCCGTAAATGACTGTAAGAGTCGCCCCGACCTTCGTTGCCCGCTTCCAGTAGTAAGAAATGACGGTAACGGGGAAAAAGATCGCGCCGAGACCCATTGCCGCAAGCCCCATGAATATGGCGAGGAGCGCCGGCGGTCTTTCAAGGGTAAAGTAGAATGGGAGGAAAAGAAAAAGGGCGATGAGAAAATAACCCAGATAGAGCATGGACTTATCGGATGTCTTTGGCGCCCAGAGCTTTATGATATCTCTTGTCACATTCGCGCTCATGATGAAGACCATGGCCGACAGGGTACCGAGGGCCGCGCCGACAACGCCGACCAGGTAGACCGACAGCAGCCCGGGGCCTCCTATCGCCCAGGAGAGCATGGGGGCCGAGAGGTCGGCGCCCCATTGCTTGTTGGCAAGGAGGTTCGTGCCGAATATCATGCGCGCCACGAGGCCGTTGCTCGAGCAGTCGAGCATGACCGGGATACCCGCCGTGAGCCAGACTACGAAGCAGAGCAGTACAAACTCCTTCCTGTTCAGCTTCTTCATACCCAGGAACCTGGTCACGTTATGCGGAAAGCCGACGGACATGGTGAAGAAGATGACGGGTGTGGCAAGGATCCCCACAAGACTTGAGAAAAGCTGCGTCATGCCTATCTTGGGAAGGGTGGGGTCCATGAGAGCCATGAGGTTCGGTTTCTGCGCCATGAGCGCGTTGGAGATGTTACTAAAGCCACCCGCGTAAATGAGGGCCCATATCCCGAGGACAGCGCCGACAATCCCGAGGAAAGCGCCCTTTACGGCGATGAACCACTGGGTCCCCATGTACCCGCCGAGGATCAGGAAAAGCCAGGCAATGATCACCGCGATCAGAAGACACCAGATAGGGGGCAGACCCGTCACGGCGTACCAGACGGTCCCGGCCGCCTTGAGCTGGCCCACAGAATACATGAAGAGGAAGAAGAGCATGCAGGCAGCTATCAATGTTTGGAGGCTCTTCGACTCGAAGCGGCGTCCTATCGTCTCGGTGATCGTGGCCGCGCCAAGTTTTTGTGCAAAGTCCCTTGTCTTTGTAGCTGCGAGCCAGACCGTCGGGATGATGCCGACGAGGGTCCAGATGCCCGCAAACCACATGCCCGAGAAACCGACCGCGTAGACAACGGCCGTGCTCCCCATGAAAGCCCAGCCCGAGATGTAAGAGCCGGTGAGGGCGAGACCGGTTACCCACGGGCCGATATCCCTCTTGCCGACCAGGTACTCATCGAAGGATTTCCACTGCTTCTTTGCCATTACTCCCAGCAGTACCGCTACTGCCAGAAGACACGCCACGCCGATGGCCGCGCCGATGGCCATGCCTGCCGTAGGCTGCGGGATGGAGAGGAATTTTGGGTTCATTTCTCCCACCTCCTAGCAATGAGCCACGTTCCTACAACAGTCATAAGGAAGGTACCGATGATCAGTAACACCCAAACCGTCCAGGCGACGGTAGGGTCAACACCTGTAGGCTGCATGTGACCTCCTTGGTTTTTTGAAAGACTTGGCGGGGAAAACTGCCTTGCCCTCATCACCTCCTTACCAGAAGTATCAATCACGGAAGGTGCAACACGCGGTGAAATAAAGCGATAATACGAGCCGATGGCGGACTCCCCTATCCCCCTTTTCGCTGTATTTAACTAGACAATAAATAATGAAATCAGTTAAGTCAAGAAGAATTTTTTTTTCGTGAATTTTTTCGCAGGCTGGAATCCGCAAAGGGGCGGAAGCCGCGGTATCCGGCCCGCCCCTTGCAGAAAAGGGTCTCTTGTTACTTTTCCGCGCCCGTCATCCCGTGCATCATCCCGCGACCCATTCGCCAGCCCGTCCTGCGGTGGACCATCGATAGAAGGTCGAGTTTCTGGATCTGCTCCGGCGTGAGGAGGCTTCTCCACTGTATGATCGCCTGGGCCCTTCTGTCCATCAGCTGCTGCCGCAGCGCGCTGAGCTGCTTCTGCATAGCCAGGAGCGCGGCTTGGTCCGCCTTGGGATCCGTGAAGAGCCTCTCCATCTCCAGCCGCTTCTGCATGACGTCGTACCTGAGGTTATGGGTCTCCGCGAAGTAGAGGCGCCATAAATCCTTAGTCCTGGCTTTCTGGTCCTCGGTGAGGCCGAGGAAACCCGCGAAACCCGCCCCCTTCCAGCGGTGAAAGCCCTCGCGCCAGCCTGGGCGGGCCTGCTGCCCGGGACCTGCCTGCTGCCCCTGGACCGGGCCCTGGGCGGCCATCGGACTCTCCGACTCCGGCCCCGCGGCCGCAATGATCATTTCATCTTCTTCGACGCCAGCCTCCTGCGCCCGCAAAGGGGCGGCAGGAAATAGGAACAGGATAGAAACTGCCAGACACAGACACGCGAAATACACCTTTTTCATACCCACCTCCTCAATAATTTTGCCACCATACTAAAACTAAGCTCTGGTCCGCGCATGGGCAAGGGCCGCTTGAAGGAAGCGCGAATGCAGCCCGAGGCGGCCGCGGCTCCTGAACGGGTTCGACCTTCTCTCTTCGTATTTTGCTAGTTGACAATTGCCGCTTCCGTTCCTAGTTTCGATTGTAAGCTCTCCCCTTTTTCTAAAGATCTGAGACGAAAACGAAAGGTGTCGAAGGATCGATGAGGACATTACCGACTTTCTTGATGCTTGCATACCTGGCCGGGTGCGGGACGGTCTCCCACGGGACCTTGCAGAAGATCCTGTGCACCACCAGCCCTTCGGGGGCATTGGTGAAATGGGCGGGTGGCGGTGAATGCACGACGCCGTGCACCGTCGAGCTGAGACGGAAGCAAAATGAAACGCTCACCATCGAAAGGGACGGCTATAAGACGGTCAACCTGCCTATCCGCTCCGTTTTCGCCAAGTCGTCGGTGGGTAACGTACTCCTCCCCGGCGGTCTTGTCTGCTGGGGCATCGATATCTTCTCGGGAGCCGCCTGGCGGCTCGTGCCGGAGCGCGTGGACGTTGATCTCATGCCTCTGGCGCCCTAGGCCCCTGAGAGCCGCGGCTGCCGCCCTTCTTGAGGCGACCGATTATATCGTGAAGCACTCTCTCCCGCGCTTCCAGGGCTTCCCTGAAGTCCCGGCTTTCCGTGCGGTGGATCTCCACATCCAGCTGAGTGGTGTAGTTCTCGAGCGCGATGCGGAGCATCCCTGCCTCCTCGTCGTTCATCTGAAGTCGAACCACGACGCCCCTCCTTAATTCGCAAATTGTCCGCCTCAAATTAAGGTGAGACCGGAAAAAAACTTTTGCAAGGGGCTTTTAGACACAGCCCGTCGGCTTGGGGAGGCCGGCCACCTTGCACGCTCCCTTCGCCGGCCCGCCGGGGAACAACTGGTATATCTTCTTAAGATCCAGCCCCGTCTGCTTGACCAGCATCCGCACGGGCGGGGCGATCTCATATTTCAGGTAGTAGTCGCGCAGGTAGTTGACCAGCTTCCAGTGCTCCTCACCCATGGGAAAGGCGTTCTCCGTCTTCGCCACGTCCTCCGCCACTTCCTTGTTCCATTTTTCCGGCTCCTGGATGAAGCCGTCCTCATCGACCTCTATTTCCTTTCCTCCCAGATGCGCTGATGCCATGTCCTGCCTCCTCTTTGGTATGTCTTTCCCGTGTTTTAAGGGAGCTCGACGCGAGAGCGAGCGATACGAAGCCCTCGGCCCAGAAGGGCGAGGACAGGGCGTGGAGGTGCGTATACGAGGCGAAGAGGTTCTTGTGCAAGAAACCGTCCGACCTCCCCGTGATGCCGTGCCCCCGACGGACCGCGTAAGCGAACTCGGCGGGCGCCTCGAAGGCCAGGCGGGAGTGATGGAATTCATGCCCCAGCACCTTGAGGCCCTTTGCAAAAAAGGGGTTCGCCCTTACCACCTCCGCCTCGACGTAGCCGTGGCCGGACGGGCGGGCGGACAACTCGACCTCGGCCGGTATAACGCCCACCATCGGGTAGCGCCTCCCTTCCCACACGATCGCCCGCGACAGGTACATCATGCCGGCGCATTCGGCGTACACGGCCATTCCCGCTTCGATTGCCGAAGCGACCTCGCGGCGGAGGGAGACGTTTGCCTCCAGCCCCTCGCAGTGAAGCTCGGGAAAGCCGCCCCCTATGTAGAGACCGTCGACGGGCGGCAGAGACCTGTCGGCCAGGGAGTCGACGAAAGCCAAGTCCGCGCCCTCGCCTCGCAAAGCCTCCAGGTTCTCAGGGTAATAGAAATTGAACACCCGGTCGTAGAAGACGCCTATCCGGCAGCGCACCTTTCCGGGCCGCCCCCGCCCGGCAACGACTTCAAAGGAGCGCGCAGGGGCGGACCTCGCTACCTCCAGTATCCCGTCGAGGTCCAGACTGTCCCGGGTCCTCCCGTGGATCGCCTCGATAAGGTCTTGTGCCTCCTCGCTCTCGGCCGCCGGCACAAGCCCCATGTGGCGCTCCGAGACGAAGCTGTTCGTCTCCTTCGCCACCGCCCCCAGAACGGGTATGCCGCAGTATTCCTTTATTGCGTTTCTCAGTTTCTGCTCGTGCCGCGAGCCCGAGACATGGTTGAGGATCACGCCTGCGATCCTCGTCCCCGGCTCGAAGTGCTGGTAGCCGCCCACCATCGCCGCAACGCTCCGGGTCATGCGGGAGGCATTTACCACGAGGATTACGGGGGCCTCCAGCGTCCGCGCGAGGGCCGCCACGCTCCCCTCCGTGCCTTCACCGGGCGCGTCGAAAAGGCCCATGGCCCCTTCCACGAGGGCTATGTCGGCGCCTCCGGCCCTTTCCGCGAAGGACCGCTTGACGGTCTCTTCGCCCATGAGATGGGCGTCCAAATTGTAGCATGGGGAGCCGCAGGCAGCGGCGAGCCAGGAGGGATCGATGTAATCGGGCCCCTTCTTGAAAGGCTGCACCCTTATGCCTCTGCTGTGAAGGGCCTTCCCTATCGCTACGCTGACGGTGGTTTTCCCGGAGCGGCCCTGAGGGGCCGCAATGACTACTCGCGGGGGCAGATCGACAAGCAACCTATTCCGATTCCTCCATGCCTTTCGAAAACTTACTTGCCCTTAAGCTTCACGAAAGAGGCCCCGAGATAGACGTACTCGAGCTTGTCTTCTTTGGCGAGGGCGCCGATCGCCTTGTCGACGAGCCCTTTATCTTCGCCGATCGCCCGCGCCACTTCCCTGTTCTTCGCCTTCGTTACCGTACCCAGGTAATCCAGCACTTTCTGTTTAAGCTCCTCCGTCGCTTCTCCGTTCATGGGACCTCCCCGGCTGAGGAAAGCTCTTTAGCTTTCCCGGCAGTTCTCATTATCCCAAGATACATTATAGGGCCCTGGCTGTCAAGTTGCACAGCCCTGCCCTCTCGGGCAAGCGATTGGACATTACCCTCCAGTCCCCCCCGGCCGCTCGCACCTTATTCTCTCTGCTCCCAATGTTAGCCGGGTATCTACCCCCGGCCGCTCCCCTTTCTCTCTATTTCTTTTAAAGACCCCCCTTCAACTACCCCCGGCCGCTCGCACCTTATTCTTCCGCTGACCCGGCGCTCCCGGACTTACCCGTAATTGGTGCTCCTTCCACTCAAATCCGGAACTCGCAACATATGTGGGTATCTCGTTTGATTCGTGGTCCCTGGAGCTATTTAAAAGGACTTGCGTCTGCCTCGTCACAAGGCTGCGTCGCTCAGACAGCCGGATTTGTGCACTTCTCACTATTGTTTTGTTGTCTATGGAAGTGCACCGCTCCCCCCGC